>Ga0207993_1000754_pt1 | contig 12682 bp, 13 predicted proteins | sample ETN01SmetaG_2_FD_185791 | JGI IMG/M metagenome (GOLD analysis project Ga0207993, IMG submission 185791) | Marine microbial and viral communities from oxygen minimum zone, Eastern Pacific Ocean - ETNP2014F12-01SV265 (SPAdes) (version 2) | ecosystem: Environmental > Aquatic > Marine > Oceanic ...
CGCAAGGGGGAAAGGTATTACGTCCCTTACTACGGGGTTAGGCTTCCGAAGGTGATGCTGGAAAGCCAGCGGATGGTTGAATCGGAATTCGAACTCTTCATCGGACCGAAACAGGAACAGGAACTGCTCAAGTTTGGACGCAATCTGAAGCAGTCACACGATATGACCCTTGAGGTGCTGGCCGCACCTTTGTTGGATCTGCTGCGTTGGATCTATAAATACGTCGGGAATTACGGGGTGGCGATCATCATCCTCACCATCATCGTCCGGCTGGTGCTTTTTCCGCTTACGCTGAAGGGCATGAAAAGCATGAAGCGCATGCAGCAACTGGCTCCGCGGATGAAAAAACTCCAGGAAAAATATAAAAACAACAAGGAGAAGCTGAACCAGGAAATGATGGCCATGTACCGAAAAAACAAGGTCAATCCGCTCGGAGGATGTTTGCCGATGCTGCTCCAGCTTCCAGTGTTTTTTGCCCTATACAGTTCGCTCTCCAGCGCGGTCGAACTGCGTCACGCGCCATTTCTGTTCTGGATCAACGATCTTTCCCAGCCGGATGGTTTGGGCATCACTCCGCTGCTGATGGGGGTCAGCATGTTTTTTCAGCAAAAACTCACGCCCCAGAGCGCGATGATGGACCCGACCCAGGCGAAGATCATGCAGATGCTCCCGATCATCTTCACCTTTTTTACATTCACATTTCCGGCAGGGCTGACGATTTACTGGCTGACCAGCAACTGTCTTTCCATCCTGCAGCAGCTCGTTCTCAACCGGATCAAGACTCCGGAAATTCAGGATTGATGCAGTCCTGACTCGGCTGGGTCAGGAGTGAGGCTGAATCATGCTTCAGTTGCTTTATCCCTGGTGGATGCTGGCCCTTCCAATCTGCGGGCTTCCCTGGATCTGGCCCGTACTCCGAACTCCCCAAGGTAAGTTTCTCCCTTTTTCGACCCTCTTTCTCTTTCCGAAAGAAAAACTGAGCCGTCATTTTCAATGGTCCTCCAAGGAATGGCTGCTCAAACTGCTTCGCTCCCTCCTCTTGCTGGCTCTGATTTTATTACTCGCCAAACCTTATTTCGGCAGTTCGGAAGTGATGAGGGAGATCACCATCCTGGATGATACGCCTAGTTCCAATCTGCACCTGTCTTCTGCATCCGGAAAACTTCTGGATTGGGAAAATTCACTCCGGATTTCTCAACTGCTTCCTGAAGATTCTTTACAACCATTATTTTCCGAGGAGAAATTCGAAGGTTTTCATCCTGGCAGCCCTTCCCTTTCTACCCTTGCATCTGCTGCATTAAAACGTTTTCCCAACGAATCGCGGCTCAAGCTGAGGCTGGTCTCTGACTTTCAGTATTCCCAGTACTGGTTTTACCCTGCTGCAGTTCAGCCGGTTAACTGGGTGTTTGAACGTCCCGGAGGGATCCAGCCTTTTCCAAATCTGGCCATGCGCAATCCTCGAATCAAAACCAGCGGGCTGTTTGAGCAGATGCTCTCTCTGGAAGTCTACGGCAATTTGGAATCACCTGGGGAAATAAGGATCACCGTTTTACAGCAGGAACAAAAAGTCGGAGAAACATTGGTCCAGTGGGAAGGTGTTCCGGTTTCCCTGAGCCTTCCGCTTTCAGATTTTTTCCAGAAACAAAAGCCGGTCAGCATCCGCTTGGAGACCGGACTTGAACAGGCAGATTTTGATGACCTGCTTCATTTCCAGGAATCCACCCTGAACGATCTCTGGGTTGGAATCATGACCAGCGAAGGCCCTGAGGGAATGTTCCGCCACGGTCTTCATGCGCTTAAATCGGCACTCAATGCATCCGGAACCTATTCCTACCTGGTTCATGATGCGGCACAGATGAAAGAACTCTCTCCGGATGTCCTGATCCTGCTTGGAGACCATCCTCTACGCTGGGATTCCCTCAATGATCATCCCCCTGCCCTTTTCATTCCAACCAGGCTGGATGACTGGAAACAGAATGCCCGAAAAACGGTCCAAACCGAAGAAACGTTGGATCGAGACAATACATCATTCTGGCCTGAAGACCAGTGGCTGGTGGATTGGAGCAAAGCTTCTTTTGCGGAAAAATGGCAGCTGGTTAGAAACGAGTCTGGGAATTATGAATCCCAAACGAAAGGGATGGTCCTCCTCGAGACCGGACTCTCCGATGCCTGGGGTTCCCTCTACCGCCAGGATGATTTTGCGGAACATGTACAGAGTTGGCTCAGAGAACTGGAAAACCGCATGCCCTTCCGGAGTCTGGGGACCTTTCATTCCGGCTCCCGGGAATTGCAATCCGTGGTGGGGTCATCGCGCTTGCCTTCGGGACATTACCAGATGAGAGAAGAGCCTGCTTCCGATTCCGAATCGTCTTTAAACCCCAAGAGCACCCGAACCTTTTCGGTTAACCTTCCTCCCTTCGAAAGTGAAATGAGATTGATGAGTGACGATGAACTCATGCGGATGCAATCCCACTTCGAAAGCCGCCAACCGCTCCTCAGGCAAAGTGAGTTGGGTTCTGTGGAACAAATCAGGCAGTGGCTGCTCTGGATCGCCCTGCTTTTCGCCTTGTCCGAAATCTTCCTGATCCTCGTGCGAAGAAACTCCACTCCTACCGCATAACGGTTGCATCTTCCACTCCATTCACGTAACATCAAATTCCTCCGAATGCCGTAGTGGCGGAATTGGTAGACGCGCTAGGTTCAGGGTCTAGTGTCCATTTGGACGTGGGGGTTCGACTCCCTTCTACGGCACCACTAGACGGCACCTCACAATTTTTTATTCTCTTTTATTTTCAATAAAAACAGTTAGTTAAAGAGTAGTAATCACTTTTTTCAAATTTTGAAAATTCGTGTTTCTACACAACGACGGTCTCAGATTACGACAACTTTGTCGTAACTTTTGTCGTAACTTTGAGGTCCCATGAATTCGTATCTTGTTACAAAAAAGATCAAAAATGTTGAGTACAGATTCTTCAGTTGCGGAATCCCGTCCGACTTGAAGAAACAGTTGAATAACAGTAGAAGATTCTATCTCTCTTTGAACAATCTCAAAGATGTTGATGTTCGGTTTTTATGCAAACATTTGAACGGTATCGCTAAGAATCTGTTTCAAGAAATTAGAATTGGTATGAGAGAACTCAATCTTGATGACATCAAGAACATTCTAAAAATTGAAATAGAGAAGCAAATCATGTGGGCACAGCATGTAGATTTGGGTACAAACAAATACGACATGCTCAAGCAGAAGCAAGGACTCAAACAAGTTACTGAACAAGAAGAATCACTTTTGAAGAAACTTGCTCAAGAAGAGAAAGAATACAATCAGAAGTTAGATAGCAAAATTGCAGTCTGGCTTCAAAATCTTGAAATCTCTGTGAATGATAAGTCAGTAGAGTACAAATCTCTCAAAAGACATTTAACTGATTTGTATTTGTTAAGGCATGACTGGGCTCGTGACTTGATAAATCGGAGAGACAGAACAACTGATGATTTTAAAATAGAAGCAGAGAAGAGAATGAATCTGAGTATTTTTTCAGATGATGAATCAAAGATTCAGAATGAGGAAAGTGCTATCAGAGATGAAAGGAATTTTCTGACAGGAGAAGTTGCTGAAAATAAATCTGATACAGATGAATCTTCACCTATCTTCTCTGAGTGCATTGATGAGTACATTGCAGAAAGAAACTATGACAACAAGAATACAGAAAACAGAGTTCGTTATGAGTTAGAAACTTTTATTGAATTTTTTGGTGATGTGAGAATGAGTGAAGTGGACATCAAAAAAGCAACTCAGTTCAAAAGTTATCTTCAGAAACTCCCCAGAAAGCACAGAACAAATTCCAAATATAAAGATTATGATGTTCACACAATCGTTGAGAAATTAGATGTTCCTAAAAATCACAGAAAGTCTGTTACGACTATCAACAAAACAATTGAGATGCTCAATGCATTCATGACTTATTGCTTCAGACACGGTCATGTTGAAAAAAATTATTTTCAAGGTCTCACAATCAAACAGAGCATAAAACTGAAGAAAAAAGAGAATGAAGAGAGAGACCCATTTTCACCACAAGATTTAGAAACGATTTTTGAATCATCACGGTATCTAGACATAACCCTTGACTCATCTCATAGAGATGCAAAGCCATTTGCTCATTACTGGGTGCCGATTATTGCTCTATTTACAGCATGCAGAGCAAATGAGATTTGTTCGCTTTACCACGAAAACATTCAGAGTGTTAAGACCAAGAACAAGAAGACTATCTACTATTTTGAAATCAACGATGAGGAATCTGATAAGAAAGTCAAAACAGTCAATTCACGAAGACGAATACCAATTCACGATTTGCTTCTTGATTTGAACTTTATTGAATTTCTAGAGTCATTGAAGAATTTCTCAAAACAGGAAAGAATTTTTTCAGAGTTGTCTTTCTACAGAGGAAGTTATGCTGTCAATTTTGGTAAATGGTGGAACAGAACAGCGTTAGAAAAAAGATTCGGAATCAAAACAGAAAGAAAGGACTTTCATAGTTTTCGTCATAGTTGCACAGATGCATGCTATGAAAATGGTGTTGATTCAAAATTTGTGACTCAATTTTTAGGTCAGAAGCATGGAGAACTTTCGCTTGATAGATACGCTTCTGATGCACATGTTGAAACTATGTATGAAAAATGTGTCAAAAAATTTGATTACAAGAACTCAAATGGCCGTAAATTGAATTTCAACAAGATAAAGATTTCTGACTGGTCAAAGAAGATGAAGGAGATAAGAAACAGAAAATTGAAATCTCATAAAGAGATATTTTAAAAAGAAGAGTTGAGGAGTTCTGAGATCCATTTCATTGAACTCCTCATTTTTTATTCTTTAATCTAAGTGAGAACTTGAATATCCTTGTTCTTCAAGATCTTTCTTTAAATTAAATTTATTTTTTTCAATTCTTTCATACTCATCTTGAGTATATTTCAAATATTTCTTTCCTTCTTTAAGCTCATAATTTTTCATTAAATATTCATCGAAAACTTTTTCTAATTCTTCTTCTGGTAAATTTAAATCGGATATTTCTTGAGTTATATCAAAAATATTACTGATTTTATCAAAAGGATAATGTTCAATTACCCATTTGATTGTTGATTCATATTTAGATTTATTTTCATTATCCATTTTTATTTCCTTTCTGAAATAATCAAAATTAATATTAATCATATAAAACATATTCTTCTTCATTCATAACGAAGAAGAACAATATAACTATATTTATATTGCCTAAAATACAAGAGCATATTTAATAAATTTAATTTATAATTAGATAATAAAATGATATATTTTAAACTTAGATTAGACATGTAAAATATTTTTAAAAAATATATTTATTGAAAATATATTTTTAGAAACTTATAATATTAAGAATTAACTTAAATTTATAATATAAAATCAGTGAGATAAAATAGAATATTTCACTAATCACACTTATTTTTTTAGTAATTTTGAGAATGAATAAATCCTAGAAAAGATTTATTTATAGAAATATGACTTCATTCTTGAAAAGACCCTAATTTCCCTATATTTTTGATTTATGAAATTCCTTCACTATATAATTATTCCACTTCTCCTAATCCCATCGGTTATTTTATCTCAGAATAATCAAATTACTTCCTTCTCAAAGTCGAAGAAACAGTTAGCAAAAGTCTATAAAGATCATCCAATCACTCTCTATTGTGGGTGTTCGTTCGAAGGGAAGACTCCTAATTTCTCTTCATGTGGATACGTCCCAAAGAAAAACAATAAACGAGCAAATCGTATTGAATGGGAACATGTTGTCCCAGCATATGTTTTTGGAATCTTCTTTTCTGAATGGACAGTCGGGCACCCAAAATGTGTCAAGAAGAACGGGAAAAAATACAAAGGACGAAGGTGTGCAAGTAAGGTCAACAAAGAATTCAAGAGAATGGAAGCAGATATGTACAATCTCTTTCCAGCAATTGGTGAAGTTAATGGTCTAAGAAGTAACTATCCGATGACTGTTATTGAAGGTGAGGAGAGACAGTTTGGGAAATGTGATGTGGAGATCAAGAGAAGAAAAGTAGAACCTAGAAATGAGGTTCGTGGTGAAATCGCAAGAACTTATATGTATATGGATTCTGTCTATCCAGGCAAAGGAATCATCTCGAAACAGAATCGGTCAATGTTTGAGGAATGGAATCGAAGTGATCCTGTGGATGAGTGGGAATGTGAGAGAGCAAAAAGGATAGAAAGGATTCAAGGGAATAGAAATAAAATAGTGATTGCAAAGTGTGGAGATTAAAAGGTTTAGAGGGAAATATACAAAAAAAATCTGAGAGTTTTTACTAATCTTAATGCTGTAAATTGAAAAAATTCAAAAAATATTTGTAAATGAAAAATATCTACTGTATTCGACACGGTTTGGCTTTACATAATGTTTTAGGACAAGAAATTGGTTCAAAAGCTTATTTCTTAGAAAAGTGTTTTGACGCTCCTTTGGTAGATAAAGGAATATTACAAGCGAAAGAACTTGGAAAAAAATGGGACAATTTGGACAAAATACAAAAAGTTCTTGTATCCCCTTTAACAAGAACACTTCAGACAGCTGAAAATATTTTTAAAGATAAAATCGGATTAAAGATTATAGCTCTAGATGGAATAAAAGAGTTTCCTCAAGGCATGGAGACTTGTAACAAAAGAAGGGAAAAAAAAGAACTTGAAGTGAATTTCAAAAATATCGATTTCTCAGAATTAGATTCAGATACGGATCAGATGTGGAGAGAAGATAGGTTTGAAACGATTGAAGAACTAGAACAAAGGATTGAAAATTTTAAAAATTTATTAAAAAAATTAGATGATGAGAACGTAGCTGTAGTGAGTCACAGTTCTTTTTTAAAACAAATGCTTTATGGAACAATTGGAGATGATTCCAATCAACTGAATCATTGTGATCCATATAAATTTGATATATCAAAATAAGTCCAAATTTATTTTAATCCTCTGTCTAGCATAAGCACAGTTCTTACAAGCCACATTTGATTCTGGTATCTCCTCACTATCCATACAGTTAATCATTTCAGAAATTTTTTTAGGGATCTATCGAGCATTCCATTTCTTCACTCCTCAGAAATGAGGTCTGAGAAACCTCTTGAGTATCTCTTTCCCACCATCCCTTCTCTCTCAGATCATTCTTGAAATCATGAAAGTGTTTCAACATCTCCTGTTCAATCTCATATTGGTATTCGATAAGAAGACCTTCTTTCTCTCCATGTCAATTAATTTCTCCCTCATATATCTGAAAGATGTATTTCATACCCTCTAGACCATAGTGGAGTCTGAGTGTCTTGGTGGATCTTCGATGTTGGTGAGTGAAGAAGAGGGTGAACATTATTTTTAATCAATTTAATTTAATTTTGATTTTCGATCTATTGATTTGAAAAATAGTAAATAATGTGACTGATGACATGACTACAATGCCTCCGATGAGTGTCTGAAATCTGATTAATTCATTTAAAAATATCCAAACCCAAAAAGGACCTAAAGAAAATTCTAAAAGCATAAAAAAACTTACTTCTGAAGCATGAAGATGTTTTGTTGAAAAAATAAAAGCAATATTCATAAACCCATTAAGTATAGCACCCCATAAGACACAGTACAAAATATCATGAAATGATGTGAAAATATCTCCCTCTTTAAATATAAAAGAAACAATCACAATAAATATTCCTCCGATCAAACTGGAAGGCATCATATCTATATTTCTAAAATTTCTAATTATAAGTATAAATATTGAAAAACTTAATGCACATCCAAATGCTAAAATATTTCCATAATAATCACCTGTATCAATACTACTTTTAAACATTATTAATATTCCTATAAAAGCAAATATCATTAAAATTAATGTATTAATTTCTATTTTTTCTTTGAGTATAAAAAATGCTAATGCAGAAGTTATAAATGGGATACTACTTACAGTAAATAAAGAATTACCAATAGAAGTGATTGTCATTGAATGAATGAAGAGAATGTTTGCTATCATTAGAAACAATCCACCAAACAAACCCCACCAGGACGTTTTAACTATTGAGTTGAAAAAATACTTTCTATATCTGAATATTAAAATTATTGTAAAAGATGCTATGAAACCTAAACCTCTATAAAAAGCAACTTGCCAAGCATCTGAAGAATTTAGGTTTCTTATTATTAAACCACCGAAACTTATACCAATAGTGGCAATAATAAGGAAAAAAATTGATGATCTTTTTTTTGAGTACAAATTAAATTCTTAGAGGAAACTTAGACTACTACTTCAAAACCTTCAAATTCAGGGTGACCTAAGTATAAATTTTTATTCGAACCTGCATTTTTGTGTGCTAAACGAAATGCCTCTGATTTTGTCCATGCTTCAAAGTCTTCCTTTGATTTCCAAATAGAATGAGATGCATACAAAGTATAGGATTCATTTGTTTTACCTCTAATTAAATTGAACTCTTCAAACCCTGGTACTCCATCTAAATGTGTTTCCCTGTTTTTCCAAATTGATTCAAAGTCATTTTCAAATCCAAGTACAATTTTAAATCGATTCATTGCAATAAACTTCATTGACCCTCACTAAATTTAATTATTTTATTTATAAAAATCTTACAATTTCATTGTAAATTGGTCTTTTCCTTTCATTTGGTTCTCCTTCTTTAATTCCGATATATATAAAACCTGCAATTTTATCTTTTCTTGGATTTCCTCCTAATTTTTCGATCATTGTATTATTATATGCATACCATTCTGTTAACCATTGTGCTGCATAATTAAAGGATTGTGCAGCAACTAATAAATTTTGACAGACTGCACCAGTAGATAACATCATTTCCCATTCTGGTATTTTTGTGCCTTCCACAGGGGTAAATAAAACTGCTATAATTACATTTGCTCTTAAAAATCTATTTGTTTCACGCAAAATTTCATCTTCTGTTGAGTTATTATTATTATTAATAAATTCTGGTCTTAAAACAGATTCACCTAGTACTTTTCTTGTATCACCTCTAAGTATTACCAATTTCCAAGGATTCAGTGCAGCATGATCTGGCACTCTAATTCCACATTCAATAATTTCTTTGAGATGTTCATCTGAAACATGCCCATCTTTCATTTTTTTTGCAGTAACAGATCTTCTATTTTTTAAAAAATTAATAATATCATTCATTGATTTCTTTTTTCACCTCTTTCTTGATTCAATCCTTTTTACCCAAAGTTTAAATGACTTAGAATCTAAATATTTTGACATTATGATATTTAAATCTTCCTCAGTAAGATCCCATTTATTGAATATTGATTTGAATGTAATATTCGACTTAAACCATCCAATTTCCCATGCTTCTTCTATTATATCATTAATTTCATCATTATTGTAATCTTTTAAAAAAGACATGAAACTTATTCTAAAATAACTTTATTTGATATTTGGATTTAAATTTCTCAATAGAATCATAAATCAAAAATTGATTTATGAACTTTCAATATCTTTCTTTGTTACCACTTCTTTACTCTATGATTGACTTGAGATCATAAACGTATTTCAACATTCTTTGTTCAAACTCGTATTGGTATTTGGTAGGTAAACTTTCCTTCTCTCCATGTCCGTTGATCTCTCCCTTATACCTGAATGATGTATTTCATTCCCTCCAAACCATAGTGAAGTCTGATTGTCTTGGTGGATCTTCCATGTTGGAGTTTGAAGGAGAGGGAGTTCATCAAAAAGAGGATACTCTGAATTTCAGAATTGTATCAACTGTTCCTTCCCCCTTCCGCCATATCCCCAGAGAGATTCTTTGAGGATAATGGAGTGACTTGAAGGTTCTTTGAGGATTGGGGTATGTTGGTCAACTTAGTGTTCAACCTGAACCTTATTTAAGGAATAAATTCAAAATGATTCTTGGCATAGACCATATCGTGTTAACCATTAATGATATGGAAAAAACAATTTCATTTTATCGTGATGTTATGGGGATGACTGTAAAAGAGTTTCAACCTGTTGGTGGAGGAGAAACGAGAAAGTCTCTATCTTTTGGCAATCAAAAAATAAATCTCCATCATGTTAAATCTCCATATAAACCTCATGCAAAGAACCCCCTGTCTGGAACTATTGACATTTGTTTTCTGAGTTCAACCCCACTTGAGAAATGGAAATCAATTTTTTTAAAAAATGGAATTGAAATAGAAGACGGACCTGTTAAAAAAACTGGTGCAACAGGTCCTATCATGTCTTTGTATATAAGAGATCCAGACAAGAATTTGATTGAAATATCAAATAAGATTTAGAAATTTGCAATTGAAAATATGTTCCATTTTCTAAATTTAGTGAATTTATTTTCCTTAGATTTGAATGGTCCTCGCAAGATCCAGTGCAGAATTGTCAGACACTCCAATGTAACTTGAAGTCACAGTGAGAGAGAGTGTTCTCAACAGAAATCTTATTTCATTGATTCCCTCTGCCTAGCATAAGCACAGTTTTTACATGCCACATTTGATTCTGGTAACTTCTCACTATTCATACAATCAATCATCCCAGATACCTTTTTAGGTATCCACCGAGCATTCCATTTATAAGGAACCAATACCTCTTCAAAATCTAGTTTTCCAAAGAATCCATCTGCCTTTCTATTTGCGTTGCAAACTAGAAAATAGAAAGTGTCTGAGACATCATGACCCATTTCGCTCAGAAGATATCCATAGAAATCCATCTGAATCTTGTATCCCTCGTGATAGACATCACTTAGATACGCCCAAGGCTCGAGAGACTTGTTGTTAGCCTGTGACTTGTAGTCTGCAATTATCAGTTTTCCTGTTTTGATATCCTGCCAGACATCATCAACACCACCGCTTAGAATGATATTTGAGTCTTGAAAACGAATAGAGAGACCATGTCGCAATGAATCTCTCCACTTATCTAAGTCTTTGTGAAGAAGAGGAACAATATGATTAAGCCCATACTGAGTAAAGATTCTATGTGGCTTTTGAGCAGTTCGACATTTGTCGAATTCTTTTTTGAGCAGTAGATCCGTAGTCTCATTGAGAGTCCACCCAGGTGTTCCTGGAGCATCTAGCCCTTTGACTCGATCTAAATAAAAGCATTTCTTGCAGTTGAGGAAGTCAGAGAATTTGCTTCGACTGATCTTGAAATCCTCAGATTGGTTTGGTTTGTAGATTGAACTTGAGCGAGACCGAATTCCTTTTGCTTCAACAAGTTCTCTTTTAGAATTTCGCTTAAGATCTATCAAAATATTGCTGAATTATCGTTTTTGATATAAAGGGTAACCCATCTCAAGTTTTCAGATCCGATATCTCTCTGATATCAAACGATTTCCAATCACATGAGGATATCGCTTGTATCGTTTATTGTTCAATACTATAATTTCGATAATAATATCAGGTATATCGGAGATATATGTTTTCTTCATAAAGGAACGAAATGCAAAAACGTCCGTTCAACAAAAATCAGGTTCAAGTTCTTCGAAAGATGCTTGCAGAGAATCCTAGAGATTTTGCTCTTCTCAATACTGGAATCGATACAAGTCTTAGGTCAATCGATCTTCTTCATCTTAAAGTTCAGGATATCAGGACAGAATGGGGTGAAATTCGAGAGCAAATAGAAGTGAAGCAAAAGAAGACAGGAAATCGAGTCCAGTGTCTTTTGTCACAAAACTCACAGGAAGCACTAGAGAGATGGATTCAGATTTCTAACAAAGAAGACTCAGACTATCTTTTCACACCTATGCGAGGAGGCAATAAGCCAATGACAACTGTCAATTACCGTAAATTGGTAGACAAATGGTGTGTAAGTTGTGGATGGGATTCAAAATATTTTGGAACGCATTCAATTCGCAGAACACTTCCATCTGTGATTTATGGAGCGACAAAAGATCTTCGGTCATGTCAGTTGATTCTTGGGCATCGAAGTGTCTCGAATACTGCTTTATATCTTGGTGTTCAACAGGAAGATGCTTTTGAGCAAGTCCGTAAGCATAGGATCTGATTCAGTTCATAGCTGATCTTATTTCTCGGCTCCATTGAGTCAACTTTTACAAATCAAAATTTTCTATCCTATTCTTGAATCTCTCTTGTGAAGTGGGGGGGGCAATATGACTTGAAGCCATTCAAGAATATGTAAACTATATAGAGTTATTCAAATATGAGGTGTGTGCGCCATCTGAAAAAATCATCTATCCAGCCTGCAATAGCAGAAATAAACTAATCATTTCCACATTGAACCTATCTTTCATATTTTGATTAAGGGATTTGCAATGTGTCCCGATTGCAATGAAAAAATTCCTTCTCATCATACTTACAGATGTAATGGCATAGGTATCAAAAAGACAAAGGAGAAGTGGAAGATACATGGAAATAAGAAATTCTGAGAATAAAAAATATGCCTATAGAAATTTCGCATGCGAAAAAAAATGTAGAAAATTATCTGTTATCTATCACCTCTGCATGGAACAAGGCCGCAATGAGCATCATCGAAGTTGGTAGGCAGTTGAATGAAGCCCAAAAATATTTGACAAAAATCGAATTTAGGCGATTAAAAAGAGAATTAGAAGATCAAAGGATAATGTCAAAAAGCACTATCACAAAATTGAAAAAAATAGCTAATAATGTTGTTTTGACAAGAGAAGAGAATCAAAA
>Ga0207993_1000755_pt1 | contig 12666 bp, 7 predicted proteins | sample ETN01SmetaG_2_FD_185791 | JGI IMG/M metagenome (GOLD analysis project Ga0207993, IMG submission 185791) | Marine microbial and viral communities from oxygen minimum zone, Eastern Pacific Ocean - ETNP2014F12-01SV265 (SPAdes) (version 2) | ecosystem: Environmental > Aquatic > Marine > Oceanic ...
CCTCTTAATTTTATGGTTTCAAAACCAAAAAGTTCAATGGCTGCAATAGAAACAATTGATTTTGAAGATGATTCTATTGAGCAATTTGGAGCAGGGAAAATTGAACATTTACCACAAGAGCAAATTTTAGATGCTTTTGCATGTATACAATGTAGTAGGTGTCAAGATGCTTGTCCTGCATATGAGACTGGAAAGGAACTATCTCCTTCTGCAATTGAGATAAATAAACGATATTTTTTAAATAATCATTTAAGTGACTTTGCTAATGGCTTAAAATTAGATTCATCTATTACTGACATCGCATTAACAGAAGAAGCTGCATGGAGTTGTACGACTTGTGGTTATTGTATTGAGGTTTGCCCTGTGGGTAATGAGCCGATGCTTGATATTTTGCGTGCCAGGCAAGATCTAGTTATGATGGAAAGTAAGTTTCCTCAGGAAGCAATGGAAACATTTGATAAAATTGAAAATTATGGTAATCCTTGGGGACTTAGTCCTCAAGAGAGAGAGGTGTGGATGGAAGGAAAAGATGTTCCACTAATGAGAGAGAAAAAAGAAGCGGAGGTATTATATTGGGCCGGATGTGCTGGTGCTTATGATAGTAGAGGAAAAGAAATCTCACAAGCAGTTGTTGATGTACTCAAAGAAGCAAATGTTGATTTTGCTTCTTTAGGAAATGAAGAAACTTGTACTGGAGATTCTGCTCGCAGGATAGGAAATGAATATCTTTTTCAAACAATGGCAGAGAAAAACTTAGAAACTTTTAAAAAATATAAATTTAAAAAAATTGTTACCCAGTGTCCGCACTGTTTTACAACACTAAAAAATGACTACGCTGAATTAGGTGCGGACCTCGATGTCGTGCATCACTCGCAATTTATAGGTCAATTGGCGAGTGAGGGCAAAATAAAACCTAAAGCATGGTTAGATGAAGATGTTACCTATCATGATGCATGTTATCTTGGAAGGCATAATGATGAGTATGATGCTCCTAGGGATGTAATTCAATCAGTAATGAAAGATGGTAATCTGAAAGAAATGGAACAATCTAGAGAAGAAAGTTTTTGTTGTGGTGCAGGAGGCGGGAATATGTGGTATGAAATAAAAACAGGTGAAAGAATAAATCACAATCGTTTTAAGCAAGCAGCTGATACAGGGGCAACCACAGTTGCTACTTCGTGCAATTTTTGTAATATAATGATGGAAGATGGAATGAAGGTAACTGGGAATGATAAAACGATGAAAGTAATGGACATTGCTGAGCTAGTAGCTCAAGGGATAGCAAAATAAAATCAAATGTTGCTATCTGGATACTCTAGCAGATGGATTTTTGATTAAATTTTTAACTTCATCAATAGAGACCATTGAAGTATCTCCTGGTGTTGTCATGGCTAAAGCGCCATGAGCAGTGCCTATATTGATAGCATCTTTTAAATCTAGACCTTCCATAATTCCGTAGATAAATCCAGAAGCAAAGCCGTCTCCTCCGCCAACTCTGTCATAAATATCAAGTTTCGGGAAGTTCATAGACTCTACAAAGCCATTATCTCTACTCCAAGCTATGGCACTCCAATCATTTGAGTTTGCGGTTAAAACTTTCCTTAGAGTGGTTGCTATTATATTTAAATTTTTATAAGTCTTTTTAACCTTTGAAATCATGTTTTTAAAACTGTCTTCAGGGAGCACGTTTAGTTTTGAGTCTACTCCTTCTATTTCAAATCCAAGGCAAGCTGTAAAATCTTCCTCGTTTCCAAAAAGAACATCAACATATTTGACAATTTCTTGATTAATTTTTTGAGCTGCTTTATAGCCACCTAGTGAGTCCCAAAGTGAAGCTCTATAATTAAGGTCGTAACTAATAGTAACTCCATATTTTTTTGCAGTTTTCATTGCTTCAATAATTACTTTTGGAGAATCTTTAGATAGGCCTGCATATATTCCTCCTGTGTGAAACCATTTCGTACCAAGATTTTTAAATATATCATCCCAATCAATTTCACCTGGTTTTAATTGAGAAACCGCTGTATTGGATCTATCAGAGCAGCCAAGCGCTCCTCTGAGACCAAACCCTTTTTCAAGAAAATAAATTCCGTTCCTTGATGCTCTTCCAGTACCATCAAATTCTTTCCATTTAATCAAGCTAGTGTCAACACCACCTTGCATTATTAAATCTGCAATAAGAAGTCCGATTTCATTTCTAACAAATGATGTCACAACGGAACTTCTTTTTTTAAAACATTTTGCAAAAGCTCTAGAAACATTATACTCTCCACCACCTTCCCAGACATTAAATGAGCGGGCAGACCTAATCCTTCCATCGCCAGGATCCATCCTCAGCATAACCTCACCAAGAGTGATAATATCATAAATTTGTTTACCGGAATGTTTTTTTTTCATATTAATTACTTTATTTTTACTCGCTTACTGAATTTATTTTTTTTATTACACTTTCAATATGAGCTTGCAAGTCAGTCGTGTCACTTGAATTTAATAAATTCGAAGGAAATAAATTAGACCCCATACCAAGGCAAAAAGCTCCGGCATCTAGCCAACCTTTAATATTATCTTGATCAGTTGTTACTCCGCCAGTGGGCATGATTTTTAGCCAGGGGCATGGAGCTAATACAGAAGAAATAAATTTAGAGCCATACACGCTTCCAGGAAATAGTTTTATTAATTGAGCACCTATTTTTTCTGCTCTAATCATTTCCGATAAAGTCCCACAACCTGGTATCCAAAGAACTTCATTATTTTGGCAAGTTTTTCCAATTTCTTCATCTAAAAAAGGAGAAACAATGAATTTTGCTCCCAAATCAATAAATAATTTAGCTTCCTCAGTAGATTTGATTGATCCAATTCCTAGGTCTACTTCAGTTTTATTCTCAACGTATGTAATTAGTTCTGGAAATATATTTTTAGCATCAGCACCGCGATTCGTAAACTCAATTACATTTAAACTAGCTGAAGTGAGCGCATCAATTAAATTTTTACTGACATTCACATCATCGTTATAGAAAAGTGGAAGGAGTCGAGTCTCATGTAGCTTTTCTAGAATTAAATTTTGGCGCATGCTATTTTTGAGTAAGGTTTCATTATATATTAATTTTAATTTAATTTATATTCTATTAAGTTACCGGTAAAGTAAAAATTAATCAATAATCTAAACTAATTGATATTGTTATAATTTTTTTAAAGGAATATTAAATATGTCTCTACTCAACCTAAAAAGTACTTTAGCTATAGTTTTAATTTTTCCTCTATTTCTAAATGCAGGAAGCAATATTTCAGGTGATATTGTTGACTCAAGTACTGGTAATCCACTGGCTGGGGCCGACGTTTTTTTGGATCAGACAGCTATTGGGGATGCTTCGAATCTGGACGGGGAATTTTTAATCACTAATGTGCAAGATGGAGATTATACTCTAACAGCTAGTTATCTAGGTTATAAATCAAAATCTATACCTATCCAAATAGAATCTGGAAAAGATTTATATTTTAAAATTGAATTGGATCAAGAAGTTCTTGAAGGCCAAACTGTTACTATAACAGCTCAAGCAAAAGGCCAAGCTTCAGCAATTAACCAGCAATTATCATCAAATAGTATTAAGAGTATTGTTTCTGGAGAAAGAATTATGGAGTTACCAGATGCAAATGCTGCAGAATCAGTAGGCAGATTGCCAGGAATATCTGTTAAAAGAAGTGGCGGTGAGGGTAGTCAAGTTGTCATTAGAGGTTTAGCTCCAACCTATAACTCTGTAACTATTGCGGGGCAAAAAGTTGCCTCCACTGATCTTGATGATAGGAGCGTTGATCTTTCCATGATTGCGCCAGAGATACTAGCTGGGATTGAAGTCTCTAAAGCTTTAACTCCAGATCAAGATGCTGACTCTTTTGGAGGCTCAGTAAATTTTAAGTTGGCTGATGCGCCAGAAGGTGGGTTTCGTTCAAGTTTCAGAATTCAAACTGGCTATAACGATCTTAGGAGCGAAGGAGGTTTATACAAAGCAAGTATAAATTTAAGCGATCGCTTATTTAACGAAAAACTGGGATATATGTTTACATCTAGTATTGAGAAAACTCAAAGGGGTAGTGATGTCTATGGAGCTAGTTATTATCAGGTCCGAGAAGCCAGAGAAGGTGAAGAGTTTGCACCCATTTCAATTGAGAATTTAAATCTCAAGTATATTGAAGAAGTAAGAAGACGATTTAGTATAGGAATTATAAATGATTTCAAACTTACAAATGGGAAGCTATTATTAAATAATTTTTATAGCCGAATGAATCGAGATGAAGATATTTATACTAATAAATATGATAAACTGAGCAACTGGCATGAGAGAAATCTTTTGGATAGGGAAATAGATATTAAGATACTAACAAGTTCTTTAGCAGGAGAGCATGTATTTAGCTTTGGTCAAATTGATTGGAGGGTTGCAAATTCAAGTTCTTATAATGAGCATCCTTCTACGCATGAGTTTCGCATGCAAGAGCAAAGTGCATTTGATCAAGGTCTGCTTCCAAATGAAGTTGTAGAAGCTAGTGATTTAATTTTAGCAGCTAATAATGATATCAATGAAACATATCTTTATCAAGGAGAGGTCTATAGAGAGAGATCATATGAAAATGATTTTAGTGCTCAATTTGATTACAAATATTCGTTTGTTTTAAATAAAAACTTAACTATTAACATCAAAGCAGGCTCGAAATACATTCGTAAAAGTAAAGATAGAGAAAGTGAAGATTTTGATGCTAGACTTGATAAATCGAACTCTCAGTTTAGAACCAATCACCGTCAGTATGGAAATGATAATTTTGAATTTGAGTGGTTTAATGGGCAACCTTCAATTTATAATTATATTGATGATGGTTTTGCTGCTAATAATTTTCTTAATGGAGACTATGACTTTGGTTTAAGGATTAATAAAGATGAATTAAATCATCTATTAACCAATTATCTACTTGATTCGCTATATAACGCATCAACTGAAGCGATGTTAGATGATTTTAATGTGGCCGAAGAAATTGAGTCGTATTATTTAATGAGTGAAATTAATTACGGTAAAACTTTAATGTTTCTTCCAGGGTTTAGATTTGAAAAAACTATAGTTGATCTTACTGGTAGGAAAAATGCAGTAGGGATTAATGAAGAGGGGATAACATTTCCTACTGTCGCAGATACAAATGCTCAAGCTTCATATGAAAACATTTTTCCAATGTTTCACATTAAATACAAACCTTTTAAGTGGTTTGATGTGCGTTTGGCATTCACGCAGTCTATTGCACGGCCACAATTAAAATTCATGGTTCCAAAGTATAAAGTTAGCGCTTCTTCTAACACAATCACTTTAGGCCGTCCAGATCTTAAGCCTCAAATATCATCGAATTATGATATATTTTTGTCTTTTTACACCAATAAATTGGGTCTGCTAACTGTAGGATATTTTAAAAAAGATATTGAAGATCTTATCTACGAAAGAGAGGGTCATAAAATTTTAGATGCTGAGGCTGAGGGATACCCTAGCCTATGGCAAGGTTCAATTTTAGATCAGGCTGAAAATAGTCCTTTTTTAACAGATGTCAATGGTTATGAAGTGGAGTGGCAAACACGGTCTTGGTGGTTACCTAAGCCATTTGACGGATTTATTTTTAATGTTAATTATTCAAAAATATACTCTCACACCACATACCCCAGATCATTTGTTTTTCAAGAGGTGATCCCAACTTTCCCATTTTTAAAAACTAGCGCGATTGATACTTTTCGTACTGGGTCTATGCCTTTTCAAGCTGATGATATTGCTAATTTATCATTGGGTTATGAAAGAGGATCTTTCTCTGGTAGAGTGTCCGTTTTATTTCAAGGTAAAACACTATCAAATATAGGTGTAAGGAAAGAAATTGATGGATTTACCGATGATTTAACCAGGATTGATTTGTCTTTAAATTATAGAATGAACGAGAAAATAAGTATTTTTCTTAATTGTAATAATCTCACAAACCAACCTGATAAGTCATACAGGTATCAATCGCTTTTCCCAACAGATATTGAGTATTATGGATTATCGGCCAATACAGGTTTCAGTATTAAATATTAGAAGTTAATTTTGTTTTAGATAAAGATATTTCAATATAATTAATAATTTTATCTTGACAATATACTAATATAAACACTAAAGTTACCGGTAAAGTAATACATAACTAGGAGGAGATTTGTATGAATTTAATTGGTAAGAATGTTTTAAAATTATTTTTAGTTCTTATGGTTATTTCTCTATATGGACTATTAGCTCAAACATCTGATGATACGTTAGATGTTGCTCAAGGGTTTGAGACTCTTAATCTTGCAGTATCGGGAGATACTCCGAATTCAAATCGCGTATACAGATTAGCCAGAGGTGGCACATATCTTTTGAATGGTGCAATTTCAGGTTTAGCTGATCAAACTTTAAGGATTGTAGCAGCTGATGGAGATGGAGCAAGACCAATGCTTATACCAGCTGTAGATAATGAAGGTTCTGCTTCGCAGCCAATCAGTACTGGTAATGATGCAGAATTCAAAGGTTTGTATATAGCTGGATATGATAATTTGGGAAGCCAGGTTAAGAATGTACTTAAGCTTAGTAAAGAAGGTGGTCATTATGTAATTGATGATTGTTTTTTAGATGGTGATCGAGCAGCTTTCGTTAGGATGAACGCAACAGGACAAACAGTTCATTTTACAAACAATATTGCTCGTAATTCAACTCGCCTTGATGTTCCGACTGAAGGTAGGTTGATAGATACGAGAGGTAATGATCAACATACTGTATTTGTTCAAAATAACACATTTTATTTAGGTACAGATGATATTTTCAGAAATATAGGTAGTTTGGTTCATCATTTAACATTTGATCATAACACCGTATATAATGCAGGTGGACATATGACTGATGGTGTGCAAGTCTGGAGGACTGTACATGCAACTGTTACCAATAATATTTTTATGAATGTTGGTTTTGAAGGAGATCATAGTGGTTACGATCAGAATCAGGGGGATCCTAATGGTATAGATCCATATTATTTAAATACTACAGGGTTAGATTGGAGCATAGTTGGGGTAGATACTCTTGGTGCGAATGATGTTGCTACTGAAGCTGACAGAACGATAACAATTAAAAATAATGTTTATGGCTGGCAAGGTTCTGTAAAAACATTTATTGAAAGCAAGCCTGAATTAGATTTTTATGTATTTCATGATACTAAGACTCAGGGTTTTATTGATGCTCATCCTGGTATGACTTCAGTGAATAATAGTCGTCATGATGACATTGTTTTCAGCGATCCTTTAGAAGATGATATTATCCTTGCTTATTTAAATTCTAGGTGGGGTACAGATTATCTAAATGAAACTGGTACAATGACAGATCCAAGATATGATAGAAACGGGTTTGGTGTGATGTCAGATAATCCAGAAACAGTAGGTCCTCATACAGATGAATACGATTTTGATTATGGAACATCGCATGCGGCTTATACTGCAGGGATTGGTGGTTTTCCAGTTGGAGATTTAAACTGGTTCCCAACAAAGTTAAGCGAATGGGAAGATGCTACACTTAATATCCAAAAGGATGTTGTTAGTGTGCTTCCAGGTCACTTTAGACTCATGCAAAACTTTCCTAATCCTTTCAACCCTAGTACAAATATTCAATTTGAAATACTTGAAAGAGCAGACGTTAAGCTTGAATTATTTGATGTAATGGGTAAATATGTCGCAACGTTGTTCAAAGGTTCCAAAAACCCAGGATTGCATCAGGTTAAATGGAATGGAACTAATGACCAAGGACAACTATTATCTACAGGAATATATTTTTATAAATTGACTTCCAAAAATCTTACGCAAACACGTAAACTATTGTTTGCTAAGTAAGTAGATTCTTTATGATTGTAGTTCTTCATTATTAATGCTTAATAAGCATAAAATAATGAAGAACTACACTCGTAGTTTAATTTCCTCTTTAGCAATTATTTTTATTAGTAATTGCACCAAACCACCTCCAAAGATTGATAACAATAAATATGTTTTTTTATCTAATAGAGAATCACCAAAAGGAGAATTTGACATCTTTTTATCGGATTTATATGATACTAATCAAATAAATCTAACGAAGGACATTCAGTTTATTAGAAGTATTTCTAAGCCTATATTATCACCAAATAAAAGACATGTTTTATACACTTCTTTTAACAAAAACCAAAAATCATTACGTTTAATTGACCTTGAAACCAAAGAAGATATTTATCTATCAGATTTGAAAATGGATAAAGCTTATGCTTCTTTCATTGAGAACGGTAATAAAATATTATTTACAAAAAAAATTAAAAAAGTTATGCAATTATTTATGATTGATGTCAATGGGCAAAATGAGAAAAATATATCTTCAACAAATAATAATGAATATAAAGCACAAATCTCATCGTATAATAAAATTTTAGTGTTTTTAAGAAAAGTTAACAAAAAGACTTTCATTGTTATTCGTGATTTAATAACAAAAAAAGAAGATTCTATTGAGGTTAGTGGAAGCTATATAAACCCTTCATTTAATAATGATAATAAAATCATATATGAATCTTTTATTGAAGGATCATATAAGCTTTTTATTTATGACATTAAAACTAAGCAGATTGAACAAGCGACTAGTGGAGATGCTAATGCTCATAACCCAGTTTTTATAAATGGAAACCAGTCATTACTTTTTATTTCAGATGGCAGAGGGAAAAAATTTAGAGATTTATGTATGCTTGATCTAAAGACAAAAAAACATACATTTTTAAGTAGTGGTTTAAACATGATAAATCAAAATTTTGAACTATCAATGGATAAGAAAAATGTGATTTTTGAATCAATTCAGTTTGGCAATTCAGAAATATATCTATATGAACTAAACAATAAAGATATGGTCAACTTATCTAAAAATCCTGCTTGGGATTGCGAACCATCTTTCTAAAGGATAAAATTATGTTTGATTTTAAAATCAATTTTTTAATCTTTTTAATTGTCATTTTTAGTTGTTCATCTACTACCGATAATGATATCAATTGGGAAGAAAAAGTGAAGAGTGAAATACTAGCTATTCCAATTCCGCAATTTCCCAAAAAAATATTCAAACTTCTAGATTATTCATCCGATGTGACTTCAGGATCAATTCAAAAAGTAATTGATTTATGTAACAGTCAAGGTGGTGGAGTGGTAGTAGTGCCTTTCGGAACGTATAATGATATTGGTAAAATAGAGCTAAAAAGTAATGTAAGGTTACATTTTGAAGATGGTACGAAAATAAATTTTTCAAAAGATAAAAATGATTTTCTTCCTATGGTGTTAACTTCTTGGGAGGGAAATGATGTGTATAATTTTTCATCTTTTATACATGCAGAAAGTCAAAATAATATTGCAATAACAGGAAACGTTGTTCTTAACGGTAATGGTTCTAAAAATAATTGGTGGAATTGGAAAGACAAATCTCTTCCCGTGCCAATGAGAGTTGAAAATCGTCCCGATATAAGACCAAAGTTATTGAAACAAAACAGAGATAATATCCCAGTTGAGGAAAGAAGGTATGGAATAGATTCTAAGCTTAGAGCCTATTTTATGACCTTACGTAATTGTAAGAATATCTATATCAAAGGAATAACAGTAATCAATTCACCAATGTGGAATATCCATCCGTTAATGTCAGAGAATATTATTATTGATAGTGTTACCATTATCTCTCCAAATAATAGTCCAAATACTGATGGTATAAACCCTGAATCATCAAAAAACATACTTATTCAAAATTCAGTTATCAGCGTTGGTGATGATTGTATTGCTATAAAATCAGGTAGAAATAATGACGGTAGAAAAAGAAATAAGCCTTCTGAAAACATTTATATTAGGGATTGCATCTTCGCAAATGGTCATGGTGGTATTGTCATTGGTAGTGAATTATCTGGTGGCGTAAAAAATATTATTATAGAAAATTGTAAAATGAATAGTCCAAATCTTTTGAGAGCTTTAAGGATAAAAAGTAATGAATATAGAGGAGCGTATGTTGAAAATATTGTCATGAGAGATGTTCAGATTGATACAATTGGTGGGCCGATAGTAGGAATAAATATGGACTATAAATCATATGACACTGAGAAAACTAAAGATAAGTTTTATACATCGTGTGATGGTATTCTTGTAGAAAATATTCAGTGCAATTTTGCAAATCAAGGTTGGTTAATTAATGGTAGTAAAATTCTTCCTATTAAAGATGTAAAATTTAAAAACTGGACAATAGAATCTGTAAAATATGGTATTCATCATAAAAATGTTAAGAGTTTAATCTTAGAGGATGTGAGCATAGAATCTGAAGGTGCTATGTTGAGATTGACAAAAAAAGATATTTTTCAAAAAAAAGGTTAGAATTATGAAGAAATTATTATTGATATTAGTGCTGTTTTTTAATCTTTCATGTGAAAACGACGATCGTACTTTAGGGTGGGGATATGCTGAGAAAAAATGGTTAGAGGCCGAAAGAATTGAAAGTGAAATAACTGGATCTAAGTTAATAGAAATTAACTTTAATGCTAATGATCATAATATTATTCCTGATGGGAAAACAATGAATACTATTGCTATTAATACTTTAATTGATTCTGTTTCGAAGAAAGGTGGGGGTATAATTAATTTTTCAAAAGGTACCTATCTAACTGGAGGAATAATATTAAAAGACAATGTAGGTATTCACCTCGAAAAAGAAGCTGTGATAAAATTTAGTCAAAACCCTATTGATTATACTCCAAATGTTTTAGGGCATTGGGAAGGGATGGAGATATATAATTTCAGAGCTTTTATCTACTCAAACAGTGTAAAAAATATTTCTATTTCTGGAAGTGGCGTTTTGGATGGGAATGCTGGCTGGGATAATTGGTGGGGTTGGAGTCGAGATAATTTACATAAATTGAAGAAAAATAGACCTAGATTAATGGAATATAACCGAAACCAAGTTGATGTTTCGAAGAGAAATTTTGGGATTGGTTATAATTTGAGACCAAACTTCATTCAATTTTATAACTCAGAAGGCATTACAATTAAAGGAATAACTCTCAAAGATTCTCCTATGTGGTTCGTACATACTGTCCTATCTGAAAATATAATTATTGACGGTGTAAAAATATATGCTCCTTATGAAAGTCCAAACACAGATGCAATTGATTTAGAGTCATCAAAAAATATTGTTGTAAAAAATTGCTTTATAGATGTTGGGGATGATTGTATCACAATGAAATCTGGTAGAAATCAAGATGGTAGAAGAATTAATAGGCCCACAGAAAATGTCATAGCAAGAGATAACATTATAAAAAATGGACGTGGTGGTTTAACTATTGGTAGTGAAATGAGTGGCGGAGCAAATAATATTTTTATGAAAAATTGTACAATAAATAGTAAAAAATTGAATAGGGCATTTAGAATTAAGGGGAGTGAAGTTAGAGGAGGATATGTAAGTGATATTTTTGTTAAAGATGTTGCTATCGATACTGTTGGAGGTGGTCCTGTCTTAAATATTGATTTACACTATAAGGTAAGAGATGCTGAAAGAGATGGGAAGAATTATCTTCCTAAAGTTGAAAATGTTTTCATTCAAGATGTAACCTGTAATTATGCTAAACAGCCTTTTTTCTTAGATGGTTATGCTGATTCAAAAATTAAAAATGTGCAACTAAAAAATATAGAAATAAGAAGTATTCTTGAGTCTTCTCATGTGAAAGACGTATCGAATCTAGTGATGAAAGACGTACATATTCAGAATAGAAAATAATATTCATGATTAATAATGCGTTTTGTATTGTTCTTATTGGTTCACTTTTTCAATCAATTTTATTAGCAGTTGACATTAGAGGCTGGAATATATTATCCGATAATATTGATATTGCGGAAGAAACTATTTACCATGCCAAAAATTATAATATTAATCACTTACAATTATCACACCATTTAATTCATAATCTTAAAGAAGTATCAGATAAGAACAAATTAAAAAAAATAAAACATCTAACTACACTTGCTCATAGTGTAGGTATTGAAAAGGTTTTTATTTGGGATCATGCATTATATAAAAAAAGTTATTACCCAAGTAAATTTTTTAATAAAAACACAGATCAACTTAACTTAGACAATCAAGATTTCTGGAGATGGTTTAGAGAGGACTATAAAAATAAATTAGAAAAAATTAAAATGATAGATGGTATTGTCCTTACATTTATTGAAACAGGTATGAGGATAGAAAACCAATATTCAAAACTATACCCGACATCTGCGCAAAAATATAAAAAATTAATCAGAGAACTAAATAGTGTGGTAAACCTTCATTTTGAAATGGATTTAATTCTCAGAACCTTCTCATATAATGATAGTGAAATTGAGAATATTGTAAAAGTAGTTAATGATATTAATGATAACAACATTTACATAATGATTAAAGAATCTAATCATGATTTTTTTATCACTCATCCTCCAAATAACCTTATAGATATTATTGATCATAATAAAAGGATCATTGTTGAATTTGATGCGGCTCATGAGTTTAGCGGTCAGGGAATTGTGGCTAGTATTTTTCCTGATTTTCATTTTAATAAGGCTAAATATTTTTCAAAATATAAGAATGT
>Ga0207993_1000760_pt1 | contig 12614 bp, 12 predicted proteins | sample ETN01SmetaG_2_FD_185791 | JGI IMG/M metagenome (GOLD analysis project Ga0207993, IMG submission 185791) | Marine microbial and viral communities from oxygen minimum zone, Eastern Pacific Ocean - ETNP2014F12-01SV265 (SPAdes) (version 2) | ecosystem: Environmental > Aquatic > Marine > Oceanic ...
TAACTATCTAGAAATTGTTCCCTCGAGTTCAAATTGATCTGCTAGGTATCCAGAGACTTTATCTCCATCAACATATATTTCAAATGCAACATTTACTCCATAGCTTTCAACGTATATATCTACATAGAGGATATCCTCTTCAATTTCTGTTTCAAGAATATTAAATCCTATTTCATTACTATCATTAATAAACTCTGCTTTAAGCTTATCACCATATCTAGATATGTTCATACTAATTGGGAGTTCACCCATACTAGGAACTCCAAAAACAGTTATATCATATGTTCCAATAAATTTTTCTGTTGAATCAACTTCAACTACCTCTTCAATGGTGATAGTCTGCTTTGATGAAGTATCAGCAACAATAAATATCCCACATGATGAAAATGTAAGTAAGAGTCCAATTATTATTATTTTATTTCTCATTTTTTATATTCCTATTAGATATTGAAATTTAAGAAAAAATTGAGACCTATTTACTCTAAAAGGGTCAAAATCCTCTGGTTCTAAATCAAAATTATTAATTGAATTTTGAATCCCACCGATATAAAAAATTGTTGATGGGTTTGGATTCCATTTCAACAGAGGTTGAAAAAGAAAAGTATCATTGAATTTATTATACTCTGAGACCAATCTTAAGCTTAAGTCATTATTAAACTGATAACTAAGTGACAACCTTGATATGTATCCATCGTAAATTGCTTCATTGTTTTCCAAATTTTCTAATCTTGAATAATTAATTGATGAACTTAAGTTAATGTTATTTCCAAGCTTATAAGCAAGGCTAAAAAATAAAGATTTCTCTTTACCAATTTTTGGTATCTCTTCATTAAATGCAATCTCTTTACCAATTTTTCCTTCAAAACCAAAGGTCAAATTCTCGGTTGGATATCCACGGATTCCTATACCTGATTTTCCATAATTCTTAAAATTAAAATTTAGATAATTTCGAATTAAATTATATTCATAGACATATGCAATCTCTGTTTTTCCAAATGTTTTAATGCTTATGTTAAAATCAAAATTTTTGGTTTTTAATTTATTATCATAATTGTAGTTAATGTCTCCTTTTAAGCTTGTATTAAACTCTTTAAGGTATTTCTTGTCATAAAAGCTTGTATATCCGTGGTATATTGATCCATATCTTCTATTTATTCGAGGAACAAATCCAACATCTGCTCTAAAACCTGGAGAAATCCCTTTGTAAAATATAGAAGTATTCCAATGTTCTGTATTTCGAGATAGTCTTATATAATTGGCACTTCCTTTAAATTTTTCTCCATCTAGTTTTACGGTCTTATCTAAAAAGTTATCTTCACTTTCGATCCAATTTGCAACAGGTTCTTTATTGAAACTTTTAGAAAATTCAAACTGCAATCTCCATATAGTGTTAAATGTAAATAGCCCATCAATTCCAATTAGATTACCATAACCACCTTCTCTAAAGTATCTGTTTGTAGTGAACACTCCGTATTTCGATCCTTCATTAATTAATCTCTGATGGCGAAACGCATTTATATAACTAACACCTCCATTTCCATTGTAAGATTTATCCTCACCACCAATCAAATAGGGAGATATTTCATCTACGGCATTTAAGAGAATTGTCCCAGAATTTTTTCCAAGATTAACAAATTTTGACGCAAAACTAGGAGAGTTGATTGTCCTAGAATAAAATCCTCTATCCATAAACTTTAATAAATCCATTCCTTTATTGAAAAAAGGTCTTAACTCAGGATAATCTAATGCAAATGAAGAGTTAATGTCTATTTGTGTTTCATCAGCTTCAATCTGAGAAAAGTCAGGGTTTATTGTTGCCTCAATTGAAGAAGATGGAGAAAAATCATAGTTGAGACCGATACCAACATCACCTTTAATTTTTCCAAATTCAATGGGATTGTTATAGGCTTCTTGTCTTTCGCCTGATATGTTTGATGAAATGTAGGGAAGGAGTTCAGTCTTTCCTCTGTATACAATATCATTCATAATCAATTTGTCTGTCACTTGACATACCCAACAAGGATCTGACCTGTCATATGGCTGGGTTTGGCTTCTGTAAAAAGTTCCATCAAGTGTAAAAACTCTTGATATATTAAAATTCCATATTTGATTTTTCCCAGGAGGGTACGGAAGTGAATTAATAGGAACTTTAAATTCTAAAATATATCCATCATCAACTATTGAGCTTTTAGTTTCAAAGACAGCATTATAAGCTTCATCAAAAGTGTCTTCCTCACTCGTGGCATTTTTAACTCTAAGGTCAACTTGACTTCCAAATGCATTTGATCCTAAAATATAATTTGACCTTGAGTCACCAAAAGGATCAATTCTTAAGAATATCATGTCTTCATTTTCATATTCAGCTTGATCTCTTGGCTTTACCTGTCCTCTTATGTTATCAGGATTACCATATGCTTTTATTCCAAAATAAATGAAGGTATCAGTATATGTTATAAATACTTCTGATGGAAGTTTTGTTGGAACATTATCACCTGGTTCCTGCTCAAAGTCAATTGTTGCAATTTTTGAATTTCTTTTTTCATCCTCAGAAATAATACCATCTAGTATTATATCACTATCTGACGATTTAGTTAGATTAAATTCTTTTTGGGCAAAACAAAAGTTTGAAAAAAGAAGGATTAATATGAAGAATGATAGTTCTCTCATTTAAAGCAGCAAATTTAGATAAAAACAGGGATCCGTAACTTTTATTTTACTTTAATTAATAATATCCCTTCATTGATATTTGAGTTTGAATCATACGGAATCAATTTGTCATCATCGAATTTCCAATATGCAGTATCACCCAGTCGAACTTCAGATTGTTCGGATATCTCATCTAATACTAAGTAACCTTTTTCATTTATTTCCCAACTAAAAACGACTCTACTTTGTGTCCTCTCACTTGTAATTACAGTAATAGCAGCAGTATTGTCTTTCTTGAAATCAAATAATATCTGTGTCTTATCTAGAGCTTTTTCAATAACTCCAGAAAAAGTTCTTGCAGCTAATTTTTCAAATCCACTTAACTCATCTGAGTTTTTGATTACATCTTTTATATCAAGTTTGAATTCCCACTCACCAATTATAGTACTTTCTAGATTCTCTTGAGAATGACTATTAGAAATTGTCAGAAAAGATAAAATCAAAAAAAATACTCTCATTCTTTTAATCATCGTTAAGACTCATCTTTTTGTTTAGTGAAAAAACTTCATCTGCATTATAATCATCCCCATGAAGTAATTTTAGCTGCTTATTTAGTAAGTCTCTTTTTTTAGAGAGTTTACTATTAAATTCCATAATGTCTATAAACTCTGAATTCTGAGGTAATAAACTAATTACATCATCCATGTAATTTAATACAGCGGTAATTTGATTTGGAATCCATGAAATTATAGGAGTACCACCAGTTGCCTTAGCATATTTTGTATTTGCCATTATATATTTTTGAACAAATTGCCAGTGACCATTTCTGAAATAATATATTTCATCAAGAATTTGAATTAACAGACATAGCCCCTCTTCATTATTTGACTCTTTTAGACCATTAAATAATCTGCTATTTCCCATTTCATTTTTAATATCTTCTAAAAAATTTTGTATACACTTTGGTCTATATGATCTTAAATCAAGCAGATATTTTGTGAGATCATTTGATGGATAATAATCAATAACTCCTGTAAAGATATCAGCAGTTGGAATAATATTATCTTGGGCTCCTGTCTGTCCTCTGTATTGAACGGGTTTATCGGATACCCCTTCATATATCACTCCATCACCAAATATTTCATCATTACCTTTAATTCCCATAATAAATACTCTAAAGTCATTATAGTGTTTCCATCTAGAGGCTTGCCACATTATTTGTCTTCTTTCATTTATTTTTTTCATCGATGAAAGACACTTTTTAAGAGAATTATTTACTCCAGTTGAATCATTAGACTCTAGATAATCAAATATACTTCCAATCAATTCAGGTGAATGTTGATTAATATCAACATGAAGCATTATGAAGCCTCTCTCGTCATCCATGCCAGAGAACTTTGCTGCCATAGCAAGATTCTCCCATTCAAAACCCTTGGCATCATCTATCTTTACGTAATTACCTAAAGAATATGCATAGTGGTAATCAATAAATGGATAGACATCAAGTTTCTTACTAACTATTACAAAAGGCTCAGCAATTTGTGCAGGTAAAGTACTATGTGCTTTTCCATATTTTTTTGTTTCAATATAATTGAAGTGGGCAGGTGCTAAGAGGTAAGCGCTTGTAAGAAATGCATATGCTCTAAACAAAGCCTGAACGATAAAGACATCATCTTCTCCAGTTACTAAATCTTTTAAGTTTGATAGATTTTGAACACCCTCTTCGATAGCTCCTTTTCTTGAAAGCAATCCATCACTTCCATCTTCTTTTTTAATTGGCATTTCATCAATTAGTTTTTGAAGCTCGTTATATCTTTCAGGAAGTTTGGATAATGGGCCTTTCTTTGGAAGAAATCCATTCACTGAGTTTACTTCAAAGAAATTATCAGTATAATTTTCTAATTTCAATGTATTGGGTTTTGATATAAATGTATGGAAAAATTAATCATTACAAGCGCCAATACTCCAAGTATTTACTCCTTCTGATTGTGCTACGCATTTATTGGAATAAGTAGTATTATCACAACCACATACTGGCATGTATTCTTTAGTACATGCAATTTGTATTTTTTCAGACTTACAAGATTGATTCTCAGATTTTGAACATCCAACTAACAATGTGAAAATCAATAAATAAAAACCTATATGCTTGAACATTTTTATTAAATTGAAGTAAAATTACTAATTAAATGGATAAAAGAAGATTCATAAAATCATTGGGTGCCTTATCATTTTCACCTTTAATTTCTGCCAGTGAATTAAGTGATTTTAAGCCTATATCAAAAAACCTTCCTGTCATAAATAATGAAGATGAATTATGGAAAACAGTGAGATCTCATTATACCCTCAAAGATGAATATATTAATCTTGAAAGTGGTTATTATAATATAATTCCAGATCCTATATTAGATCATTTTATAAATCATGTTAAGCATGTAAATATTGAAGGTTCATATTACATGAGAAAAGCTTTAAATAAGAATAAAGATAGAGTTACAAGTGAGCTTGCAAATTTAGTTGGCTCTACGCCAGATCAAATTGCCATTACAAGAAATGCAACTGAGTCTCTAGATCTTGTGATTTCTGGTTTCCCCTGGAAAAAAGGTGACGAAGCAATCTATGCAAAACAAGATTATGGGACAATGAAAGAAATGTTTGAACAAATTTCAGACAGATATGGTGTAGTCAACAAAATAATATCGGTACCTAATCATCCGAAAAATGATGAAGAAATAGTATCCCTATATGAAAGTCAAATTACAAATAAAACAAAGCTTATTATGGTCTGTCATATGATAAATATTACAGGTCAAATACTACCAATTAAAAAAATATGTGAGATGGCACATAGCTATGGAGTTGAGGTGATGGTAGATGGAGCACATTGTGTTGGACACTTCGACTTTTCAATTGATGATTTTAATTGTGACTATTATGGATCGAGTTTGCATAAATGGTTAGCTACTCCACTCGGGGCGGGATTGCTTTATGTAAATAAAAATAAAACTCATAGAATCTGGCCTTTATTAGCTAATGGAAATACTGATAAGTCAGATATTAAAAGATTAAATCATATAGGGACCCATCCTGTTCATACTGATCTTGCTATTTCAAATTCAATTGATTATATAAAATGGATTGGGATGGAAAGAAAAGAAAATAGAATGAGATTTTTACAAAGATATTGGTCTGATCAATTGAGAAATATAAAAAATGTTGTCGTAAATACTCCGATTGATATGCAAAGAAGTTGTGGTATTGGGAATGTCGGACTTACAAATATGAGTCCATCTAAAATGGAAAATATATTATTTGATAAGTACAATATCTTCACAGTTGCTATAGATTATGCAAATGTAAAAGGCTGTAGAATAAGCCCAAATATTTTTACAACAACAGAAGAGCTTGACATTTTTGTCAAGGCTGTTAAAGAAATGTCATTGGTATAGATTTATTATTCTGTCTATCACCAAACCATTTTGATTAAAATTTAGATTGCCATATATTTAATAACCTATCCCATAAACATATAAAATATGACATCTTTACTTCTTGTTGAGTTTGATTGGAATACAGCCCTAATTAGATTTTCTGTAAATACGTTTTTTATTGCCTCTATGATTTTAATAATCTCAAAACAAATGGTTTTAAGGCGCTTTTCTTTTTCATTTTTGATGATTAGTTTGATAGTATTTTTCTTATGTTTTACTCTAAAGAATTTTGACCTTAACCTTGGGATGGCTCTTGGTTTATTTGCAATTTTTGGAATAATAAGGTACAGGACTCAACCTCTTCAAACGGAAGAAATGACCTATCTATTTATTACTATTGGAATGGCAGTAATTAACGCTTTATCTGAAGAGTTTTTATCAGTAAGTGAACTAATTATTATAAACTTAACGGTTATACTATTTATAATTTTTGGAGAATTTATCCTAATGAAATTTTCATATAATAAGGTTCACCCATTAGCAGAAGATATAAATAGACGAATCGTTTTGCAGCTTAAATATGTAGATGGAGATATGAGTAAAATAATCAGGGATGAAATTAAAAAGCAAGAAAAAAATCTTAATATTAATGTGAAGACATTTAAGGTATTCAAGATTGATAAAAATCTAAACATCATTACTATTCATGTTTATTACTAAAAGAGTAACTAAATTTTTTTTCATAATATTTTTCATATTGCTAAGCAATTTTAGTTTTGCGCAATCAAATGAATTAAAAGGATGGTCTTCTGTTGAGTATGGTCTTGAAATCAATGAATTGTTGAAAATAGATTTAAGTCAACATTTTAGATTAAAAGAAGATCTTAATGTTGTTGATACATATATAACTGAGTCAGAGATATCTTATGAACCAATAAATAAATTAACCTTATTAGGCCAATTAAGATATTACAGTAGAAATGATAATAGTGGTGGGATTCAAGGTTTTGAAAACATGATGCGATATAGATTTGGAATCGAAAAAAAATTCAACTCAAATAAATTTAATTTTGAATTAAGAGTTGCATATCAAAATCGTTTCTCACTGGACAGAAAGAATAGAGTTAAGAAGAGGTTTCGTTTAAGGCCTTTGATTGAATTAAAAATGAAAGACTGGTCAAATAATCCAAAAATTTATTTTGAATATTTTGATGAAATTGAGGGTAATGATCAAAAAGCTTACAGATATGGAATAAGTAAGAAAATAAACACAACTAAATCTCAGAGCATAACATTACGTTATTTTTATCAGAAGTATAAAGAAAATTATAGTCCAAATTCCTCTGCAAATATTGTTTCATTTAAGTATAGTTTTAATTAAAAGTTAAATGAAAAAACTTAGTTATTCTAAATTAAAGGAGAAGGTTAAAAATGCTAATAAAAAAGAGTTTTATGCTCTTGTTATTGCATTATGGTGGATACCATTAGGATCTTTTTGGAGCATGGCAGCAATATGGATTAGGTATTCATCAAACATCAAAGAGTTTTTTAGATTTAAAAAGTAAACTTTATCACCTATTAGATACTATTATTTTTCCTAAAATCTGATTTAACTCACTTTTAACGCTAAACTTAGCTAAATACTTAAAACTTTTTAAGTTCTTTGAGGTCTAATACACAATGAAAAAAGCCTTCCTACCTTTATGCTTAGTCATAAGCATGACTTGTTTTTCACAACAAACAGTTTTAAACCTAGTTAAAACACAAGAGTCTGAATTTATTCTTGATGGTATTTTGTCTGACTCAGAATTAAAAAACGCATTTCCTATTGAAATTATATATGAGCATACACCTGGTTATAATACTATACCATCATATAAAACTACAGGATACGTAAACTATTCTGAAGAATTTGTATATATAGCATTTAAGGCCTACAGGGATGAAGTTATTGCCTCAATACATTCAAGAGATAATTTCTCATTGTTCTCAGAGGATTATGTCAATATACATATTGACACATATGGAGATGCAAGAAATAATCTAGGATTTAGTGCCAATATCTATGGAAGTCAAAATGACGGAGTAAGAGTTGAGTCTTCAGGCTTCGGGAGACAAGATAGTGGGTGGAGTCTTGATCCAAATTTTGAATGGGACTCATTAGGTAGACTCACAGAATTTGGATATGAAGTAGAAGTAATGATTCCTTTTTCAGCGATACCATTTCCTAATGGAAAAGACCAACAATGGAAATTAAAAGTTAGTACTGGTTATAGGGATCAAAAAAAACAAGGATCAACTGCCAGGGCATACAGTAGCAAGCTTGATAATGATAGCTCTTGTAAGTTATGCCAAATAGATCATACTATTGTAATGAAGGATATAAGTTATAAGAAAAATCTTGACTTCCTTCCTTATGTTAGCTCTAATATTTCAGGAGAAAGAAAAAAGCTATATGATAGAATTAATTATGATTCTCCAAAAATAAATTATGGAATTGGTGTTAATCTTGAGATTAATAAAAACCTATCATTGGAGGCTACACTAAATCCTGATTTCTCTCAGGTTGAGGCTGATGTGACGAAAATTGATATTAATTCACCTACAGCAATTAATTATCCAGAAAGAAGGCCATTCTTTAATAGAGGTATTGATGTATTAGATTATACAATGGATGTTATTTACTCTAGATCAATTAATAATCCATCTTTTGCTTCTAAAATTCTCAACCAAGGAAAAAAATCAAGAATTTACATGTTGACAGCTGTTGATCAAGATTCACCATATATTGTACCAACCCAATTTGAATCCTTTTCAGGTGTAGGAGGTAAAAGTTTTAATAATATCTTGAGATATCAAAATATAATAAATCCAAATATTCAAGTTGGAGCTCTAGCAACTAATAGACTTTATGAAGGTGACGCTTATGGAAACCTTGTGGGTCTTGATGGCCTATTAAAGTTCAGTGGTGGATGGAAATTTGAGCTTGAATATTTTAATAGTTCAAATAAAGAACCAATTTCAGATTGGATTGACTCTGACAAGAAGTTTGGTGATTACACTGTAGCCCTTGATGGTGAGAATTTTACTGGAAATGCAATCTACAGTGAATTAAGAAGAGACACTAATACATGGAGGTCATTTATGAGGTATACAGGAATCTCTCCAACCTTTAGAGCAGATAATGGTTTTATTGTTGAGAATGACATAAAAAGATATGAGATATGGCATGGTTTTTATAAATACCCTGATAAAAAGCTTTTAAGAAACTACAGGATTAGTGCTAGATATGACAGAGAATATAGTTATTCTAATAAGTTAAAGAGATCAGCATTTGAAGCATATTTTACTGTTCTTACAATTCTTAACACCGATATATTTTATAACTACGAACATGCCTTTTATGATTCACATTTAAAGTCAGAATTCGAAAACTTCACATCTCATTATGTTAGATTTTCTACAAAACCATTTGACTTTTTAAATATTAGCGGAGGTTTTGGCACAGGTAATGAAATTGCATACCGTGAAGAGATACCAGAGTTAGGTGATAGGTTTTCATTTAATACCTCTGTTGAAGTAACATTAAATAATAATCTGAGAATTAAACCATCTTTAAACCTGTCTAGATTAAAAAAATTAGATTCTGAAGAATATTTTTTTGATGGATATATAGCTAGATTTGATGTTAGGTACCAGTTTACTAGCTCCCTAAATTTGAGGGTTATATCTGAGTACAACGAATTCTCCGATCAATTTTTTGTCCAACCGTTAATTTCTTGGAGACCAAATGCTGATACAATTTTTTATATTGGTGGAAATCAAAATTACATTGATGAGTTTGTTGATTATAATTCACCTAATTACAGAGTTAATAAATCTCAATTGTTTTTAAAATTTCAGTATCTTATTAAATCTTAATAATAGAAGCATTTTTTGATCTCCAATCTTAATAATGAAAAAAATTTTATTAATTATTTTTTCTATTTTTTACTCAACTTGTTTTTCACAAGAGACAACTTTAGTATTAAATAAAATTGATCAAAATAAATTTATTCTTGATGGCATTATATCTGACGATGAAATTAATAGTGCAAAAATTCTTGAGATAATTTATGAGGATACTCCTGGGTATAACACTATGCCATCCCAAGAGACAAAGGGATATATAACTTACTCTGATAAGTTTCTCTACATAGGTATAAAAGCTGATAGAGAAAGAGTTGTGGCTCCTTTAACACCTAGAGATAACAGAGCCTTCTGGAGAGCTGATTTTGTTGGACTTTCAATTGACACCTATGGTGACGCTAGAAACCATATTATATTAGCTTCCAATGCCTCAGGAAGTCAAAATGATGTAATTAGACTTCCTTCAGAAAACCTAGGCGATCTAAATATGAAAAATGCAAATTTTGATTTCCAATCTAAAGGAAGACAAACTGATAGTGGATATGAGGTTGAATTTATAATTCCTTATTCTGAGATACCCTTTCCAAACGGAAAAAATCAATCTTGGAAAATAGAACTTTTTACAGGTTATATTGATGATGATAATGAAGGTGTTGAGGTAAGAGCTAGTTCAAGTATGGTAAATAGAGATGCAAGTTGTCAACTGTGTTTGCTTGACCATACAATAGTGATGAATAATATACTGATAGAAAAAAGATTAGACTTTTTACCATATGTTAGTTCCAATATCTCTGGTTCAAGAGATAAATATTATGATAGGATTAACTATGAAACCCCAGAATTAAATTATGGAATAGGAGTAAATATGGAGTTGAATAAAAATCTTTCAATTGAAGCAACATTAAATCCTGATTTTTCACAAGTTGAATCTGATGCCACAAAAATTGATATAAATTCACCAACAGCAATAAACTATCCTGAAAGAAGACCTTTTTTTAATCGTGGTATTGATGCAATGGACTATCAAATTGATGTGTTTTATTCAAGGTCAATTAATAATCCCTCATTTGCATCTAAAATAATCAATCAAGGTAAAAAATCAAGATTATATGTTTTAAGTGCTTTCGATAATGAGACACCATATCTTGTGCCTACAAAATATGAATCTTTTTCTGGAGTTGGTGGGGAAAGTTTCAGCAATGTCATTAGGTACCAAAATTTTATTAATAATCAGACTAAGATAGGCCTCATAGCCTCTAACAGGCTTTATGAGGGAGATGCTTATGGTAACCTTTATGGTTTTGATGCGCTTATAAATTTCTCGGATGTATGGAAATTTAGATTTGAATTGTTCTTAAATAATAATAAGGAACCTGTTGCTGATTGGGTTGAATCCAATAAAAAATATGGAGATAATTCAGTGCAGTTAGATGGAGAAATAATTAATGGTAATGCTATTTTTGCATCTATTAGCAGGAATACTGAAACATGGAGGTCGTTTGTTGAATACAAACAGCTTTCAGATGAATTCAGATCAGATCTTGGCTTTATTTCTACTAACAATCAGAAAAAATACACTCTTTGGCATGGTTATTACAAATTTCCTAATAAAGATCTTATAAAAAGATACAGAATAAGTTTAAGACAGGACTTTGATTATGATTACAATCACAATATTTCTAGATCTAATTTTCAAGGGTATCTTGGTTTTTTAACAGTCTTGAATACAGATGTTTTATATAATTATGAATACAACTTTATTAAGTCACACCTAGAGTTTCAATTTAGAGATTTTATTAATCATTGGCTTAGTGTCGAAAGTCAACCGACAGATTTTCTAAATTTTAATTTTTGGTATAAGTGGGGTAAAGACATCGCCTACCGGATTGAAACTCCTATGTTAGGTATGGTTTACGATATAAGGCTTTCATCTGAAATTTCAATTAATGAAAATTTTAGAATCAGACCAAACATTAATTATTCTTCAATAAAAAAGCTTGACTCAGACGAGTATTATTTTAAAGGTTATATCAGCAGACTAGATATTCGTTATCAATTTACTAACTCGCTTGATCTTAGACTTATTTCCGAGTATAATGATTTTTCGGAGCAATTCTTCTTCCAGCCACTTATCTCTTGGAGACCTAATCCAGATACAATATTTTACTTAGGAGGGAATCAAAATTATATTGATCAATTTACAGATTATAATTCTCCTCATTATAGGGTAAATAAAACTCAATTATTTTTGAAGTTTCAATACCTTTTCAAGTAATCTGATATTTTTTATTGTCAAATACTCTATAAGAAAGCTAAATTCTCTATTAGATAGTCTTATAATTAAGATTTTTTCTTATTTTAGTTAGTAACTATAAACCAATGCAACTTAATTCTAAAAGTATCTTCTTAAGAAGGGTTCGTGAAGCACAACTGCTAAAAAAAATTAGCAAACGAACAGCCAATCATTTTATTTCAGTATATAAGAAGTTTGATTCTAACAAAAGATCAGAGGCAGATGAAAAAGCTGATGAATTACTTGCAGAGTTAATTACTGAGTCTTCATCAAAACAAAAGCGTTAATTACTTAATTGCCCAACATTCAATTTCTATCTTGGCTCCAAGAGCTAG
>Ga0207993_1000764_pt1 | contig 12587 bp, 14 predicted proteins | sample ETN01SmetaG_2_FD_185791 | JGI IMG/M metagenome (GOLD analysis project Ga0207993, IMG submission 185791) | Marine microbial and viral communities from oxygen minimum zone, Eastern Pacific Ocean - ETNP2014F12-01SV265 (SPAdes) (version 2) | ecosystem: Environmental > Aquatic > Marine > Oceanic ...
AAAATTACCAAAGGTGGTTTACCTAATAAGACTCTTAACATCGCACTTGCTGGTACGGGTGTCGGGAAGTCTTTATTCATGTGCCATGTTGCTAGCTCCGTGTTGCTCCAAGGACGAAACGTACTCTACATTACAATGGAAATGGCAGAGGAGAAAATTGCTGAACGAATTGATGCAAACTTATTAGACATATCTATTCAAGATTTGTCAGATCTTCCAAAGTTAATGTTTGAAAATAAAGTTACTGATGTATCAAAGAAAACTCAAGGTCAATTAATTATCAAAGAATATCCTACAGCAGGTGCTCATAGTGGTCATTTTAAAACATTATTAAATGAATTATCGTTGAAAAAATCTTTCAAACCTGATATAATATTCATAGATTATTTAAATATATGTGCTTCGTCACGCTATCGAGCAGCAGCAAATGTCAACTCCTACTCCTATATTAAAGCGATTGCAGAAGAACTCCGTGGTCTTGCTGTTGAAGCGAATGTGCCGATTGTTTCTGCGACTCAGACTACTCGTAGCGGTTTTGCTAGCTCTGATGTTGACCTTACTGACACTTCCGAGTCCTTTGGGCTTCCTGCAACTGCTGATCTTATGTTTGCTCTTATATCTACTGAAGAACTCGAAGGACTCAACCAAATAATGGTTAAACAATTAAAGAATAGATATAACGATCCAACTATCTTTAAAAGATTTGTGATAGGAATAGATCGTGCTAAGATGCGATTATATGACTGTGAACAGAAAGCACAAGAAGATATTCTTGACAGCGGACAAGAAGAGGAGTATAATAAATTCAAACAAAAACCAAAAAAATCATTTTCAGAATTTAAATTTTAATGACTAAAAAAGTTGACTTTACTAAGTATGCTGATTTCGTGGATGGTGTCACATCCCATCCCAGTAATGATTATCAATGCTTTATTGAAAGTGTTAGTGCCCTTAATGGAAAGGGTGCCAATATTGAACGTCTTCTTACTGCTTCCGTTGGCATTTGTGCTGAAGGTGGTGAGTTTATGGAGATCGTTAAGAAGATGGTTTTCCAAGGTAAACCTTGGGATGAGCATAATCGAAAGCATCTTATTATTGAGTTGGGTGATGTTATGTGGTATGTGATGCAGGCTTGTATGGCATTAGAAGTTTCATTAGATGAAGTTGTCGAGGGAAACGTAGATAAATTAAAGAAGAGATATCCTGGTGGAGAATTTAATGTCTACCAATCAGAAAATCGTAAAGAAGGAGATTTATGAGGGAGCAATTAATTAAAGCATTACTCGCACACGCACAAGGTGATATTGCCAAACACAAAGCAAATATTGAAGTATATCTTGCAAATCCTGTGGGTATTGGAGAACATTCAAATATTGTAGAAGCAATCGAAGGAGAATTAGATATGATTGCTAAGTATCAAGATCAGATAGACATTATCAATAAATACTTCAAAAAGTAATGAGGTATGGCGACTAACGCTAGAGAAACTGCTAAACAAGAAAATGGTTCTAGGGTATTTTTTGAATCTGTGATTGAAAAAAATAAAGAACCATCAGATAGAGATATGTTCAAAATTTATGATGGGTATGGTCCTGACTGGAAAGAAGTATATCGTAAGCAATCTTCAGCGTTAAAAAAATTTCTAGGATCTAGCAGAGGATATGAATATTCTAGAGATGATGGAATTATGCCATATCTTGAAGACATTGCTAAGAAACAGTGTGGTGTATCAGTAAAGGATCGTTGGAATCCTATGGATATTGTCATGGTTAAAAAATCCATGAAGAGGATTGTTGAGGGAACTATAAGAGAGATTACAAATATAGATGGAATGAGTAAAGAGGCAAAACTTACTGTTCTTAATGCATATATGAGAGAAGCATTAAGAGATAAAATTTTGATTGGCATATCATTAAAAGCAATTGATATGAAGAAAAAAACTGCTAATGTAGATTTATCAAATGCGGGTCAAAAAAAAGGTCAACCTGTTATGGTAGACATGAAACCAAGATCTTTAAAGTGCACTATGACACTGGGTAAAAAGAGACCATTTTTATTTGATACTGGTGAACTTGGATTTGATATAGTTACAACAAAAGGTGGAGAAATTCATGGTCAATCCAGAAACTTTCAATATTCTAAAGCAAGAAATTTAGTACAGACAGATTTAACACCTAAAGGAAGAGATAGAGGTGCGAAACTTGGAAAAGTTTCTAGTGTTGCACTGGATAAGTTTTTAGGAGATTTAAGATTAGAACGTCCAACTTCTGCTGCAAAAAATAATTATATTCCTAGTGTTGGTAACTGGACAGATAGAGATAAAAAGTATTGGATTGATTTGTATAAAAAGTTAGATCAATCTGGTATGATTGATTTTGGTGAAGTCGCTGTATATGAAAATGGTGTAAAAGTTGGTGATGGTATTGAATCGGTCATAGATTATGCGATTGCTTATGAAACTCGTAATGCGGATAGAAGTTCTGCAGGTAGATTCTCTTCTAAATTAATTGCCATGGAGTGGGCACATATATGGGTGCAAATTTCAAAAATGAAAAAAACAAAAGAGTGGTGTACAGCATTATACTATGGTGCAAAAAAAGAGTTTGGAGATGTTAACGGTCCTTTTTTAAAAATATATTAATATGATGAATGATTTAATTAACAAACTATTTGATTCGTTTGAAACGAAGTCAAAAAATCAAAGGCAAATCTTTAATGATTTTGTATATCATGTGTATATTTCCTTTGATGGGGTAGTTGGTGGAAAGAAGCATAAACGGAAAACAGATAAATATATAAAAATACGACAAAAAATTATTAATTATATTATTGCAAATGAAAAAGCAATAATGTTTAAATTATCAAGATGAAGTCTTTTTTACAGTTTATATCTGAATCAAAAGCAGTTCAACAGGCTACCCGTATGGGTTTGGTTGGTGATGGACATGGTGGATGGTATGATAAAAAAGGAGAGTTTGTAGCAAAGACAGATAAAGGACAGTTAAAATTTTATAATAAGAGACAGAGAGTAGGTAAGCAAGATCCACCACAGACAGATAAAGAAAAGAATTTATCACAACAAACATCATCTCAACCACAGGCAGAGAAACCAATTGAGATGAAACCCCCAGAGGTTGAAAAAACAAAAGGAACTTTGACTGTAGCATTTGGTAGATTCAATCCACCAACCACAGGACATGAGAAGTTATTAAATACAGTTGCTTCTTCATCAGATGATGGTGACTATGTAATCATACCTTCACGCAGTCAGGATAAAAAGAAGAATCCATTAGATCCCGATATGAAAGTTTCTGTGATGAAACAAATGTTTCCACAGCATAGTGAAAAAATAATTAATGATCCTGGTAATAAAACCATCTTTGATATACTAAAGAGAGCACACAACGATGGATATACTGGTGTTCGAATTGTTGGTGGTGCTGATCGACAGAAAGAATTTGATAAGTTAGTCAATAATTATAATGGTAAGATGTACCAGTTTGATAATATTGAAGTTCGTTCTGCTGGTGATCGTGACCCTGACTCTGACAGTGTAGAGGGAATGTCCGCATCAAAACAAAGAAAGGCAGCAGCAGAGAATGATTTTGATAATTTTTTAAAGGGTGTTCCAACTGCGATGAATAAAAAGGCAGCAAGAGAACTGTTTGATAATGTCAGAAAGTCCATGAATATTAAAGAAGGTTGGAATCTTTGGGAGATCGCACCTAAGTTTGATTGGAAGAACTTGCGAGAAAATTATTTAAATAAAAAAGTTTTTAATATTGGAGAGACAGTTCAAAATATAAACACTGGATTGATAGGTAGAATCATAAGAAGAGGTACAAGTTATCTAATTTGTGTGACAGAGGATAAAATTATGTTTAAGTCATGGTTGAAAGATATCACTGAAGCAGTTGTAAATGGCACAGATCAATCAGGTGTTCCTGCGAGTCAAAGATTGATTGGAACGGATGCTCATAGAAAATATACTGAGACTTTAGTGCCAGGATCTTCTTACGGAAAACAATTCATAAATAAATATAGAAAAAAGAGTAAGTAATTTATCTTCATGGAAAATACTGGTAAACCTTCTGCACCTATGGTAGGCGGTGGAGCGAAAGAGAAAGTTGAGAAACAAGCAAGACAACTCGCTTACGATACTAGATATAAAGTTCGTCAAGCTTTGAAAGCAAAGAGTGGTGGAAAAGCAGATCCAATGGCTGTTAAGAAGGCATATGCCACACAACTTGCCAAATCACCTGCATCTCCTGCTGTGAAGACAAGAGCAAAACAGATGTTGATGGGTGAAGATTATGTAGATGTTAACAAACTTATTGCTGACACTACAGCATCAGCAATGTTTAAAGTATTTGTTGAGCATCATAAGAAGGATGCTGATGGTAATGTAATACCACATGAAGACGAAGAAGAGATAACAGAAGAAGATTCAAAAGAAAAGACATATAAGGTTAGAGTTACTGATAAAGAGAGTGGAAACTCTTATGTAAGAAAGGCAACTCGTGCAAAGATTTCTGAATTACGTAATAATCCAAACATCTCTTCAGTTGAAATGACTGAGTATGGAGAAGTTACCAAATCAGAAAAGTATAAAGGTAAGAAAACTGCTCAAGCAAAAGGTGGTGGTGGATTAGACCCAGTTGGTAAAGAAGATGGCGACATCAATAATGATGGAAAGAAAGATGGTACTGACAAGTATCTTATGAATCGTCGTAAAGCAATTGGTAAAGCAATGGCAAATAAAGAAAGTTATTCTTGGAGAGAAGCTTTCAGTGGACTTATTGAAAAGAAAGAAGAAGAGGATAATAAGATTACAGGAAAAGGAGTTAACAATAAAAAGTTAATTAAGGTATTTCCTGATGAAGTAAAAGAAGACGTTGCCACTGAAGTAAAGGATAAGAACGAAAAAGATCCTAACAGCAAAGCAAAAAAGAAAGAGGAAGAAGAGGATCCAAGATCTATGCCTACAAAAGTTAACTTGATGAAAAACAAGTTAAGAGCAATGGGTGTGATGGGTGGTACTCAAATGCCTAGTATGTCAGTAGGACCTACAAGTGGTCAGAAATTGAATATGTATAATGAAAAAGAAGTTGATGGTGGATTAGTTGATGAAGCAATGTCCTCATATGACAAGGCAAGAAAGGCAGCAGCAAAGAGAGCAGCAGATAGAAACGCTGAAAGAAAAGCAGGTAAGAGAGGTGGAAGAATGGAAAATGAAACATATAGAACTGAAATGGGAACAAGAATGCATCATAAAGGATACAAAGCAGAAGAAGCGAATCCATCAGTTCAACAAGCAGTTGAAGCACTTAGTTCAATAATGAAAAAGAAGTCTAATTTAGGTGAAGAAGGATACGATATCGCAAGAGATCGTGGAATGATAAAACCTGCGAAGGACAAGAAAGACGGAACTTCATATCCACCAAGTGAAGAAATGAAAAAGACACAGAAGGTAGTTAAAGGACCTTCTGCACTTGACATGGTGAAGAAGAAATATGGCAAGGCTGTCATGGATATGGGTAAAAAATAATGCCAGCATTATCTAAGAAACAACAAAAGTTTTTTGGAATTGTTCGTGCTATACAAAAAGGAGAACAAGCTCCAACTACACCTGAGACCGCAAAGGCAGCAGCGGATATGAAGAAGAGTGATGTAAAGAAATTTGCATCTACAAAACATAAAGGTTTACCTGAAAAGAAGGTTGCTAAAGAGGAGTATGGTAATCCAAAAGTTGGAACTGCTTTAAAAATGGCACGACTGATTGATAAAACAAAACCTGGTCCAAGAAGTAAGAGAACAAAGATAAGTCAGTATCTGAAGAGAAGAGAAATGGATGCTGATAAGAAAAAATTTGCTGCGATGGGAGAAGAACTTAAAATAAGTGAAGATAAACAGATTAAAAAGATTGTTAAGCAACTTCGTAAATCAGTTAAGAGTCATGCAAAACAGGCAGATACTCTTGAGAAGAAGATAGAAGAAGAATCAAACCCACGCATCCCAAGAAAGAAGGGACAACCAGCAAACTCAAAGAAGCATTCAGATTTATATACAGATGAAAATCCTAAAGGAACTATTCACGGACTCGGTTTTAAGGATGTGGCTACTGCTAAAGCATCTGTCACAAAAATACGTGGTTCATCAAGATCACATGCTCATAAGATTCAAGCGGCTGTTGCTATGGAACAAAGGGCGAGAGAGATGGGTAAAACCTCTGAAGCAGCAGTATATCGAAAGTATATCAATTCGATGAAAAAGAAAACTAAGAAAATGAATGAAGCAGCAAATCCTGCACAACAAGCTGCGATTGCTATAAATATGAAGAAGAAAGGTAAAAAACCTAAAGATATGAACGAGGGTTCACTACATAAATGGTTTAAAGGTTCTAAATCCAAAGACGGAAAAGGTGGTTGGGTTAATGTAGTTACTGGTGGAACCTGTGCAAGTGATGAACCTGGTGAGGGAACACCTAAATGTGTGTCATCTGCGAAGAGAGCAAGTATGAGTAAATCGGAAAGATTATCTGCTGCTCGTCGTAAAAAGAAAGCAGATCCTGGTCAACAGCAAAAAACTGGTGCTGCGAAACCAACTTATGTCTCAACCGATAGTCCTAGGAAGAAAAAAATGAAAGAAGAAACTCAACTTAATGAAGTGAAAGACAAGAAGGGTAAGGGTAGTGGAAGTAAAGATGCCTGTTATCATAAGGTTAAGTCAAGATATTCAGTATGGCCAAGTGCTTATGCATCAGGTGCATTAGTCAAGTGTCGTAAAGTTGGTGCTGCGAACTGGGGTAATAGTAGTAAGAAAGAAGAGTTTGAACCAACTGGTATTTCATTCCAACAGTTCCAAGAAAAATGCTGGAAGGGATATGAAAAGAAAGGTATGAAGACAATGTTTGGTAAGAGATATCCAAACTGCGTAAAAAAAGAAGAGGTAGAAGTTGTAGAAGCAAAGTATGAGGCAGGTGCTTCAACTTATGGTAAAGCAACGATTAGAAATAAAAGAAAGTTTGGAACATCTGGTGAGTTACCTGATCCGTTGACTGGAAAAAAGATTACAAAAGATGCGACAAGAGGTGAGTTAATTGCTAAAAGAAGAGAGGAACACAAAGCAAAACGCGGTATGAAAGAACAACTTTCAAGTTGGAGAGGAGAACTAGGTTATGAGGGTAAGGACGACTCAAAAAAGTTAACTGAAGATGATATGAAAGGTATGAGTGTCAAGTCAGGACACAAAAGACCTACTAAATCAGGTGCTGGTATGACACAGAAAGGTGTTGAGGCATATCGTCGTAGAAATCCTGGTTCTAAACTAAAAACTGCTGTAACTACAAAACCATCTAAGTTAAAGAAAGGTTCAAAGGCAGCAAATCGTAGAAAAAGTTACTGTGCAAGAAGTGCAGGTCAGATGAAAAAGTTTCCAAAGGCAGCAAAGGATCCGAATAGTAGATTAAGACAAGCAAGAAGACGTTGGAATTGTTAATATAAATTTAAGGTGTCTATATATGTTAGATGTTAAGTTAAAATCATGTTTTCATTTTTACTACCTTTTGCTTCAAAAATAATTTCTGATGCAGTATCTAAGATTCCAGATGATGCTGAACTTGGAGATCAGTTAATAGATATTTGTCTTTTAGTGCTTGAAAAAGCAGTTAAGTTGACGAAGACTACTGCTGACGATAAATTACTTGAGACTGTTAAAGAGGCACTTAAGTCTCGTTAATATCAGAGATATATAAATATCTTTAGAAAAACTAGTAGGTAAAGAACATGGCTCTTTGGGGCAAATCAGAATTGATTTATAATTCAGGAAAAGTCACAATTAATTTTTCTGATAAACAAATTAAAAGACATAGTGGTACTGTAGATTTTGTCGCAGCGGGTATAAAAACTGGTGACGTTTTCACTGTTGGTACTGCTGGTAGTATAGGTGCTGCTGTTGTCAGTAGTGTTGTTGGTGTCCATACGGTTACTATCGCAAGCACTGGTGATTTTCAATTTTTCGGTGCTAACCAAATTACTAACGAATCTTATTATGTCAACCAGAAACCAAAATCAACACTAGATGATCCTAAATTTAATCCACCAGAAGTTAATACAACTGGATTCTCAGTGAGTCCTGTGACGATTACTGTTAAAGGTATCGACACATCAGAAGCTTCTGAAGCAGCAGCTGCAGGAATCGGATCATACGCACAACATGCAGGATGGGTTGGTGTTACAACTTATGTTGATATGCATGGTAATTTTAGAAGAAAAGTTGAGAATCTTGTCGCATTCTCTGGCATAACAAGTGATCGTTAATTTATGATATGAGATTTGATGAATTGAACGAGAATAACTATATGTTATTCGCTATAAAATTTTACAACAATCCTCACGCAGTAACTAAAGAAGACTTTGAAGATGACTTAAAAAGAATTAAGTATATCAAAAGACTTTTAAAAAGGTACAAAAATACTGGTGTTTTAAAAACACATTTAATTTTAAATCATCTCACAGTTTTGTTTAATGTTTTTGATGACGCTGCTACACCGTTACTCTTCTATAATTTAGAAGAAGACCTTTGGCCAGCGATCAAAAGTTTTCTTATATTTTTAAACCGAGTACCAGAATATCCAAAGAGTCATATTCATGGTATACCTGAGGATATGGTCTGTATCAAAGAACTCAACCTAGTCTAATGAACATCAACAGAATCATTACTATTGTTAGGAATTTAAAGGAAGATGTTCCTACCAATAATACTGGTTCAAATGGTTCAACGGCTGGGTTTTCTGCTGCAGCAACAGGTGCAGTTACTGGATATGATAAATTATTAAATGAACCTTTATTAGATCAGGATTATCAAACCCCTTATGGTTTGAATTATCGACTTTCAAATGTATTCCCTGCTGAGAAGTTGACTGAAACTGATGTTGATGATATGGTAGATGCATCAAAGGAGTATATGAATATATCTGATAAATCAAATAACGATTCTCGATTAGAAAAATTAATTAATATAGTTCGTTCAATTCGTGAAGAGGTTGTTGGTGCAGGAGCACCTCCAACAAATAATGCGAGTAGTGGTGCTATAGCAGGTTTACCACCCGATAGTCCACCTGTCAGAAAAAAGAAAAAATATATTTATGGTGGTCGTGGTTCTCGTAAAATGTGGTTAAATAATAAATATTCTGGAAGTAAAAATACTTAATTGTGGAAGACACTAACAATGTTAATGCTGCTATTCTCGAAAGATTAGAGAAAGTTGTTCAGTCTTTACAGGAAAACTCTGTGAAGATGGGAGAACTTCTTGCAGTTCATAATGAGAAGTTAGATAAGCAAGATCGTATTGATGCAGTATTGTTTGAAAAAATCGAACAGGTAGATCAGAAATTAGATAGACACGCAACAGATATTAAGAAAGGATGTGAGAGAGATATAATGCTCGTAGATAATCGTCTAAGAACGATAGAGAAAAAGATGTGGACAATCGCAGGTGCTTTAACAATAATTAGTTTTGTAGTATCTCCAATCGGACAAAGATTTGTAAGATCGTTGACAGTTCCACCACAATCAAGTATAATGCAAGTAAAGTAATTACTTGGAATGAGTGAAGTTGAATTTAAAAAACATCGTGTGTTCCGTGAAACACAGGATGTTATTTTTTATGATATATCAGTAGATGAATCAAACGCAGCAGATTTAGTTGTACATACTGGATCTGCTACCTCTCCTCCTGCTGATTGTGTAGGTGGAAAGCAATTTTATATTCATGGTTTTCAAGACGATTATAATCGAGTAGTATCTGGTGAAAGAACATTTGAACTAGTAAACCTTCAGTGGAAATATAAGTATCATATTGTACATCTTAATCGTCAGAGTGGTGCATTATTAATACCTCGTGGAACTTTTCATCGTTCTGTATCAGGAGAGAGTGGATCTATAGTCATCAATCAAGCAAAAAGATACGATGGATTCGATCCTCACTCTGAGTTTTATCCTGTATCTACTGCTGAGAATCTTGATTTATATAATGTTCTTAAAACTGAAAAACCAGTAATTCATACTTTAGGTGAATAATGGATATCGTTGATTCAAAATATATTGGATTAATATCATCAAGACTTCAAAAGTTTAAGAGAGTCAAGGCAGACCTCTATAACTTTCGTTGTCCGATCTGTGGTGACTCTCAAAAGCACAAGAATAAGGCAAGAGGTTATATCTACCCATTAAAGGCAGATATGAACTTCAAGTGCCATAACTGTGGAGCATCGACTACATTTAATAATTTCTTAAAGACAATTGATCCAACACTCCATAAACAATATGTTATGGAGAAGTTCAAAGAAAGAAATGTTGGTAGAGGTTCTATAATACCAGAACCAGAATTTAATTTTAAGAAACCAGTATTCAAATCTAAATTAAATTTACCAAAAGCATCAGAAGTACCGATTGCTACAAAATATCTTGAAAAAAGAAAAATAAATCCAAATCTTTTTTACTTTACAAATGAATTTCAAAAATGGACAAATACACATAAACAAACCTTTAACAATATTAACAAAGACGAAAGTCGTGTTATAATACCACTGCATGATACAGAAAAGAATTTGATTGGATTTCAGGGCAGAAGTCTAGGTCCTAATTCTGTTAAATACATTACTGTGATGCTTAGTGAAGATGCCCCTAAAATATACGGATTAGATAAAATAGATGAAACAAAACCAATCTTCATCACCGAAGGACCGTTCGACTCAACGTTCGTGGAAAACTCGGTTGCTATGTGCGGTTCCGATCTTGATGTTCGGACGTTTGGTTGGAGCAATTATATTTGGGTTTTTGATAACGAACCTCGTAACAGAGAAATCGTTGAAAGAATCGACAAGACCATTGGTCGAGGAGATAAGATAGTTATCTGGCCAAAACAAATAGTTGAAAAAGATATCAATGATATGGTATTATCTGGGCACGATATTATGCCAATATTAAAATCGAATACATATTCGGGATTAGAAGCAAAAGTAAAATTTAACAACTGGAAAAAGGTATGAGTAACGGAACAAAGGTAGTCAAAAGAAATGGTTCAATTGAACCTCTTAACCTTGAGAAGATGCATGTGATGGTAGAGGAGGCATGTAAGAACCTTGCAGGGGTCTCTGCAAGTCAAGTAGAGATACAATCGGGTATACAGTTCTATGATGGCATTTCGACTGGAGAGATACAAGAGATATTGATTCGTTCAGCAAGTGATTTAATTGACTTAGATCATCCTAATTATCAATATGTTGCAGCAAGACTTTTACTATTTGCTTTGAGAAAAAATTTATATGGTAGAATACATGAACTTCCTAATTTAAAAGACCATGTAATAAAATGTATTGATAAAGGAATATATGATGAAGATATATTAACCTCCTACAATGATGAAGAGTTTGATAAGTTAGAATCATTCCTAGACCATGATCGTGATTATTTGTTCACATACGCTGGTCTAAGACAAGTTGTAGACAAATATCTTGTACAAGATAGAAGCACAGGCAACCTATATGAAACACCACAGTTCATGTATTTGTTAATTGCTGCTACAATTTTCTCTAAATATCCACAAGAAACAAGATTAGATTACGTCAAAAAGTATTACGATGCTATATCAAAACACAGAATCAACATCCCAACACCAATCATGGCAGGAGTCAGAACACCCCTTCGGCAGTATGCGTCTTGCGTTCTGGTTGATATTGACGATACCTTGGATAGTATTTTTAGTAGTGATATGGCCGTTGGTCGCTATGTCGCTCAAAGGGCTGGTATCGGCATCAACGCAGGTCGCATCCGTGGGATCAACGCTAAAATCAGAGGCGGTGAAGTGCAGCACACAGGTGTTGTCCCGTTCCTCAAAAAGTTTGAAGCAACTGTCAGATGTTGCACTCAAAATGGCATCCGTGGTGGATCAGCGACTGTCCACTTCCCCATTTGGCACCAAGAAATCCAAGACATAATAGTTCTTAAGAACAACAAAGGCACAGAGGATAATCGAGTTCGCAAACTTGATTACTCAATTCAGTTGAGTGCTTTATTTTACCAAAGATTTATTGACAATGAACAAATTACATTATTTTCTCCTCATGATGTTCCTAACCTTTACGACAGTTTTGGGACTGAATCATTTGATGACTTATATCGAACTTACGAATCTGATGAATCTATCCCAAAGACTAGCATAGGTGCACAAGAACTTATACTTTCCCTCTTGAAAGAAAGAGCAGAAACTGGTAGAATATATTTAATGAATATTGATCACTGCAATTCTCATTCATCTTTCATAGACAAAGTTGAGATGAGTAATCTATGCCAAGAGATCACATTACCAACTAAACCTATACAACATATTGACGATGACTCTGGGGAAATTGCTCTCTGTATCCTTTCTGCTATTAATATTGGCAAAATTAGGGATGTTTCGGATCTTAAAAGTCTTTGTGATCTTAGTGTTCGGAGTCTTGATGAACTCATTGATTTTCAAGGTTACCCAGTCGAAGCAGCAGAAATCGCTACTAAAGCAAGACGCTCCCTCGGTATTGGTTACAT
>Ga0207993_1000766_pt1 | contig 12557 bp, 12 predicted proteins | sample ETN01SmetaG_2_FD_185791 | JGI IMG/M metagenome (GOLD analysis project Ga0207993, IMG submission 185791) | Marine microbial and viral communities from oxygen minimum zone, Eastern Pacific Ocean - ETNP2014F12-01SV265 (SPAdes) (version 2) | ecosystem: Environmental > Aquatic > Marine > Oceanic ...
TTTAATTACTGCAAGTGGTCGGCAACTAATCTCAAATGAAGAGGGTTTACATCCTTTAGAACGAGCTGGCCTTTCAATTCAAGAAGATCTCTGCCTTATGCAACGCAAAGAAGACCGTTGGATTTTGGCAGCGGCGTCTCTCTGTTTTCCTTCTCGATGGCGGCTTTCCGAAAAAATAGGACGAGAAATGAGTGATGTCCATGGTCCGGTAGATGGATACCCAGAGATTTTGAAGAAAAAAGTGAACTCTCTAATGGACCGTTTATCTGATTCACCCGTTTGGAGACGCAATTGGTTCATTCACCCGGATCCAAACCTGCATCAACCTGAGCGACCAGAGAACGGAGATCCAATAATTGAATCGTCCCATGTCCAGAATGACCTTTTTCTTCGAAGTGAACGTCAAACTTTACGTTCTTTAAACACTGCCGGATGGATCCTTTTCACAATCAAGATTGAACAGACCTTTTTAGGAGAACTTGTTATAGCAAGAAAAACTGACTTTGTTGAGTGGTTAATGAATGTATCCCCTGAGGGCTCCTTGCATAAAGGGATTCAACCTAAACAGAAAATTGAAATATTGAGATCTTTGGGGCTTTAACTACCTAACTCAACATTCCGTCATGGATTTGATCAATAAACGCTAAGGAATCGTCAACGCTTTGAACTGGGGCGAGAAGTACAAGTCTATCTACACCCATTTCTCCATATTTTTCTAGCATTTCAGGACCGGGACGCATAAGAGGAGTGACAGTTATTTCTATTTCACCAAGCGCTTCAGGTCGTTCATGCTGTTCTTGTAGTTCTTTGATTCCTGCAATGTTTTTAGCAGTGTTTTCAGGATCTAACATGAAGCCATACCACCCTTGACAATGGGTCACTGTTCTTCTCCAAGCAGGTTTAGAGTGGCCTCCCATAATCACTGGAGGCCCTAAAGGATTGACTGGTCGAGGGTTTGCTTTTACTCCATCAAAAGAAACGTAGGTACCGTTGTAACTCGGTTCGTCATCGTGCCAAATTGAACGCATGGCCTCTATGTACTCTATGGATCGTGGTCCTCTGTCTTCCATAGGGATTCCTAAAGCTTCAAATTCTGGGGTGAGATATCCGACACCTACTCCAAACATCAATCGCCCGTGAGAGAGCACGTCAACACTCGCTAACTCTTTAGCCAAAACAAGAGGGTTGCGCTGCGGAAGAATAATTATCCCTGTGCCTAAATTAATTTTTGTTGTCACAGAAGCCAGAAACGCCAGTGCAACTGCGGGGTCAAGAAGAGGGACTTCTGCTGGCAATGGTGACGGTGGGACTTGTGGGTCGGGTAGAACTACATGCTCCGCCGTCCAGAGAGATTCAAATCCTGCCTCTTCGGCCGCAACCGCTACTCGCTTCATGTCATCTGGATTTGCCAGATGCCCACCATTGATTGAATACAGTCCTATTTTCATTTGAGCGGACGACGAGATTTGAACTCGCGACCCTCACCTTGGCAAGGTGATGCTCTACCAACTGAGCTACGTCCGCGTGCGTCGTAACTTTATCCGAATTAGCATCAAATTTGCCCCCTTACCACTCTCTTTATACAAACCAGGTCAATGTTTGTCGGAGTCTTGAAATTTCACACAATGTAGTATTCTCTGCTTGTTCGGGAATAAGTATTGGAGCTGAGTATGTTTTTCGCTGACGGTTTGAACTGCAGCATCTTTGATAGAGAGGTTTTCCAAGAACTTTTAGATGGTGGACTTGATTGCGTGACAGTCAGTCTTGGCTTTTGGGAAGATGCACTTGAGTCAATGGACGCTCTTGGACGTTTCCGCGATGTAGTTCGCGAAAATGATGATCTGGTTGCGGTCGCTCATACCGCTGAGGACATCGCAGAGATCAATAGTTCCGGACGATGTGCTTTAATCATTGGTTACCAAAACACGACTGCATTAAATGGCAACATACGTTTTGTCGAACTCTTTGCTGATATGGGAGTTCGAGTGCTTCAACTGACATACAACAACCAGAACGAATACGGGGGCAGCTGTTACGAACCTTCTGATAGTGGAATAAGTCGCGCAGGGATTGAGCTTGTTTCGGAACTAAATCGATGCGGTATTTTGATTGACCTATCACACGTTGGACAAAAAACCGGTTTAGATGTAATTGAAAATTCAGAGAAACCTGTTGCTGTAACACACGCTAATCCGGATGGGTTTATTCCTCATGTTCGAAATAAATCTGATGATTTGATTAAAGCTCTTGCAGAGAAAGATGGGGTGATAGGTTTAGCTACTTACCCGAATATCTGTGATGGTTTTGCCGAAACTCCTGAGAAGTGGTCGGAAGTTGTCGCCTATACCGTTGATTTAGTCGGAATTCATCATGTTGGAATTGGCACGGATCACAGCCGTAATCTGGGCATGTCTCATCTTGAATGGATGCGACAGGGTCGGTGGTCGAGAGTGACTAATTACGGTGCTGGCTCTGCTTCTCGTCCGGGAAAAATTCCAGAGCCTGATTGGTTGACAACTATGCGTGGTTTTAGCCAAATCGCTGATGCTCTGCAATCTAGAGGTATGACTGAAGACGAAACAGCTGCGGTAATGGGCGGAAATTGGTTAAGGCTCTATAGCCAGGTGCTTGGCTAATCTAGAAATTTTATTCTGTCGGACGTAAGTCAACTTTTAGAGTCAAAATTCCGTCTTCAAGAACTGCTTCTGCATCTCCAATGATGGCAAAATCTTGGAAATCATTTTGAGCTTGTTGTAAGAACATTTGTCTTTCTTCCCCTCCAATAGGAGGCAGATTGCGATTTTGCACTGCTGCTGCTCGCTCTCGGAATCTTTTTATCATTGCTTCTACATCAAGTTCGTCAGACATCTTCTAAACGCTCCTTGTCTAAAGTTTCACTTGTAGGTTTCTCTTCTAATAATTCTGCTAAAAGTTCATTTGAGGAACGCGATGACTCATCATCAGGGATGTTGAAATGAAATGAATATTTTGACTTCTTTGAGTGATGTGGAGTCCCATCAATTTCTCCCCTATCAATAGCGGCTTGGAGTCGCCTACTGGGACGGGTGTGCCAAAAGAAACCAACCGTTGCAACGAAAACCACGCCCGCGATAATTCGAAGGGTGAGAACAATGTCTTCCACTCGATCTTCTTTAGTTTCTTCAACTATCGACGACTGTTCTTCTACAGTGAGTGTCTCCGCTGATGCCGTGTTGACATACAGAAAAGTAGCAAAAACTAAACATACGGTTACAGAAATACTATTTTTAACTAGTTTTTTTCCCACTGGTCTGCCCTTAGTTGCTCTTAGTCTAGGTTAGTCGGAGTGGTCAGTTAACGCTGATGTGAGGGGCACCACCATGTTGTTCTTCCCCCTACTTTTGAACATCTTAGAGGTTCTGCATCTAGCGGACAGATCCCTCCTTTGTTTCTATATTCAAAGAAATCTCCTGTATGAGAACCGCCGCGTTTATCTAGTTGATTAAGGACCGTTCGAATTGTGCGATTCAATATTTTGATTTCTTCATCATCTAAAGAGTTTGCTGATCGATTTGGATCAAGGTTGCTGCGCCAACAAATTTCATCAACTAAGAGATTTCCTAGTCCAGCAATATGTGATTGATCTAAAAGTCGTGCTTTTAATGAAGTAGCAGAGTTAGATAAGACCTTCCGAAGACCCGGCAGGCTTATTTTCCATGCGTCGGGCCCAAGTCGTTCCTCTTCAGGGTTTAGTTCTACTCCCCCTAATCTACGTGGGTCATCGATTACTAAACTTCCCCCTCCTTTGAACTCAATTATGAACCGATGCCATGCGGGATTGATTCGTCTACTTCCCCATTCCAGTTGATCTATTCCAGCTTTCCCATCAACAAACAACCTTCCGGTCATCCCAAATCTCAAACCTAGTGTCGGCCCACCGGAGTCTAGGAGTAAGAGTTTTCCTTTTCTTCGTGCTTTTGTAAACCGCCTATTTTTTAAATTCTCAACAAGGTCTTCTGGAGCAACTCCACCTTTCACGTACCAGTGATCTGGTGCGAGGACTTCAGAGACGACGCGACCTACGACTTTTTCAGCCAGTCTTCGATACGCCTCAATCTCAAGAATTTCGGGCATAAGTTATCTTATGCTTTGATCCACTTAGCTTGGTCAGGTTTTATTCAGATACCTCTTCTAAGAAATTCTTTATATGCGAAGAAACATCCTGGGTTGCTAAAAGGAAGCCGTCATGACCATTGCCATTTTCCACTATCTGATGAATGCATCTCCCTCCAATTCCTTCAACTGCTTCAAAAATTTGCATCTGTAAGTCTGGAGGGTATAAATAGTCAGAAGTAATACTCAAAGTAAGTACTGGTACGCGAGCTAAGCGAGAAACCGCTTCATTAATGCTGCCACGATCACGAGCAACGTCATGTAGATCCATTGCTCTGTTTAGAACCAAATAACTGTTCGCATCAAATCTTCGAACGAGTTTCTCTCCTTGATAGTCCAAATATGACTCAACTTGATATTGATCCCATAATCCATACAATCTCCTTGGATTAACTACTTCTCTTCCGAATCGCTCAGCGAATGAACCTGGGCTCCGGTAATGTATTTGGGCTACGGCACGAGCAATTGCTAATCCTGAGTGGGGACCATTGCCTGGTTCTGCATCGTAATAATCTCCCCCTCGGAAAAGTGGATCCAACACGAGCGCTCTTCGACCAACCGAACTCCATCCTATTTGCCAAGGAGAAGCTGCTAGGGCTGTAGCTAGTGGAGCTAACGCTCGAACTCTTTCGGGGTACATAATTCCCCATTCGAGCACTTGCATCCCGCCCATAGACCCGCCGACAACTAAGTGCCATTTATCAATACCAAGATGGTCTGCGACCGCTGATTGGGCTCTGACCATATCTCGAGTTGTGATCACTGGGAACGATGATCCATAGGGTTTGCCCGTGGATGGATTAATAGATGCTGGTCCTGTTGACCCCTGACAGCCCCCGAGCACGTTGATGCAAACGATGAAGTGTTCATCAGGGTCCAGTCCACAACCTTCACCGATTACGCCGTTCCACCATCCAGGAGTTGGATGTGCTTCTCCATGTTCTCCATGGGCATGAGAGTCTCCTGTTAGTGCATGACATACTAAAACCGCGTTATCTGCGTTAGGTGAAAGTGTCCCCCATGTTTCATAGGCCATCGTTACTTCTTCGAGAACGCCACCGCCTTCAAGTACAAAACTTCTATCAGGATGCACTTGCGTGAACTGGCGATTGCCTTCAGGGTCTCCCTCTTGCCATGCTCCTGTCACGGGAAGGCCTTCTGTAAGTGGACGCGGATATACGTGCGCTGTAGCCGGATCTTGCCCGTCTTTAGTTAAGTCATCAGATTCAGTCATATTGGTGGGGAGACTCACCGGAACCCGGCGACCGGAGGTCGACTTTGTCGACACCGGACACTTTGTTGCCCGTTAGGGCCACATCCTCTTCTCTTCAGAAAAGCGGGCACCTTGGGTGTCCTCCCAGGTTGCCGGATCTGGATTTTTCCCAGACCACTCGTAATGCCTTTATAAAGTGTAGACGGAAAGGAGCTTAAGCCGGTCAATCATTTATTTATTCTGCTTACGCGCTTCTGGATGACGGTTCCACCACCAAGAAATTAGGTCTTCATTCTTTGTTCCATAGGCTCTGTTTATTGTTTCGCCAAAGAGCAACCAAGACCTTTCTAGATTCCGATCAGAGCTTTTATGAATAAATTGAGCTATCTCTATTGCTTCATTTAATGCCTGTTTATCTGAGGGGAGCGGCAGATTCAGTAATTGTCTCGCTGAGAGAGTGATTCGGCTAACTGAGCGGGCTGCGCCTGCGGTTTGACGTGCCGCTAAAGCACTTACTATCGGAGAAGAAAGTGATGCAGCAAGGGCCCATAAATCTTCTTCTTGAGGTTCAACGATTATTAGTGGTGTTAAAGGAACCCAATCTCCTTTTTCGTCTACTACTACTTCAATTACTTTGGTTTGAGTTGAGATAAGCAATTTTGGTCTCTGCCTTTTCCTCATCCACTTTCCTACCGCTTTGTCGAATTCAGCTACGAGGTTTAGGTCAACTACAGGACGTTCCCATTTCTTACCATCAAACTGAACAGATTTTTGTCCCCATAAACAGTTGAAGGGGTCAACCATGGCGGTGGTGATTAGTGGATGCTTGATTTCTTCTTCTTTCTGTTCGCTAACTCCAGGAACGAGCCCGTAGAAGTGTTGGCGGAAACCTGCGGTAGTGGTTGCTTTATGTTCCACTTGTCCAGAGCCAGTGAATTCAGTGCTAGGTAAACCCATGAGGTCTGCTATTAGTCCGCCCCAGTCTTCTGGATCTGATGGTTGTTCAACTGAAGAAACTTCTTGAATTGTTCGACCGGTATAACGAACCACTTGTTTTTTGTCTATGAGGGAGTTCCGGACTATGGGTGCACATACTTCTGTATGTCCAATGAAGACTGTGGACTGGTCAACCCAAAGTCCTACAAGTGACGCTTCTGTGAGGATTTTCTTTCTTATTTCTGATGCATCCCTAGCGCCGATAAGCGATAAGGGCTGGATAAGTAGCATTTGTCCTTGTGGGGCTAGGAGCTCTAACCCCATCGCAAGAAACAGCCAGGCTTCATTTGTATATGCCTTGAGTAAATTTCCATATCGGGAACGAAGTTCCTCTCTGCGGTCTGCGGTTCTTGAGGTTGTTCGATGAAGCTGGCTCAGAAACGGAGGGTTGCCTATCACAGCGCCAAATTGATCAGGCCACCCTGATGGTTTCTCTGTAAGCGGGTCTGCTTTAGTGACTCCTTGTACTTCTTCTGGTTCTATTCCGGCCCAATGAGCGAGCTCCCACCGGCAAACTGCTACTGCCCACTCATCTATATCTGATCCAAATATTTGATTTCTTGCTATTTCTTTTGGATCTCCTCCAAGAGCGGCGAGTCTTTTCGCTGCTGAAAGAAGAAATATTCCTCCTCCGCATGCTGGGTCTACTACTGGCCCTTCTAAGACAGCGACTTCTGTGAGTTTTTCGGCTACATCTAAGGGGGTATAGAAGGCGCCAGCTGTTTTTCTCGTCCGAGAAGTTAAAAGTTTTTCATACGTTTCAGCGAGTAAGGGCTCTTGAGCAATCTTTGGAGACAAGTTTCCTGTTTCTACAACGTTGCCGTGAATGTCTAGAAATTGTGGGCCGCCTTTTAGTTCAGCCACAGTAGCTAATGTTTGGGGTAAATGAACCGGGAAAGTGTTCATTAGAGTCTCTTGAAGTTAAGCGGCATCAACTGTTGGATCCCACGAAACCAAGTCGGTTAGCCGAGGATCATTAGAGAACACTTCTACAATCGGATGTTTCATCCCTAATCGACGCATTAACTTACGGACTTCCATTTCTTCGTTCCAAAGAATCAGGCTTACAACCACTCCCGATTCTCCTGCTCGTGCTGTTCTTCCAGAACGATGTACATATGTTTTGGCATCTGAAGGAGGGTCATAATGAATTACAACATCCACGTCGTCGATGTGGATACCTCTTGCTGCTACATCGGTTGCTACAAGAGCCTGCACTTTGCCTTTTGTGAAATCTGCTAAAGATTTTTCTCTCTGTGATTGGCGTAAATCACCGTGTATTGGAGCTGCGCTGACTCCTGCTTCTCTTAATTTCTTTGCGAGTTTGTCCGCTCCCCATTTTGTTCGCGAGAAAAGAATCGTGCGATTTGATGCTTTGATTATTGTTGCAGCAACTTTTTCCCGGTCCATCTCGTGAACAGTGAAAAAACGGTGATGCATCTCTTCTACTGTCACCTCCTTATAGGTGACTTCATGCATAACTGGGTTTTTCTGATAACGACTAATCAGACTTGAAACCATTCCATCTAAAGTCGCGGAGAAAAGTAGCGTCTGATGTTCTCGTTCTACTCCTCGTAATATCCATTCAACTTGCGGCATGAAACCCATGTCTGCCATTCTGTCTGCTTCGTCTACGATCACTATTTCTAAATCTGCAACTGTTATTTCTTCTTTTTCAATTAAGTCAATTATTCTTCCAGGTGTAGCCACCACTAAATCGATTCCCTTAGAAAGTGAATCGATTTGTTTTTCTATTGGAGCGCCTCCATAAATTGCTTCAACTTTGATATCTCGAACTGCGGCTAAAGGTTTGAGTTCTTTACATACTTGGGTTGCTAGTTCCCTTGTTGGGACTAGTGCTAATGCTGTGGGTCTACCTGGCTTCGCTTTGCTCACTCTTTGAACACAAGGAATGCCAAAAGCGAGCGTTTTTCCAGAACCTGTTTTTGCTTTCCCGCATACATCTCTTCCATCCAACGCGTCTTGAATTGAAATTTCTTGAATTTCAAATGGTTCAGTAATCCCACGTTTAGATAGGGCTTCAACGATGTCAGGATCTACTCCGAGGGTTGAAAACTTGTTGATCGAAGACATGGTTACCTGTTCTGGGGTTTTGAATACTGGACTAGTTCACTCTTTTTTCGAGTGCTTAATCAAAAGACGTATCTATCTTACCTTCTCGTTCTTCAGAGATAAGGACAACTGACCTAAGCGACTACTCGGCCATCCCGAACTTGTACACCTTCTATTTTCAGTTGGGAAGTTTGTTCGGCTTCGTGTCCAGGAACCAATCGTCCATTCGAAGTCACTACCCTCCACCATGGATAGCCTTCGTTGTTTCTTAAAAATCGACCAACAGCTCGGTGCGCAGAAGGAAAGCCTGCTTCTGCAGCAACTTCCCCGTAAGTGACAACTTCACCTGGACGGAGCTCTTTCAGAACTCGCGCTACTGCAGTTTCAAATGGCGTCATCTCTTCAGTGACTCGTCACGAGAAGTCAACTGAACTAGTTCGAATGGTTCATCAAATCCCATTATGGAATGTTCTCCAATTTTGCGCACTGCCGTGTTTACCATAAGTGCCATAGCCATAGAAGCAGGAGCAAGAACTTGATGAGGTCCTGCCATGTCGCATAAACGTGATGCAAGAATCACCGGTCTGCCTACATGGTCATCTCCATCTATAAGTAGTACTGGTCCGCTGGCTATTCCTGCCCTCATAGGCAAAGGCGATTGAGATAGGTCAATCAGGCCTTCCATCTCAATTACTGCTTCTACTGTTTGTTCTGGTTCTACCCCAACTAGCATTGCTCCATCGCCAAGCCACTTTGCGATCCGCACACCTTTTTTTGCTGCTACTAAGCGAACACTGTTACGAAATCCTTCCAAGATGGCCATACCGGCTTCATCGCCGTATTCGTCGGCATACGCAGTGAAGCCAGATAGATCGATGAATGCAAAGGTTCGGTCAATCCGACGAAATGTATTCTCTTGAAAGGACATACTTAAATACTGTCATGGATTGGCTTGCGACCCTTAACCCACACTATTGCGCCAGCAATAATTGCTATTGCACTAATCCATATGTTGACTCTTATTCCTAAAATCAAAGAGGCTTGGTCTATACGCAGGGCTTCTATCCAAAGTCTTCCCAACCCGTAGCCAAAGATCCAAAGCCCAATGAGGTGGCCAGGTTTCAAGTATTCTTTTCGGTCAACGGTGACCAGAATCCATACTAAGGCAAGGTTCCAAAGGCTTTCGTAGAGGAATGTTGGGTGGAAAGTATTTATATCTAAGTATTTTTCCGGCCGGTGTGCAGGTCCAATTTCAACTGCCCAGGGTAGATCTGTGGGGCGTCCAAATAGTTCTTGATTGAACCAGTTCCCCCATCGGCCAATTGCTTGAGCCAAGGGTAAAGAAGGGATCACTGCATCAAGGACTTTTTGAACAGAAATATTTTGCCGTCGTGCGATTACCACACCGACAATTACTCCTGCAGCAAGACCTCCCGGAATACCAAGGCCACCTTCCCAGATTTTTATTGCATCTTCCCAACGTCCTTGGTAACTCTTCCAGTCAGTTGCTACGTGATATATGCGTGATCCAATGAGTCCAGCAGGCACTGCCCAGAGCGCTATTGCGGAGATGTTCTCTGGATCTTCCCCGTATGCTTTCCATCGTTTTTGACTGAACCAGACCGCCGCTACTACTCCGAGAGCAATCATTAACCCATAGGCGCGTAACTCAATTACCCCTAAATCTAAATATGATTTACTGGGGCTCGGTATAGAACCGAGAAGTAATGACATTAGATGGAGAAGGCCTCAGCCTGCATGGCGTAAAGATCTGAACTTCCTGCGGTAACTGCATTTAGTTGAGCTCCGACTATGGGTAGAAGTTGTTCTGCATAGAAGCGAGCAGTAACGATCTTGTTGTTTAAATACTCTTTGTCAAATTTCGCATTATCTGCCAGCACCTGCTCTTGAGCAAAAACCGCTTGTCGTGCCAAAAGCCAGCCTCCGACTAACTGTCCAAGCATTCGCAGATATGGGGTAGCTCCGGCCATTACATCATTAGGGTTCTCAATTCCGTTTGAGAAAATCCAGTCTGTTGCTTTCTCTGTTGCTACGGCTGCTTCTACAAGATTTTCTCTAATTAAAGAAAATTCTTCACCTGCGTCATTCAATTTTTGACCGAATTCTTGAATTTCGTTAAGAAGGCCTTTAATGACTGCCCCGTTTTTCATCGGAACTTTTCTACCGACTAGGTCGATTGCCTGAATGCCGTTAGTTCCTTCATAAATGGGAGAAATCCGAGCATCTCGGAAGTGCTGAGCTGCTCCTGTTTCTTCGATATAGCCATATCCGCCATGGACCTGAATGCCTATCGATGTCATTTCGCAACCGATATCTGTGCACCATCCTTTTGAAATAGGTGTAAGGAGTTCAGCGCGATCTGAAGCGGCTTGAGCAATATCTTCATCTGAATGGTTTCTCGCGATATCTAAACATGCGGCGTTGAGGTAAAGAACCCCTCGCATGGCATCAGTGTAGGCTCGCATCGTAAGCAGCATTCTGCGCACATCTGCATGGTCAATGATCAATGACTGTTCTCCAGCTGGAGAACCTACAGCTCTGCCTTGACGTCGCTCTTGGGCGTAGTCGGATGCCAGTTGTATAGATCGCTCTGAGACGGCAAGCCCTTCTACCCCCACTCCAAGGCGGGCATTGTTCATCATTTTGAACATGTACCTCATTCCTTGATGTTCTTCACCTAAGAGATACCCGACGGCTCCTTCTCCTGCATCTCCATAAGACAAAACACAAGTCGGACTGGCATGGAGTCCTAGTTTGTGTTCAACGGAAAGGCATTTGTAATCGTTTCTTTCCCCTAAAGTGCCATCTTCATTGACAATGTATTTGGGGACAATAAACAAAGAAATGCCTTTTGTTCCTGGGGGGCTGTCGGGCGTGCGGGCGAGAACAAGTTGAATAATGTTCTCTGATAACTCGTGTTCTCCATAAGTAATGAATATTTTGGTTCCGAAAATACGCCAAGATCCATCGTCTTGTGGGACTGCTTTCGTGGTAAGCGCTCCTACGTCAGAGCCGGCCTGTGGTTCTGTAAGGTTCATCGTTCCTGACCATTGGCTGGCAACCATTTTCGGTAAGTAAGTTTCTTTTTGTTCTTCGTTAGCGAAGGCATGTATAGCGTCTATCGCTCCGACGGTAAGCATGGGGCCCATAGACCAAGATCTACTAGCTGCTCCTATCATTTCCGTCATTACCGTCTGTATAGCTCCTGGGAAACCGCCGCCACCGTAATCTGGGTCTTGGGAGATGGAACTCCATCCGGCTTCTACAAATTGGTCCCATGCGGTATGGAATTCTTCTGGAAGAGTTACTACACCGTCTTCTACGGTGCATCCTTGTTGATCTCCTATGCGATCAACTGGCCCTATAACTTCGGTGACGAAACGGCTGAGTTCTTCAAGCATGCCGTCCACCATCTCGGGGTCGACGTGTTCGTATCCGGGTAAATCGCAGATGGATGAAATATCGCTAATCGCATCTAAAGTCAATCGAATGTCATCTAATGGGGTTCTGTAATCGCTCATATGTTGAAGGATATCCTCTTGTAACGCTCAACTTGACTCTGAATGGCTTCAAGATGGATAGATTCAATTGTGTACCTAATACTTACGGTTATTGAGATATTGAGGAAAAGATTTGAACCTTTTGAGCATTTTGGATGATTCTAAGCTTTCTTTACGTTCACCAGAGAAAGTAATGCATCCGTCTGTCATGGGATCTGCTCGCCTTACTAGGTTTAGTTTTAGCCGCTCAATGATTCGGCGCGCTACTTCTAATAATTGGAAAGCAACAAGGTCCTCTATTGAACTTGATGAATATGGTCGTGGCCGTATTATTTATCGGGTTGAAGCAGAAGGTCATGTTTTTCATTTTGTGGCTTTCACTACCACCATTGACGAATCTCAGCATACTGATCGTGTCATTGCTGATGCTTGGGAAATTTCCGCTGCTCTCATAGAAGGAGAGGTCACTCAAGATCTCTTAGATTTCTTGACCGAAGAAGTTCCTAAACAAGAAGACAGCAGACTTGATTCACGGGTGCTTGTTTTGACACGCGGAAACCGTAGTGTCCGCTTTTATGAATACTTAGTAGATCACCTCGCTT
>Ga0207993_1000770_pt1 | contig 12510 bp, 17 predicted proteins | sample ETN01SmetaG_2_FD_185791 | JGI IMG/M metagenome (GOLD analysis project Ga0207993, IMG submission 185791) | Marine microbial and viral communities from oxygen minimum zone, Eastern Pacific Ocean - ETNP2014F12-01SV265 (SPAdes) (version 2) | ecosystem: Environmental > Aquatic > Marine > Oceanic ...
CATTCCAAATATTTGGCCCTCATTTATTTTAAAACTTATGTTATCTAAAATTAATCTATTTCCATAAGATAAAGAGATGTTTTTAAATTCAACAATTGTTTTGATATTTTTAAAAGACTTAATTCTGAATTTTTTTATTACAGCCATATTAATTAATTGATTTAATATTCACTTTTTTTTTATCTTCAAGCATAAATATTTTTGTATTTTTTGTAATAATATCTACCTCAATAACATCAGCTTTAAGCATATTTTTTTGATTTGTATAGATAACATTTTTAGAAATAATCATGGTATTTCTATTTGCAGAAAAATCTACGTAATCACCAGTTATTTTGTTATCTGTATAAGTTATTATAACGTTTTTAGAAAAAATAGTGTTGTAATTATTAATGTTATATTTGCCAAAATCAGATGTAATTTTTACGATGTTACCTTCGGTGAGATTTATTGTTGCTGTTAAATCTGTTAAAAAAATTATCTCACTGTTTGAAATATCAACTTGACCTTCAGCAGCATATAAAACATATTCATTACCTTCGGCATCTTTGGATAGATATTTCACATCTTTAATTATTATTAATATATAAATATTAATTTATTATTTTTTAATCAAAATTATTTTTATAAAAATTTCGGCTTTGTGTAATTCAATCCATAAGGAAATTAATGATATCCGCAGAATGTGTTTTCGATAGTAAGGATCATCTTGGTGAAGGAGTTTTATGGGATCAACAGGAACAGGCTTTATACTGGCTGGATGTTCCAATGCCCTCTAAATTGCATCGTTGGTATCCCGATTCAGGAAATTATGATTCTTGGGAAATGCCTGAAATGATCACATCTTTGGCAGTACGTGAAAATGGGGGGCTTTTAGTAGCATCTCACAAAGGAATAAATCATTTCAATTTTAATGATGATGGTCTTACACGAATATTAGAACCTGAAAAGAATTTACAAGAAAATCGATGTAACGATGGTGCATCTGATCGAATGGGACGATTTTGGTTTGGCACCATGCAAAATAATATTTCTCCTCAAGCTACAAACCTACCTATAGAAAAAAATAGTGGTTCACTTTATCGATTGGATCCTGATCTTAGTTTAAATCAAATGGAGACAGATATAGGTGTTTCTAACACTTTGGCCTGGAGCCCTGATAATTCGATAATGTATTTCACAGACACATTAACGGGTTGGATCTCATCATATGATTTTGACTTTTCAAAAGGGCTAATTAGTAATCGAAGAGATTTTGCTGAAGCAGAACGTGGTTATCCTGATGGCTCAACTGTTGATGCAGAAGGTGGTCTTTGGAGTTGTAGATGGGAAGGTGGATGTGTCATAAGGTTTACTCCAGATGGTAAAATTGATCGTGTGATTGAAGTTCCGGTAGATCGTGTGACCAGTTGTACTTTTGGAGGCAGAAATCTAGACACACTTTATATTACGACAGCACGTTGGGATATGTCAGAAGAAGAGCTATCAAAAACAACTTTTGCTGGAAGTTTATTTGCAGCAAATCCAGGTGTAAAGGGGTTGCCAGATACAAGATTTCGTGGTTGATATATTCTTTATGGTGAAAATTTTATACAAATAAATTTATGTTAACCTCGAGTCAAATAAATGAATATCATGAAAATGGATATACTACACTTCCTAATTTACTAAATTTAGAGCAAATCAAATCCTTTATCTCTCAAATAGAACAAATTACAAAAGGTAATAGTTTAGAAAATCATGATGCATCCAAAATGGAAATGGAGCAAGATCAAGAACCTGAAGGTAAACTTGTTCGAAGATTATATGAGCCATGCACTTATTATGAGAGTTTTAGAAATTTTTCAGAATCACTAAAGATTCTAAATTGTATAGAATGCCTATTGGGCTCAAACATAATTTACCATTACAGCAAACTCAATATGAAGCCACCGAGTATTGGCTCGAAAGTTGAGTGGCACCAAGATTTATCCTATTATCCTTTGACAAATAGAGATTCACTTGCGGTACTGATATATCTGGATGATGCAACTAAATATAATGGTTGTCTGAAAATTCTTCCTGCTTTGCACAAAGAACCTTTGATGAATCATTCAAAAAATGGAATTTTCCATGGAATGATCGTTGATGATATTGATTACAGTAGTTCTATCGACATTGAAGGTAAAGCTGGAACAGCAATTTTTATGAACTGTATGACACCGCATTCATCAAATCAAAATAAATCCAATAAACCTAGACGTACATTAATCATCAGCTACCGTTCATCTGATGCTTATCCAATCTATATAAAAAATCGAGATAATTTATCGGAAAAATATTCAAGATTAGTAAAGGGTGAAGAATTAAATTATGCAAGATTTACTATGGATTATTTTCCAATACCTAAATACAAAGAAAATGTAAATTCCTTATATAAATTGCAAGAAAAATCAAGGAACCAAGTTTTATAAATTAAGTTTTATTTTATGTGATTTACTTTTAAAAGATTTTGATCAGATCAGTCTAATCTACATTAGATTCCTTTTCTAATCTGTATCATTAAAGACCTCAGACGCAATTACTTCCAGGGAGGTCACTCTCGTCGAAATGATTCCCACTCAAGCTTTAAAGAGATGCACCGGGTCACCGATCTGGATTTCACCGGATTGGAGGACTTTCGCAGTAATTCCTCCATGGCCGCGCATCGCGTTGTAGCCCCCGGGTCCGAGGTTTTCTTCCATCCTGCTGCAGGGAGCACAGATGCTGGTGGTCTGCAGTACTGCCTCTCCGATTTGAAAAGACTGATGTTTGAGGGAAAGGAGGTTGATTCCGGAAACGACCAGGTTACGCCGGATCCATCCGGGATCGATTTCTGATTTACCGAGGATGTTGGCAACCACCTGCAGGTGTTCCTGCTGAATCAGGGTGACCTGACGTTTTCCGGAAACACTTCCGCGGAAACGGTCTCCCTCCAGCCCCGAACCCTGCTCCATCCGAACGGATTTCAATGCGGTGAGAGCCTGCTTCTTTCCGGGACGGATCCCGATCCATTCCAATCTTCCGGTTTGAGGAATCAGGTCCAGAAGTTCCTTGAGCACGGATTCGTTGTAGGACATAGGATTTTACCAAGGTTTGAGGATTTTATGTTTGGGCTTCGGTATTGCGGCTGATCTGGACGGCGAGAATGCCGGCCATGATGATCACCACTCCCAACCCGTCCTGGAAGGTCAGGGGTTCTGCAAGAATCAGGGCCGCAACCAGCACCCCGAAGCAGGGATTGAGAAAATGAAATGCCGAGGCGCGGACCGGACCGATACGCTGAACCAGGTAAAACCAGATCAGGGTCGCCAACAGCCCCGGTGCCAAAAGGGTGTAGAAAAACGCAGTGACGAAGCGAAGGCTCCAGTCAAGGTACCAGGTTTCAAAAATCAGGGTGAAGGGGAAAAGCACGAAGCTGCCGACCAGCATCTGCAGCCCGACCAGCATCATCACATTCTTGTTAGCACTCACCATCCGGCTGACCCAAAGCGTGGCGCCTGCGAGGGCCACGGCCCCGATCACACAAAGTCCCATTCCCAACATGGCGCTATCACCAGTCTGCCTTTGGGACATGATGAGGATCACTCCGCCGAATCCTGCAACCAGCCCCAACAGTCCCATCATCTTTGTTTTCTCACCAAGGAACAACCAGCAGAAGATGGCCACGATCAGAGGCAGGGTGCTGGCAATGATCGCCGCCAAACCGGCTTCGATCCATTGCATGCCTATGAAATTCAAACCGAGGTAGAGGGCGTTCTGACAGATTCCGATGATCACCACCCCGAGCCATTCTTTCCGTTCCAGTTCAATTTTCTGCCCCATCATCCGGGCCAGGGCGATGCCCAACAGGCCGGAGATGAGAAAACGGACCGAAAGGACCATCAGCGGGGGGGCGGACGTCACCAGAATCCTGGCCGAGGTGAAGGCACTGGACCAGATCACGGAAAAGCTAACCCCCATCAGGATGGAACGGATGTCCACAGGCAAAACCTCGAGAAATGCGGAAAAAGAAAAGGTTCCGAAACTGAATGTGCTTATCCAGGAGATGAACCCCGGATACGGTTTGGAATCAGACGAAATCCATCATGAAGCAGACGCTGATGAACTTCAAATCCATAGCATGCTTCAAAGGGATGGAACAGGGTAAGCAGCGTGATTCCAGGATGGGTTTCAGTTTCAGGGAAGCCTCAGCCGCCCGGTGTTTTTTCCGGAACCGTCTTGAGTTGGTTGAGGTAACCCGACCTGGACAGGTAAACCACCATGATCACGAAGTAACAAAGCGTGAGTCCGAAGCCGCCGAAGAGTTTGTAACTGACCCAGAAATCGAGACTGAACTGGAAGGCGACGATCAGATTCAGCAGACCGGCCAGGAAGAACCCGGCAGACCAGCCCAGCGATAAATGTTTCCAGGCCACATCCGGAAGCTGGATTTTGGATCCGAGCATCCTTTTGAGCAGGTTTTCACGGCTGAAGAAATGAAATCCGAGCAAAGTAACGGAGAAGATCCAGTTGACGATGGTGGGTTTCCAGAAGAGGAATTCCTCGTTGCGGAAGAGTAACGTCGCCCCGCCCAGCAGAATCGCCGACCAGAATATGATCTGTGTCTGCCTGGAAACTGTTTTCGTCGTCCAGTATTCCACTGCCACTTGAAGTACAATCCCGCCCATCAAAACCATCGTCGCGATGAAAATATCACGGGTCCAGAAATACACTCCTCCGAACAACGCAATCGGAATGAATTCGATCAACTGTTTCATTTGCTCAAACGTCTCAACTTAAAAAAAAGGAAGTGAATAAGAATGACATGAATTGCGGAAAACAGCTATATTTGGCTGAGATCCATCACCTTGAACCGGATCTTATCACAAGCGCTTCAGAAAAATGAGCTTCACTGAAAAACTTCCCTGAATTTACACTGAAGAAATCGGAAGTGATCCTGAAATAAAGGGTTGAAGAAAATGGAGGCCAAAAGCAACAGAGATTGACTTCTTTGGGGAAGTGTGATGGATTCATAAAAATTTGAAAAAGATTTAACCTCAACCCATGGATTGATCATGCTTTGGCATCTTGAGCACAGGCATACCGGTGCAACCTGCTTTTCAAAAGATGAAGAGAAAAAGGCACTCTGGGATAAGGCAATGGAAATTGCGCCTGAAAATGGAGTGAAAGTTCACCATTTTCTGGTCAATGCATCCGCCCATCGATTTTTCTTTGTGGTCGAAGCACCGGATTATGAATCCCTGGAAGCGACATTCGGGGAATGCAAGACACTGGGCGAAATTGAAATGACCCCTGTTATCTCCTGGTAATCATGAAATCCGAGGATGAACAGCGATGACTCTCACCATCCTTTCCACTCAATCCGAAGCCATTAAGAAATACGTCAAAGAACGTATGCGGCGGGAAGCCGAAGAACTTGGCTTTGATCCCTATGGAGACACCCAACAGCAAGCCTTTGAACGTGAGGTCAGGGAACTGGAGCAGCAAAGCCTTGACCATCCTGAGATCGACTGGGAGGTTAAGTATTGGGAACTGGCGGGACACCGGTGATTCCCATGAAAACTGGAATAAAATCAGGAGGTAGGTTTTTATAGGGGGTGAATTGGGATCCAAGAACTGGATCCCAATAAAATTAACGTGGTGAAGAAGCGATTGCAGTAAAAGTCGAAAACTTCAGATCAGTCGGCTTGACTCCTCCTAATTTTACCAGACTCTTCCTGAAGTCGATCAAGGGAGCACAAAGCTTGGGGTTCATTTTCTTTTGATCATGAACATAGGCTTCTTTTGTGGCCCAACGCATGATGACCATTCCCCTTCCCTCTGCGTCAACTGCCGCGTCTATGGAGTTTTGCAGAGACATAAAACAATCTGAAGAGGACCACCTGCCAAGTGCTGTCCTGACAGCATCATGCATCGCAGGTGGGAATTTTGGTCCGGTGGCAATAAACACAACCGGCATTCCAGGAACAAGATGATCTGTTGCCAAATCGTGAAATGCAAACAGTGATGGAACGCTGATAAAGATTCCAGCAATGATGGCAATCAAGTTCTTCTTCATTATGATTCCTTTTCGATTAAATGAGACGTACCTGAGGACCAATCCTGACAGGATCCTGTGGCGCATTCAATAAGGAACGGACTTCTCCTTAGGTTTTTATTTTTTTCAGATCGCATTCTTCTGTTTTTTCCTGGGGTTCCGATCCAATGCGATGAAACTTCGAAATTCCCTTTGACGTTCATTTTTAGCAGAGACTCCCCCTCATATTAGCGGTGTTCCGGATTCTCCACTCATTCTCATGTCATTGGGAGCCTGGTCCCGCTCCAAGACTTAACGGTTCGCACCAGTCCATTGACCTTGGTTCAGGAATCTGGCAAAGATAGGTTTTCAAAAATAACGATCTTTTCAGAAAACAAATGGAGCCCTTTGTGCCACTCCACAACCAGGCTTCGAGACCAGATGATGGACAAGGTTACTGAAGCAATCATCAACAAACTCCCTCGGCTCATCAGCCAGCGTCCCCTGGAATGGGCCAGAACAAAGCCGGATCATCCTGCGATCGTTGAAGACAAAGTGAGCTGGACTTACAGGGACCTGGCCATTGCCGTGGAAAAGACCAAACACTTACTCACCGAGTTTGGCATCAGACCCGGTGACCGGGTTTTGGTCATCAACGAAAATGGTCGTGCATTTGTCGCCCTGTTGTTCGCGTGCAGTGAACTGGGTGCCTGTATCGTCAGTGTCAACGCCCGTCTCTCGGCTTCTGAAATCGATAACATCCAGGTCCATTGTCAACCGCGTCGTACGATTTACACGGTAGAGGTTTCATCTGAAGCAATGTCCCATGCAGAGCGTCACGGGGGTGAAATCCTCGAGGCGGATATGATAGGAAAACTGTGTATAGGAAAGCTGGCAGAAGTCAAGCAAGGTCCGGTTTACGAAGAGAGTGAAAAACAGTTGGCGGTAATGATCTACACGACCGGCACGACCGGTAACCCCAAAGGGGTGATGCTCAGCCACCGAAATCTCCTCTTCATCTCCGAATCAACAAAGGACGTGCGGGGATTTACCGAAGAGGATTATGTATACGTGACCCTGCCTCTTTCCCACATTTTCGGGCTGTCATCCAGCATGCTGACTTCACTTTATGCCGGCGCCACCATTCACCTGGTTCCACGCTTCGATGCAGGACATCTCTTCAAAATCCTGCCCAAGGGGATCACTGTTTTTCAGGGGGTTCCAACAATGTTTTCCAGCCTGTTGGAATATTCGGAGATCAACAAACTGAAAATCGATGCTCCACGTCTCAAGTACTTATCTTCCGGAGGAGCGCCAATGGACATTGATCTGAAGTTAAGGGTGGAAAAAACCCTCGGCCTTCCGCTCAACAACGGTTACGGACTTTCTGAAACATCGCCGACCATCGCGGTCCCCCTCCATAATCAGCCCCGAAAGGACGAATCCATTGGAAACGCGATTCCAGGGGTACAAACCCGCTTCGTCAACCCGGCAACCGGTGAAGACGTTCCCTTGGGAGAAATCGGAGAACTCTGGATCAAGAGCCCCGGGGTTATGCTTGGTTATTACAACAACCCTGAAGCGACCAAGGCCGTGATCAATGAGGAGGGCTGGTTCAACACTGGCGATCTGGACCGTTTTGATGAAGATGGCGCCATCTTCATTGTTGGACGTTCCAAAGAATTGATCATCCGTTCGGGCTTCAATATTTATCCTCCGGAACTGGAAGGCATCCTCTGCAGCCATCCTGATGTGCGAAACAGCGCCGTGGTCATGCGCAAGGTTCCCGGAAACGAAGAGGTGGTCGCTTTCGTGGAACCGCTTCAGGGAAAGGAGATCGATCCGGAGAGGCTGAAAAACTGGTTGCGGGAACGAGTGGCTCCCTACAAAAGACCTTCGCAGGTGATCATGATGGAGCAAATTCCTGCTGCTCCCTCAGGTAAACTGCTTAAACACAAACTTGAAGCAATCGCCAAGAAATTAGATGGATAAAGTCTGTTTTGTTTTTTATACCCTGCGAGGCTGGACATCGGCCCGGCCCATTGATCTTCGATCAGGAATCTGCACATATTGGATATTCATAACATCAAATACCAAAGGATAAAAAATGCTATATCAAGTCATCCATCAACATACCCCGGAACAATGCCCGGCCAACCATGAAGGCCGGACTGAAGCGATGAATAATGCTATCAACGAAGCTCATGAATCTGGTGCAGTCAAAATTCTCAGCTGGCTGCATAACAGCCCCAGTCACCGAATCTTTTTTGTGATCGAAGCGCATAAGTACGAAGACGTCCAAATCATGTTTGATTCAATGAGACTTTGGGGCGCATGGGAGATCATTCCTGTATTAGATCCGAATGCCTCAAGGAGTGTAAGGCATGAGGGTAAAGTGATGAAAGGACTTGGCTTGAAAAAATAACTTTTCAAGCATCCTCAAGGATTTCTTTTCTCAATTGACACTTTTTTAAGATGCGGTCCTTACTTGGAAATAACTAAAGTCACAGAAGCCAATCTGAAGTTGCCTGAACAAGTTGGATTCCTGAGATTTATTTTTTTAAGTTTCCTGTTTAAAATACTGAAAAATCTTGAATTCAAACCTTGTTTTCCGAAATCGGGAAACTGTCCGAATCAATGAACATTTCCAAATGCCCAAACAACTGAGTCCAGACCAGGTTGAGCAATTCTGGAACGATGGTTTTCTATTTCCCGTGGATGCTTTTGACGGGGTACAGGCAAGGCGGTATCGCAATCTACTGCAAGAGGCAGAGCGGGACCATCCCGGGGAAATTCATGCGGAACACCGTAACAATGCCCACTACATCCTCAAATTTCTCGATGAAATTGCCCACCACCCGGTGATTTTGGATGTGATGGAAGATCTGCTGGGGCCGGATGTCCTGCTCACCGGAACCGTACTTTTCATCAAGGAACCCCAAACCCCTGCCTTTGTCAGTTGGCATCAGGATTCGACCTATACCGGAATCGACCCGAAGGAAGGCATCACCGTCTGGGTCGCCCTCAGCGAGGCCAGTTCCGAAAGCGGATGCATGCAGATGATTCCGGGAAGTCACCATCAGGGCATCCTGGAACACCATGACCGTTTCGGGGAAAACAACATCCTCACCCGGGGGCAGACGATTGAAGGCATCAAAAAGGAGCGTGCTGTTGACGTGACGCTCAAACCCGGGCAGATCTCACTGCATCATGTCAGGACCGTCCACAGTTCCACTCCGAACCGGAGCGATGACCGGCGTATTGGACTTGCACAGCAATCCTTCATTGCCGCCTCGGTGAAACAGACCCTGGGAGAGGATTACGCATTGTCGGTGCGGGGACAGGACCCGTTTCAGCACTTTCTCCGCGCCCGCAGGCCCCAATCCGATTATGAACCGGAGGGGATCGCCTTTCGAGAAGCCGCCAATCAAAGGCTCTCCGACATCCTCTATCATGGATCCGAGTTGAAACGCGATTATTGAAACCTTAAGAAACCGTGAAGACCATCCTGAGGAAGAACTGAATGAAACCCAGCCCGGTTAAGTCAACCATCGATTTTGAACAAGATGGTCTGCAGCATGGTTTTTTGAAACTCCCTCATTCCCATGACGAATCAGCCTATGGATCCGTGATGATCCCCATCAGCATGGCTAAAAACGGCGAGGGACCCACCGCCCTCCTCACCGGGGGAAATCATGGAGATGAATACGAAGGCCCGATCGCGCTGTTCGACCTGGCCCGAACAATCAACCCCCGACAAATCCGGGGAAGGGTGATTCTGGTTCCGGCGATGAACTACCCTGCGTTCCAGGCCGCTAAACGGACCTCCCCGATTGACAGCGGCAACATGAACCGTTCCTTCCCGGGAAACCCGGAAGGGAGCATCACCGAAAAAATCACGGATTATTTCCAACGGACCCTGCTGCCTCTGGCCGAATGGGTGCTTGACCTTCACTCCGGCGGGAAAACCCTGGATTTTCTTCCTTTTTGCGCAGCCCACCGGCTGGAAGACAAACAACAGGAACAACGCTGCGCTGAAGCGATGCGGGCTTTCAATGCACCCTACAGCATGATGCTTTTGGAAATCGATTCCGTGGGAATGTACGACACTGCAGCCGAAGCAATGGGGAAGGTTTTCATCACCACCGAGCTGGGTGGAAAGGGAACCGCAACCGCGGAAACCGTCCGCATCGCAAAACGCGGAATCCGTAATTTCCTCATCCATGCAGGTATTCTCAAGGGATCTCCGGAGCTGAGTCCCAGTATCCACTTGGACATGCCTGACCAGCGATGTTACATAGGAAGTGAATCGAACGGACTGCTGGAGATGAAAGTGGATCTGGGGGAAAAGGTCCAGGAAGGGCAATTGCTCGCGGTGGTCCATGATCATCAACGAACCGGGACCGAACCTGTCCCCTACCACAGCCAGCTCGACGGCATCCTCACTGCCCGGCATGTTCCCGGGTTGATCGGCATGGGGGATACCCTTGCCGTCGTCGCCACCGTAACCGCTTCTCCTTGAGTTTCATCCTTCAGGATGTGCTACGATGAATCCATCAATCAGATGGATGTTTTTCATTCAAACACATCCTACCCATCATCCATTTAGGATGGAACGAATCAACCATTTATCACCACTGAAGTTATGACGATTTTGATTGGCAATGCTCCCTGTTCCTGGGGGGTTGAATTTGCAAACGATGAGAGGAACCCGGCCTGGACCACAGTGCTCGACGAATGTGCCGAAGCCGGATATCGGGGGATCGAACTCGGACCGGTGGGTTTCATGCCGGAAGATCCGGATGTCCTCGGACCTGCCCTGGAATCAAGAAACCTGGCCTTGATCGGCGGGGTGGTGTTCCGTGCCTTTCATGATCCGGAAAAATGGGAAGACACCCTGGATGGTTCGGTTCGAACCTGCAAGGCCCTCAAAGCCCATGGAGCAAAACACCTGGTCCTGATCGATTCCATCTCGGACCGTCGTGCACCCACCGCCGGACGTCCTGAAGAAGCAGAGCAGATGGATGACGCAGAATGGGCCGGGTTCGTCGAACGCATCCGCACGATTGCCAGGATGGGGACCGAAGAGTACGGACTGACCGTGGCGATCCATGCCCATGCCGCCGGTTTTTGCGACTTCAGACCCGAACTGGAACGTCTATTGAACGAGGTGGACGAATCCGTCCTCAAGATCTGCCTCGACACCGGGCACACCGTCTATGCGGGCTTCGACCCGGTGGATTTCATGCAAAAGAACATGGACCGCATTTCCTACATGCATTTCAAGGACATCGACCCGGAGGTCAAACGCCAGACCATTGCCAACCGGACCGATTTCTATGAGGCCTGCGGGAATGGGATTTTCTGTAACCTGGGCAAGGGGGAGGTGAACTTCAAGGAAGTCCGCCAACTGCTGGAAGATTCCAATTTTGAAGGATGGTGCACCGTGGAGCAGGATTGTGATCCCCGACTTCAGATTTCACCAATGGACGATGCACGCAATAACCGCCAGTTCTTGCAGTCCATCGGGTTTGTCTGAGGAATTTTGCAATTTGAAATTTTAGAATGACCACCAAGTTATCTCATTAAAAGAGGAACCCCTGTTTTGACGGCCTGTTCGGCTTGGTGGGCAAGATCAAGTTCAGAAGCGCTGCTGATGGGGTGATCAATGACGGCAAAAGGATAATTTTCCGCACCCAAGACCCTGGACATCAATTCGGCAGCACTGACAAATTTGGAGGTCATGATGGCAAAGGCAGGTATGCCCAACTGCTCCGCTTTCACCGAATCATGCAAACTGCACGATGAACAACTTCCTCAATCACCTACCCCGGTGACCACGGCATCCCATTTTGGGACCTGGTTCATGATTTCTGAATCTGCAGGAGCCGAGTAGTTTTTCTTAACCACTCGGACCACTTCTCCGACTTCATATTCATTTTTGAGAAGGCTTTCCAGGACGTTGAAAAAGGGGTAGGTCCCTTTTTTTCCATTGGAGATGAAGCCGATTCTGGCACCTTTTAAATTTTTTAAACCTGACGCCATTTGGAAGACTTTTGAATCTTCCTCATGGGTAGGGTCAAGGATGGTGATCGTCATGTCTGAATTCGTTCATTGCGGTCCACAATCAAGACATACCCCGAGGGCCTGAGTGACGGCTTTGCTTTTGGTTCCAAACCAGGGGGGGATGACCGCACCAAAGCCTCCGGCAGGTCCACCGGCTGCGATGACCAGTAAATGGTCTTCATCGGTCAATGCGGCATATTCCTGCTCACCTTGACTCCCGACCACCGATGCCTTTCCACAATCCGCCCATTCCTTTCTTTGAATACGGGCATGTTCGAAAACATATTTCCTGATATCCTTTTTGGACCATCCTGCCTTTTCAAAATGGGTCCTCAACTGGGGCGGGATGATGATCGCATAGTTCCCTGGCCATATCGAGTAATGCCGCATGCAGGCTTTCATCTCAG
>Ga0207993_1000776_pt1 | contig 12469 bp, 9 predicted proteins | sample ETN01SmetaG_2_FD_185791 | JGI IMG/M metagenome (GOLD analysis project Ga0207993, IMG submission 185791) | Marine microbial and viral communities from oxygen minimum zone, Eastern Pacific Ocean - ETNP2014F12-01SV265 (SPAdes) (version 2) | ecosystem: Environmental > Aquatic > Marine > Oceanic ...
CGCAAGATATAAATTAAAAGGTATCAAAGAAAATAAAGCTGAGTACAAAAGACTGATCGAGGTATTTAAAGCTCATAATATTGGTTATTTTTTTTATAACGGCGGCAATGATTCTATGGACACTGCCAATAAGATATCCATCATGAGCAAGGATATGGGTTTTCCAATCGTATCTCTTGGTATTCCAAAAACAGTAGATAACGATCTTCCAATAACAGATAACTGCCCAGGTTTTGGTTCAGTTGCTAAATATATTGCAATTTCAACTCAAGAGGCTGCATTGGATGTCGCTTCTATGTCTAAAACCTCTACCAAAGTATTTATTCTTGAAGTGATGGGGCGACATGCTGGCTGGATCGCATCCGCAGCCGGTCTTGTTAAGAAAGAAAAAGCCGATGCTCCACATATAATCCTATTTCCTGAAATTCCGTTTGATAAAAAACGATTCTTAAGTAAAATCAAAGAATCGATAAAAAAATATGATTACTGTGTCATTGTTGCCAGCGAAGGAACAAGATACAAAAATGGGTCATTCTTATCAGACACTGGAAATAAAGATGCCTTTGGTCACGCGCAATTAGGTGGGGTTGCGCCAATTTTAGCTCAGATGATCTCAAAGAATCTCAATTTGAAATATCACTATGCTATTGCAGATTATCTACAAAGATCAGCAAGACACATTGCGTCTCAACTAGATGTAAAACAGGCATATGCAGTTGGTCAAGCTGCCGTAGAGATGGCAATAAAAGGCAATAATGCAGTTATGCCTGTTATTAAAAGAACTTCAAACAAACCCTATAGATGGAAAATAGATAAGACAGATTTGTCAAAAGTGGCTAATAAAGAAAAAATGCTGCCAAAAAGATATATCTCAAAAGATGGTTACGCTATTACTAAATCTTGCAGGGATTATCTGGAACCACTCATTCGAGGTGAGAGTTACCCGCCATATGAAAAGGGATTACCAAAGAAAATTAAACTTAAGAATATTAGTGTAAGAAAGCTGTTAAATAAAAAATTTATGGTATGATTGCGGTTTTTTTAAATACTTCAGACTAATATTTGATTAATTTATAAACTTTTTTAATTTATTAGTTTGATAATTATTATAAAAACTCTTGGAGAGTAACATGACAGACAATATCGCCCTATGGCTATCTATTTCAGCTGGTGGACTGGCAATTTTATATGGAATTTTTTCTGCTCAATGGATTGTAAAACAATCAGCGGGCAATGAAAAAATGCAACAAATTGCTGGTTTCATCCAAGAAGGTGCAAACGCATACATGAACAGACAATACAGGACTATAGGTATTGTCGGTCTGGTTTTATTTATACTGCTATCTGTATACCTTGATATTGCAACAGGTATTGGCTTTGCAATTGGTGCGATCTTTTCGGGCTTGGCTGGCTACATAGGAATGTTTGTCTCTGTGAGGGCTAATGTAAGAACAGCGGAAGCAGCCAGAATTGGTGTCAATCCTGCCCTAAACATTGCCTTTAAGGGCGGCGCGATAACAGGTCTTCTTGTTGTGGGATTAGGTCTCTTTGGAGTTGCTGGTTATTACCTAATACTTATGAACATGGGTATGACATCTGAGGATGCCATCCATTCTCTTGTAGGGCTTGCTTTTGGTGGATCTCTCATCTCGATATTCGCAAGATTGGGTGGGGGGATATTCACAAAGGGTGCAGATGTCGGTGCTGATTTAGTGGGTAAAGTAGAAGCAGGAATACCTGAAGATGATCCAAGAAATCCTGGAGTAATTGCTGATAATGTTGGTGACAATGTTGGTGATTGTGCTGGTATGGCTGCTGACCTGTTTGAAACATATGCGGTAACAATTATTGCAACAATGCTACTCGGATCGCTTATAGCCACCGAATATGGAAGCGTCATGTCAATTTATCCTCTTGTACTAGGGGCAATTTCCATCGTGGCATCAATTATAGGTACATTCTTTGTCAAAACATCAGATGGCGGAAAAGTTATGGGTGCTTTATACAAGGGAATGATTGTAGCCGGAGTCCTGGCAGCAATTGCATTTTACCCAATCACAAACATGATGATGAGTGTGACAGGAAATGCCTCGGGTATTTATGGGTCTGCTCTGATTGGGCTGGCATTGACTGCTGCGATGGTTATCATAACAGAGTATTACACCAGTACTGATTATAAACCAGTACAAGAAATTGCAGAAGCATCACTGTCAGGTGATGCAACAAATATTATTGCCGGTCTTGGCATCTCAATGAAATCAACTGCTATGCCAGTAATCGCTGTTTGTGCAAGCATCTGGGGAGCATTTGAATTGGCACCTGATGGTGATGCTATGGCAGGGCTATACAATATTGCGATAGCGGCGACATCAATGTTATCAATGACTGGAGTGGTCGTAGCTTTAGATGCGTTTGGACCAATAACAGATAATGCTGGCGGTATTGCAGAAATGTCTGAACTTCCCTCCGAAGTTCGAAATATTACTGATCAATTAGATGCTGTTGGTAACACTACAAAAGCAGTTACAAAAGGATATGCCATTGGATCGGCAGGTCTAGCTGCACTTGTGTTGTTCGCTGATTACACCAATGCACTGGAGACAAATAACATATTGGTATCATTTGATTTATCGGACCATCTCGTAATTATTGGTTTATTTCTCGGTGGTTTGGTTCCTTTTATCTTTGGTTCAATGGCTATGGAAGCAGTTGGAAGAGCAGCAAGTTCTGTTGTTACTGAGGTAAGGAGACAATTCAAAGACATGCCAGGAATCATGGAAGGCACTGAGAAACCAGAATACGATAAAGCTGTAGATCTATTGACTAAAGCGGCTATCAAAGAAATGGTTGTGCCATCCCTATTGCCGATTTTAGTTCCAATTGCTGTAGGCTTGATTCTCGGTCCTGAGGCATTAGGTGGAGTGCTTCTTGGAAGTATTCTTACAGGTTTATTTGTTGCAATCTCAATGACAACTGGAGGCGGAGCTTGGGATAATGCCAAGAAATACGTTGAGGACGGAAACTGTGGAGGTAAAGGATCAGATGCTCATAAAGCCGCCGTAACAGGTGATACCGTTGGTGATCCATACAAAGACACGGCAGGTCCTGCTATTAACCCTCTGATTAAAATAATTAACATAGTGGCATTATTGATTGTTCCGCTAATGTAAGTTCATTAATCCAAAAAAAACCGCCAATAGGCGGTTTTTTTTCGTTACTATTATTTACATTTCTTATCTAAATACTAATCAGAAAAGAATTAAAATTTAAATCAAACAATATATTGAAGGGTAACTGGTTTGTACAAAAAAATCACGCCAAAAGAGTTTTTCGATATTAGAAGCAAAAAAAATAACTGGCAGCTGCTCGATGTTAGAGAAAAGGAAGAAATTGAAATTGCTAAACTCCCAAACTCTATTTTCATACCAATGAATGATGTAAAATCACGGATAGAAGAGCTTAATAAAGAAAAACCTATTGCAGTGATATGTAGATCTGGTATCAGAAGCGCTGAAATAGCAAAATTTTTAGTGAGCAGATCATTTGCAGATGTTGCAAATATCGAGGGGGGAATAAATGAATGGTCGGATACAGTAGATAAAAAAATACAAAAATACTAAATCGCTATTTTTTACCTATCAATAAATTAATGAATAGAAAAACTTTATACATACTTTTTTTGGTTTCTTTTGTGATGGAGCCTGCTTCATCAGCATCTCTTCTGGAAGTTTACCAACGAGCGTTACAAAGTGACCCCTTAATTCATGAGGCAGAATCAAGACGTCTTGCAGCTTTGGAGGGAGAGATTCAAGCACGCAGTAGGCTTTTGCCGGAGCTTGCTGTTGGAAGTCGCTATACGGTATCGAATTATGACGGATCTACCATAGAATCGAATATAACAGGAGAAGTAGGTGCGGTTAACACAGAATCAAAAACATTATCTACGGGATGGCAGTTACAATTAAATCAGACGTTGTTTGAGTGGGGAAAATGGGTGAATCTAAAACAAGCAGGTAAGCTATCCGCTAAGGCAGAAATTGATTATGAGATTCAACAACAGGATCTAATTATCAGAGTAGTTACCAGATACCTCAATGTTCTTGCTGCAGAGGATAATTTAGTATCACTCAATAGCAACAAACTTGCTATATCGCGACAACTTGAACAAGCAAAACAACGTTATGAAGTTGGATTAATAGCGATTACAGATGTCCAAGAATCTCAGGCAGCATATGATCAAAGTGTAGCCAATGAAATTAATGCAAAAAGATCATTAGCTAATGCAAGAGAACTTCTCAGAGAGATTACAGGAGCATACCTGCCAAATCTCGATGCACCTGATGAAGATCTGCCATTATTACCACCTAATCCTAGTATCGAGAATGAGTGGATTGCATCTGCTATGCAACAGAATCTCTCCCTAATCTCCAGTAGATTTGAGGAGGAGATTGCACGCCATGAAATTTCTTACCAAAGGACGGGTCACTACCCATCTATAAGTCTTGGTGCAAATTTAGGCAAGCAAGATACTGATAATGAGGATCAAATCAGGAACGCAATTAATTTTCCAGACCTGAGTGTAAGTAATCAGAGTGACTCGGTCTATATTCAGCTCTCTATACCAATATATTCTGGTGGAATGACTTCATCAAAAGTTCAAGAAGCCGTTTATCTTCATCGAGCCAGCAGAGAAAAACTACAACGAATTGCCAGAGAAACTGAAAGAGAAACCCGAGATGCTTATCTGGGTGTAACCTCTGAAATAAGTCGTGTGAAAGCTTTTAAGCAAGCAGTGGTATCAAGTCAAACTGCTCTTGAGGCTACACAAGCTGGTTTTAACGTTGGTACAAGAACAATTGTAGACGTTCTAAATTCTCAATTTGCTCTTGAAAATGCCATTCAAAACTATTCAAAAAGCAGGTATGACTACATTGCAAATGTCTTTTACTTAAAAAGAGCAGCAGGAACACTTCGTGTTCAGGATTTAGAAGAAATTGATCAGTGGTTCAAAGAAAGAGATACGCCTGAGGATATAATTAAATAATTATTGAGTTTCCTCGCCAATAATAATATACAGACGTTTCATCAAACTTTTGATGGCACCTTTATTGCTTTCAACAATTAATTTTCCTCTCTGGCCAGCATTTTTTGATTCCTCAGTATTTGTCAGAAAAAAGATAACATCGCTAGAAAGAGAATTTGCATTATGAGCAATTCTCAGGGCATTCACTTGAGCCAGCCGATCTGTCATTTCTTTTTGACTAAATGTATGAGCTCCAGTAATAATAGGTAACCCAATAGCAGCAGGCTCCAGTAGATTATGGCCTCCCACTGGTAAAAGACTTCCGCCTACGAATGCAACGTCACTGCATGCATAAAAAAATAACAATTCGCCAATTGTGTCTATCAGCAGGACCTGACAACTCTCTGGAATATCCTGATCATCTGATTTTTTTGAATATATCCAATTGTCTTCTTTTAATATCTGGGTTATTTTTGCGAATCTCTCTGGATGCCTGGGAACAAGAATTAAAAGTAGATTTCCAACTTCCTTAGAAATATTTTTATGTGCCTCAAGAATGATCTCTTCTTCATGTTCATGAGTGCTTGCAGCTATCCAAATATGCCTTCTAGGGAATATCTTTGATCTATAAATTTTTGCTTTAGTAAGTATTTCCTCTGGTAATTTAAAGTCGAATTTTATATTACCCATTATCCATGTTCTATCTTTGCTGGCACCAAGTGCCAAAAAACGGTCAGCATCAATCTGACTTTGCGCAGCAATCAGAATTCCATGAGATAAGGTATCTCTGAAAAGAGGCAAAAAACGCTTATAATTTATTAGAGATTTTTCAGATATACGTGCACTGACTAAAATTAATGGAATCCCTCTTGAGCCACATTCTTTATATAAATTTGGCCAGATCTCAGTTTCCATTATCAACGCAACAGATGGTTTAATTGAGTCAAAGAAATTCTTAATTGCAAAGTTTGTCTCGAAAGGGATGTATGAAGTTTCTACTGCGTCCTTGAATATATTCTTTACTTGCTTTGAACCTGTTGGAGTGACAGTAGTGATTATTATTTCCTTGTATGGGTAATGCTGTTTCAGTTCATTCACAAGTGGGATTGAGGCTTGAACCTCTCCTACCGAAACCGCATGTATCCAGATTGAGCCTGAATTCAGTTTTGGATAACCAAATCCAAATCTTTGGGTTAGACGATCCAGATATGATTTATTTAAAAGGCTTTTTGCAAACCAGAACAATACTAGGAAAGGCAGCAAGATATACGTTAATGTATGGTACATCAAGCGCATCAATTTGTTCATATTATAAACCTGTGATATGCAATTATCACATCACTATATTTTGAGTTTTTCAATGATTTTACTAGAAGAATAACCATCCAAGTAACTTAATATTTTTACATCACCGCCATATTCTCTTACCTCGTCTGCTCCAACTACATCATTGATTGAGTAATCACCGCCCTTTACCAAAATATCAGGTTTAATTAAATTTATTAATTCTATTGGCGTGTCTTCCTCAAAAGGAACTATAAAATCACTGGAAGCCAATCCATCTAAAACTTTCATTCTGTCACTCAATGGATTAATTGGTCGATGCTTACCTTTTAATCTTACAACTGATTCATCGTCATTGATGGCAATGATAAGTGTGTCACCTAAAGCTTTCGCTTCCTCAAGGTATTTGATGTGGCCCGCATGCAATATGTCAAAACATCCATTTGTCATGACTATTTTTCTACCATCTTCTCTAGCTATCTTCGAAATATTTTCAATCTCTTCTATAGAGCATATGCCACTCTGTTTTTTTTGATTGATCTTATTTTTTAGTTGGCCGGGACTAACAGATTCAACGCCAATTTTACCAACTACGATACCTGCAGCAATGTTAGCTAATTTAGCTGCATCTATAATTTTCTCTCCTGCTGCGATAGATGCTGCCAGAACAGAGATGACGGTATCACCAGCGCCTGTAACATCATAAACATCTCTTGCTTCTGCTTGGAGATGATTGAAGCCTCCATTTTCTGTTACCAAAAGCATACCCTTGTGGCCTCTTGTGATTAAAATGGCTTCTAATTGCAAATCACTTATGAGCTCGGTAGATCTCTTTACCATTTCATTTTCGTCTCTGCATTTTCCTACCACAGCTTCAAATTCATTCTCATTTGGTGTTAAGACGCCAGCAAATTTATATTTTTTAAAGCATAAGCCTTTTGGATCCACTAATGTTAAGACGTTATTTTTTCGGCAAAATTTTAGAATCTTTTCTATTCCAACAGTCGCGCCTTTTTCGTAATCTGAAACAATCAGAGCATTTGAGTTGATTATTATATTATTTATTTCGTTGTCTAAAAAAATTGATTCGTTGTTGGAGGAGTCTTTATCGAAACGAATAAGTTGCTGACCTCTACTTTGAATTCTTGTCTTCACAGTAGTATTGGTTGATTTTATTTTTTTTAAATGACATCTAACGCCTGCTTTAGATAAAATATTTTCTAAATTTTGCCCTTCTTGATCATCACCCAACAATCCAAGTAGATTTGTTTGAATACCTAATTGATTCAAATTAATAGCGACATTAGCAGCGCCGCCAGCACGGTCTTCTGTTTTACTTATATTAACAACAGGAACCGGTGCCTCAGGAGAAATTCTGTCACTTTTTCCGAAAAGATATCTGTCAAGCATAAGATCACCTAACACAGATATTGTTATGTTATTGAAATTAGGTACTTTTATCATATTGATATCTTACTACAAGATAAGTTATGAATAACACGATAAATATGTTGTTTTTAAGCGAATAATTTAACGAGATACCTTATGTATTTTTAATATTTTTCTTTAATGTTGTCTTCAATTATCTCAATTTGAAAACCATCGGGATCTTTTAATATGATTCTACGCTTGTCGAGAAATCTTAAATTTGGAATTTCTTCGACATCGCTTATAACTTTAATATTAAAATTATTTGCCCTTTCTATAATTAAATCTAAATTGGACGTTTTAAAGGACCACATAATAATTCCTCTTCCAGGAAGCTGAGAATTCTCTATCAAAGAAGTCTTGGTGTCATCGCCATGGTCCATTAACACTATATAACCAGTTGAGGACCCTGGAGAAAATCCTTGAATAAATCTTTCCTTAATTCCTTGTGGAATATTAATTGCAGAATTGTCATCAATTTCAAATTCAACATCTCTTCTGATCTCATACCCAAGAACCTCTTTAAAAAAATTCAGTGTCACATCGGTATTGGTTGTACACCTCGCTGAATATGCTGTGCCTCCGATACCTTTCTCTCTATCCATAGGGCCAATAGGAATAAAAATGCTGGGCCTGGTAACACCTAGCATAAATATATTATCAGGGCCCTCATATACGATCTCAGATGAAATATAAACATCTCCAGAAGGGCTACTAAACTCCATATTCTTTATACCTATGGTAGATTTCACATCCATCTGAGACATGATTTTTTCATGGTTTGATAGATTTCCAATAGGACTACTGATCGTTGCTCCACCATGATACAAGCCATCATGAGATGAACGGATACAGGGTAACTTTTGATCAACATCTATTACTCGAATTTTTATATTTGCACCTTCTCCTTCCATATAAAAATTTGTCATTCTCCATGTAAGATTAGACCCAAGACCTAGATAATTGTTCAATATTTTCTTTTCATCTTTTTTAGGCTCAATCCAAGAATTCCTCGTCATTTGATAACCATTAATAAGTATGTCCTCGAGATCCTGTGAGTTGTTGGTTAGCCATGTAATCGTATCGAGTGGACCAACAATTGCGTCCTGTGGCTTCGAAAGGGGTACAAAAATATCTTCGCTCATAATAATTTAAATCAATTTTAGGAAATTGACTCTACAAGCATCACCTCAACATCTGCTAAATCTTTCCTGAGTGTTTTTAGCTCCTCATATTCAGTTGATTGCCAAAATTTAAGGGCATGTTTTTTTGATGGCCATTTAGAAATTGCGATAGATTCATATCCCCTAAGATTCCCCTCAAGCAATTTGGCTCCAGGAGCCACTATGAGATATTCACCGCCATATTTCTCTACGAGAGATGGAACTAGTTTTCCATAAGTACTAATAAATTTTTCACGGTCATGCATTTTGCATGCAATTATCATATACGCAATCATAACTTTTCTATCAGCATCACTGAAATAACCTTACAAGAAAATAAAGCCTAGATCGGGAAACAGTTGCTATGAATCAAAAGCTGCTAGATATTTTATATATCTCTGCTATTAACCGCATTTAGAGTCGCCGCAAGCCAAGCAAGTCATACAACCATCAAGCATTATTACGGCCGTATCATTACATTTTGCACATAGTTGTGCACCGTCAGGATAATCAGATTTTGAGAATGCGTCCTGTTGTTTTTTTGCATTCTCAAATTCTTCGCGTTTTTGCTTAAGAAGCTTCTTCTGATGCTCATCAAGCTCAGTGGTCGAAAGCAATCCAATAGATATGAGATGCTTCTCAACTATATAACCAAGCTCAGCAATAATAGACGGCATGAATTTACCGCCCGGTTGCCAATAACCTCCCCTTGGATCAAAAACAGCTTTTAGCTCATCAACTAAGAAAGTAACATCACCGCCCTTTCTAAATACTGCAGATATAACTCTTGTTAGCGCTACAATCCACTGATAATGATCAAGATTTTTTGAATTAATAAATATCTCAAATGGTCTTCTTTTTTCATCATCTGTATCTTTGTTCAAAACAATATCGTTGATTGTGACATACATAGCATGATCAGAGATGGGTGTTTTGACTTTGTAAGTTGAACCAACGAGTATTTCAGGCCGCTCAAGCTTTTCATGCATACGAATTACTTCGGCTCGATGCTCCCTAGGTTCTTCTTTTTGTGTATTTTTTTTAGAATCAGAATTTTGGGATGGCTGATTTACAGAATAACCTACTATTTTTTTATCAATTTTTTTCATAGAAATCTTCTTTTGCTCAATTCTGGCTAGAATTTGCCGTAATAACCTTCTTTTAAGGCATCAAACAGATTTGCAGCAGAGTGAACCTCGCCATCATACTCTATCATTTCATCACCCTTAAACTCGACCTCACTTCCATCTTCAAGTGTAAATGTATACGAGGTATTCTTGAGATCATCTTCTTTAACAAGAACACCTTGAAATGCTTCTGGATTAAATCTAAATGTTGTGCAACCCTTGAGACCTTTTTCATAGGCATACAGATAAATGTCTTTAAAATCTTCGTAAGGGAAATCTGTCGGTACATTTGCAGTTTTTGATATTGAAGAATCAATCCAATATTGTGATGCCGCCTGAATATCGACATGCTCCTTTGGTGTAATACTCTCTGCAGTTACAAAATAATCCGGTAGTTTATTCCGGTCATCAGGATCTGTTGTGTTGGGCATAGCCTGATCATTGATGATCGCCCTATATGCCAGTAGCTCGTAAGAAAAAACGTCTACTTTTTCTTTGGTCTTCTTTCCCTCACGGATTACATTCCTGAAGTAGTGATGCGCAAATGTTGGTTCAATGCCATTACTCGCATTATTTGCAAGTGAGAGTGCAATGGTTCCTGTCGGCGCTATAGAACTGTGGTGTGTAAACCGAGAGCCCTTCTCTGCTAATTTTTCTACAAGTTCCGGATCTATATCCGCTATGCGCTGCATGTAATTACTATAACGACTATGAAGTACTCTTCCTTTTACTTTGTCCCCCACTTTGAAACCGTCATCCAGCATTTTCGGTCTCTTTCTTAACATTTCATTTGTTACTTCAAAGTCTTCATTCATTATAGGTGCTGGTCCTTTCTCTTCAGCGAGCTCAAGAGACGCCTCCCAACCTGACATAGCAAGCTGCTTGGAAACTTCTTTAGTAAAATCAATAGATTCTTCACTCCCATATTTCATCGTGAGCATCGTAATTGCCGAGCCGAGGCCAAGGAATCCCATTCCATGACGACGTTTTCTTAGGATCTCGCCCTGCTGTTGTGAAAGCGGTAAGCCATTAATTTCGACTACGTTATCGAGCATTCTTGTGAATATTTTCACAACTTTTTTAAATTCAGCCCAATCAAATTTGGCATTTTCGGTGAAAGGATCGATCACAAATTTAGTTAGATTCACAGAGCCAAGTAGACATGAACCATATGGAGGAAGAGGTTGCTCGCCACACGGATTTGTTGCTCTGATGTTCTCGGCAAACCAATTGTTGTTCATTTCGTTTACCTTGTCTATCAAGACAAATCCTGGCTCGGCATAATCATAGGTTGATGTCATGATGATATCCCAAACTCTTTGAGCTGGCATTTTCTTGTATATTTTGCAGGCAACTAGACCCTCATTATCTGTTATGTAGTTCTTTTGTTCTGGCCATTCACGCCATACGAAAATTGAATTGTCATTAATGTCTAGACCATCTTCATCTATCTCTTTTTGGGTTATCGGAAAAGCCAGATCCCACTCTCTGTTATTTTTAACCGCTTCCATAAATTCTTCTGTGATTAGTAACGAGAGATTAAATTGTCTTAAACGACCATCTTCGCGCTTCGCTCGAATAAACTCGACGATATCTGGGTGGCTAATATCAAATGTTCCCATTTGTGCTCCTCGCCTTCCTCCAGCAGAGGAAACCGTAAAACACATCTTGTCATAGATATCCATGAATGAAAGGGGCCCTGATGTATAAGCACCAGCACCCGATACATATGCACCCTTTGGCCTCAGGGTAGAAAACTCATAACCGATACCGCAACCTGCTTTTAATGTGAGGCCAGCTTCATGAACTTTATCGAGGATATTGTCCATTGAATCAGACACTGTACCCGATACTGTGCAATTGATAGTAGAAGTTGCTGGTTTATGTTCTTCGGCGCCAGCATTTGAAACAATTCTTCCAGCTGGGATGGCTCCCGCTCTCAATGCCCACAAGAATTTATCATAGTATTTCTCTTTGTCGGTTTCTTTTTCTACATCGGAGAGAGCACGTGCGAGCCTCATGTACGTATCGTCAATATTTTTATCTATTTTTGAGCCATCTTTCGACTTAAGTTGATATTTCGTCTGCCATATATCAAGAGAAGTTGACTGGAGATCTACTGCAAGTGAACTTTTCTTGTCTTCTTTATTTTTGACTGCTGAAACCATTTTTATCGTTTTACCAAGTAAATTAGAAAAAATTTAAGATAATTTTATTTATATTTTGTGTAAAATTTGTAAAAAATCTAAAACACAAGATGTTGTGTTAACTTAACCTAACTCAGGTAAAGACGCAATACCGTTTTGAATTATTTTTAAAATTTTACAATTTTATTTTCTCTATATAAAACAATGACTTAAAAAATTTCAATTTAATAAGTTATTAAAATTTAAAGTAAAAATTTTTTTTAAAAAAAAATATTTTATTAAAAAAAAATCAACATG
>Ga0207993_1000777_pt1 | contig 12461 bp, 10 predicted proteins | sample ETN01SmetaG_2_FD_185791 | JGI IMG/M metagenome (GOLD analysis project Ga0207993, IMG submission 185791) | Marine microbial and viral communities from oxygen minimum zone, Eastern Pacific Ocean - ETNP2014F12-01SV265 (SPAdes) (version 2) | ecosystem: Environmental > Aquatic > Marine > Oceanic ...
TTCCGTCCCAACCAAATCCGACGAAAGCCATCATTAGATCAAATGCACAAGGTCCGATGAATGCCTCTTCTAAATCAAGGATAGCCGCAACCGAACCTTCTCCAATGACATTATCTGGAAACAGATCGCCATGCAAAATCCCCTGGGGTAAATCCGCTGGAATTTGGTTGCGCAAACTCTCAGATTCTTTCTTCAGAGAGATAAGAAAATCAGACCAAGAGTTTGTATCGTCAGCTATTTCGAACATTTCTTCGAAAAGGACCCACCCCATTCTGTACTCATCTGGAAAACAATCTACAGTTGGGATTTGTTGGAGTCGGGCTAATGTTTGTCCAAGGCTCTTCAGAGATTCCTCGTCAGTACCCAACATACCACCTTCAACGAATGGCAGTATAGTCCAGGCCATCCCTTCCTTTTCAACGACCAATTTACCATCGAGAAATTCGATTGGTACGGCGGTAGGTATGCCATGTTCATCCAGGTGACAATGTCTAGCAACAACACGCCTTACTTCCTCAATCGTATTTGCATTCCATACTTTTAGAACGACTTTGGAAGCGTCAGTTAGAGTTAGGAGAATGTTAGTATTATCCCAACCCCCCTGTAATATTTCCATTGTGTTTACGCTTGCGAGACCCGCCTGATTAAGCAATTCATTTGCCTCATCAACTCCCACATCAATTCGCCGCATTTCAATCACCATTCCCTCTTAGTACGCCGTTTAGATATTCTAGAGTCATATCGATGTCCTGTCTTGTAAGTACCATTGGCGGCTTAATTTTGATGACATTATGGTGCGGTCCATCGGTGCTCAACAATACTCCCAGATCTCTCATTTCACGAACCACTCTTTCCGCCTCTTCGGCATTTGGCTCTAATGTAATCTCGTCGTGAACAAACTCAATTCCGATGAAGAGCCCTCTTCCTCTAACATCTCCAATTGCGGGATAGGATTCTTTCAGTTTTCGAAGCCCATTCAAGAAATATTCACCATGCTCTTTCGCTTGCTCCTGCAAGCCTTCATCTTCAATTACATCCAGTACCGCATTACCTACTGCACAAGATACAGGATTACCTCCTGTAGAACTGAACCATTCCATATCTCCGAGAGAAGAAGCAATTTCCTTTGTTGTAAATACTGCAGCCATAGGATGCCCATTCCCTATCGATTTACCAAGAACAACAATATCCGGAACAACATCTTGAGATTCGAAGGCCCACATATGAGTTCCAAAGCGGCCAAAGCCGACTTGCACCTCGTCAACAATCAACAGACCACCAGCCTCCTTTGTGTATGTTTGAGCTAGTTTCAGATAACCATCAGGTAGTGGAATTTGACCCGCGCATGAGAGCATTGGCTCAATCAGAAACCCAGCGACATTTCCTGCATCAGAGATTACTTCCTGCATCTCTTGTTCGTAATCGACACCCGCCCTTCGATATTCATCAGGAACAGGAGCAACGTGTACCCAAGGCTCTGCAACTCCTTTACCGCCCGGTCCAAGGAATTTGTACGGACTCAATTGAACAAGCATACTGGTGTTTCCATGATATCCTCCATCGGCTACTAACATGTCGTGGTTTCCTGTGTGAGCTCTAGCCAAGCGGATAGCCAGCTCGTTCGCCTCACTTCCAGAATTGACCATGAAACCAACATCAAGACCCTCTGGTAAAGTACTCGCCAATCTCGAAATATAGTCGGTTAAACCATCGTATATGTAGCGAGTATTTGTGCTAAGAATTTCCATTTGTTTTTGACCTGCTGCGACCACTTTTGGATGACAATGGCCTACATGACAGACGTTGTTTACAAGATCAAGATACCTAGTTCCATCACTTGAATAGAGATACTGCATTTCTCCTTTGACAATGTGAAGTGGCCGACCATGTCCAATAGACAACGAGTTGCTAATGTGACGATTTCGCGCCTCAAGTAAATCGTCCAAATCGCTCATTACAGCGGGTCTCTGACACTAGGAATTTGAAATCCTATCGCTCCTTAATCAGTGACTTCCCCAATCTATCCATAATTGTGGTAGCGGACTCGATACTGTGTACAGTCTCGACACTCTTTCCAGCAGACCAGAGATCCTTTGCTGAATTTTTCTTGCCCTTTGCTAAGGCTCTCATACGCCAAAATGAGATACCAGTGACCAATACCCTAGTTCGATGTTTGAACCTACTGTTGAGGAGCCTGCGAACCAACCAATTACTGTGTTGCTTAACTCCATCAGCACCGATTACAGCGACAGGAACTCCAGTCAACTTTGTCGTCCAAGTGATATCGTCTTCAGTAGCATTAACAATCGCCGCTTTGTAATCCTCAGGAGCCGTGCACTCATTTGTAGCGATGAATCTAGTACCCATCTGAACACCATCGTATCCTAGATCCATAGCCGCTTTCAATTCCTCTTCACTGCCTATTCCACCGGCGCATATTAGGGGCACATCGAGGTCTGATAATTCCTCAAACATTTCTTCCATAGACAAGTCACCTAGGTGACCTCCAGCCCTCTTATTGACACAGATCAAACCATCGGCACCGCATTGTATTCCCTTTTCAGCATGGAATCGATTAGTGACATCATGGTACACAACTCCTCCATAGGCGTGAACCTTTTCACAGACCCAGTCAGGTTTCCCTAACGAGGTGACAAAGAACCGAATCCCTTCCTCCAGGGCAATATCAATCCATTTTGACATCCTTTCGAAATACTTCTCACTTCCTTTCTCAATTAGTGCGTTGAATCCAATTGGTTTATCGGTTAATTCTCGAATTAATCTAATTCCAACCCTCAATCCTTCGATTGTATCTGGGTCATTGAATCCATGTACCATAGTGATCGAAACGGGCTGAATAATCGCCATACCCCCTCCTTCAGCTGCTGCTGCGACAAGCTCAGGATTGCTACAGGGATACATTGCTCCACAGATAATCGGGTGCTCTACACCCGCGTGCTCAGTTAGACGAGTTTGCTTTCCCATTTACACACCTCCCTTTGCGCGAAAGTTCCACTTGAATACCCAATCAGAGACAACATCTCCAGTACTATCTTGTCCTACAACATTCATTTCTAGGTCAACTCCTTCTCCTGTAGAAAGCGCTTCTTCGATAGCACTCCGTGCTTTAGAAACATCCTCACAGGTAAAGCGAATTTTCCCTTTTGCACGTTTGACAAATTTTGCTTCAGTACCCACTACAAACATCCGTAAACCACCTTCGCAAGATCTTGAAATCGCGAACGGATGGACTCCTGTAGCAAGTTCAGCAGCCATTCCTTGTGCCGCCCAATACATTGTTTTGAAAGGATTCTGAGACCGCCAACCCCCAGGAATCGATGTCACACATTTCGTCATATCTGCCTGTTCAACACGAAGTCCGACGAATGCGGCTGAAGGCATTGAAGCCCAAGTGAATGCACGAAACCTCATCCAACCGAGCATACCTTTCAATTCGCGCTGAAGCCGGGCTTCGTCAATCATGCAACTCAACTCGAACTCGGATTAGCCCCTCTACTCATCAGTTTGTCGACTAGGTTACAATATCGTTCCATAGCCTCATCGACACTAATCCCTCGTAGCTTACGCCAAGCCTGCCACTTCACCATTCCAGCCATACCTGCGGAAATTGGTCGAGGGCTTCTTGCATCGCCTTCAGTGGCTTGCTTATACAAAGCGTAAAGCTGCAACAATGTGCTATCATCTGGCGTTTCTTTTAGTTTCCAAACCCGTTTTGCGGCTCTTTCAAATTTCTTCCTTAGATTCATTTTATCATTCTCCAAGTACAGGTACTAACCAATTTTCAACTAATTCAGCTCGTTGTGCAGAATCTTCAGTTGAGGTGTGCACCATCCCCTCAATCAAATGGATAGAGGAATAGGAATCTTCTGGATTTAGATGCTTTATTGCCAATTCATAGTGATCTAGCCCTAGGGTCTCATCTTCTTCTGCCTGGACTAATAAATAGTCAACCTTGGGTAACCCCCAATATGGCAATTCAGAATTCGCATAACGTACATTTAGATCGGGGTGAATTCTTTCATATTCTCTTCGTAGAGTGTGTCTAACCCAAGGTTTTGCCATTACCATTCTACCCGGTAATTTTTCGTCGATAATCTTAGGAAAAGAGGTGACAGGAGATTCCAAAATAATTCCCTTCAGTTTATGCTCCCACCAATCAGAGAGATGACTAGCGAGTCTAATTGTGATGAATCCGCCTAATGAATGCCCGTAAATCCAAACTCTTTCTGGCTCAAAACCAAGTAACTTAGGAGCCTCCTCGAGTAAAGCCTCAGCGTCGGCTACAGCCTTGAGAATAGTCCAATCAAACCGCCCTTCTTGTCGCCCAAAACCCCTTTGATCCAATCCGATAATGTGTGGACCTAGACTGTTGAGATGTAGACACCGCGACTCGCCACGACCAAGCGAGGAGGAATATCCGTGTAGATACACTACCAAGTCTCTGCTAGTATCGCTACCAGGAAGGATTTTTGCAATTAATTCCTCCTCTCCCCATCCACGAAAAGTAACATCCTTCCAACGTTCATCCTTGACATCGATAAGGTCACGGAGCGGTGTCGTAAACACTGAGAGGTAGATTTGCCAGTAAACAAAAAGCCAACCTCCAATCGGAATCGATAAACCAACAAGCAAAATGAAAGCCCTGTTTTTCAAAATATCTGGAATAAATAAAACAGTCATTAATTCAACAGAGAATACAATACTCAGAATGGTCGGAATACTTGGTCTCCATCGAATAGGTGTTTTCAGATAACTCGCAGCCCTTTTTGGCCTTAGGCGAATCTGTGATTGAGTACCATCTAGCATCAGAACATCTCTACGGGGTAGTCCATTAGCGCCTTGGGTCCCGATTGAATCTTTGCTGCCAAACTTACAGTTTCGGGGAAAATTCGCTTGAAAAAGAATCTAGCACTAGCTAGTTTAGCGTCGTAGAAAGGCTCGCCTTTTTTCTGCAGACAAACCTTCGCCATTTTTGCCCACATGTAACCGAGTAGAACGTTACCAAAGTAACGACAATAATCGGTAGCACCAGCGGCTAGGAAGTGAGGATTTGCCATTCCTTCGGCAATCATAAGGAGTGTAATCTGCTGTAATCCCTTAACTCCTTGATAGAGAGGTTTGTTGAACTCAGCCATCTCAGGATCGTCACGATTTTCTTCTATGAATTGAGTTAGAGGCCACATGAGATGGCGGAGGTTTTTCCCATAATCCTGAGTGATTTTTCTACCCGCAAGGTCGAGAGCCTGTATTCCGTTTGTTCCTTCCCAGATTTTTGAAATTCTAACATCTCTGTAGAATTGCTCAACTCCATATTCTGTACAATATCCAGCACCACCCATCACTTGCATGCAAGTACTTGCAGTCTCACACCCCAAGTCGGTGAAATGGGCTTTGATAATTGGAGTAAACAAAGCGACAAGAGCAGTAGCTGCTTCAGAAACCTCAGGATCTTCACTATGCATCTGATCGAGTAAAATTCCGGCCCAAGCAGCAAGAGCTCTACTACCTTCGTTGTTGACTTTTGCCTCCAATAGCATGCGTCTAACATCGGGGTGAACAAGGATATTGTCAGCAGCCTGCGCAGGGTCCTGAATGCCCTTCAAATCCCGGCCCTGCCTTCTCTCTAATGACCATGCAAGAGCGTTCTGATAAGCGATTTCTCCTAATCCGAGCCCCATCATTCCAGTTGCAACTCTTTCTCTGTTCATCATCTCGAACATTAGAGGCATACCTCCGTGAAGAGGCCCGACCAACCAACCAACACTTTCGTCAAAATTCATCACACAAGTCGGGCTTGCATGAAGTCCCATTTTCTCTTCAGCTCCCGAGCACGTAACTCCATTATGATCAGAATTAAGGTCGCTCGAAATCCCCTCTAGCCCTCCCTCTTGCCATTCAGAGGGTAGGTACTTCGGCACCAAAAATAGTGAAATCCCCTTCGTGCCTTCAGGACCGCCTGGAACTTTAGCCAGAATCAAGTGAACAATATTTTCAGTCATATCATGTTCACCGTAGGTGATGAAAATCTTCGTTCCAGTAATTCTGTAAGTTCCATCATCTTGCGGCTCTGCTTTTGTGTTGATTATTCCCAAATCAGTTCCAGCGTGAGGCTCTGTAAGACACATGGTTCCGGCCCACTCGCCAGTTGCTAGGTTGCTTGCAAAGTAGTCAACGAGGTCTTGCCTTCCGTGATGAGTTAGAACCTCATAAACGCCGATTGATAGCGCAGGTAGAACACTCAGTGCCATACAAGCTGAGGTGCCATATTCAGCCCAAGTTACCGCCGAGAAAAATGTCGGAACTCCCATGCCGCCATGTTCAGGCTTACAGGATGTTGCCATCCAACCTTCTTCGATGCCTTGTCTATACGCTTCTTTGAATTCTTTAGGCATAGTGATAATTCCATCTTTGAAACTCAATCCCTCTTTATCTCCGAGTTCATTGATTGGAAGCCATACCTCCTTAGTGTGAGTTCCCCAACCATCAATCAACATAGAAAGGAAGTCAGCATCGAAGTCGTCATATCCTAACCCTTCGATTGAACCGATGGCATCGAATACCTCATTGAACAAGAAGTCATAATCACGCGAAGGGGGTTCCCAAACTACCATTCTCTCACCTCAATTCCTCAACGGTTTACCTGTATTCAGCATATGTTCCATGCGTGCGAGTGTATCTGGCTGACGGCCAAGCCAACCTATTGCTTTCCTTTCCATTTCGAGAATATCTTCCTCTGTCAATGACTCTGTAATATCGGTATCTCCACCGGTAAGAATTCTCGCCAACTCTCTAGTAACTACCACATCATGAGGAGTTGCCTGACCCGATAAAGCGAGGTCTTTGACCGCTAATTCCAGAGCCGTAAATCCACTATCTCCTGGCAATACATAGGTGTGCGGCTCTGGTGGCTCATAGCCATCAATCATCTCTAATGCTCTTTGCTTAGCGTCTGCTAGAAGCCGATCTCTATTCATGGTAATTCCATCATCTGGGCCCAAGAACCCCATGCTTCGAGCCTGTTCTGCGGATGTAGCAACTTTTGCAGTACCGATGTATTCGAAAGCCTTCATTGCAGCTCCCATAGGTCCTTCAGGTACAAGGTTGAATTTATTCAATCTTGCAAGTAATTCCTTGCATCCACCCCAAGCCGGAACTATACCAACACCGACTTCTACAAGTCCGATATATGATTCAGAATGTGCCTGAATTGCATCACAATGGAGCAGTATCTCTGCCCCGCCTCCAAGGCACATGCCAGTGGATGCTGCGACGACAGGAACTTCGCAGTATTTCAGGGCTTGATAGGCATCTTGCCCAGCCGAAATAAAGCCCTCAACCTCATTCCAAGAAGCCAGATTTACTGCGAATAGAACTAGGCCTAAATTTGCCCCAGCCGAGAAATTTGAACCATCGTTTCCAATTACGATTCCTTTCCAATCACCAAATTCAACCATATCCACTGCGTCAACTAACATTTCGATGATGAATGGATCAACCGCATTCATCTTAGAGTGGTATTCCACCAGTAAGATATCATCACCCATATCCCAAATACTGGCAGAACCATTTCTTTTCAGTGGCTTTCCTCGTCTCTTTAGATCAGCCACTGCAAGAGTAGATTCTGGACGATTAACTTGAACCATCACGCCATCAAAATCGAGTTGGAAAATCTCTCCATCTTCAACAGAGTAAAAAGACCCCTTTTCAGCCGCTTTCGTGAGTAAATCAGGAACCTCTCTACCAGCCTCTTTCAATCTCCTTACCATATCGCTAATACCAATCGAGTCCATCATCTCGAACGGCCCCTTCTTCCAATTGTAACCGACTTTCATAGCGCCGTCAATTGAGTAGATGTCATCACATACTTGGGGCGCTATGTGGGCCGCATAAGACAAGGTATCTAATAGCACATCTGTAACGAAAGCAGCTCCTTCATCTGGATAATCCATCAAGCGCGAAAGACCCTGTTTACCCATTTTGGCAGAACTGAATGCGGCTCTTCGATTAGCCGTAGAGTATTCTCCTGTTGAGAGATTTCGAGCTTCCTTAACTCGCTTCCCTCCTTCCTTGTTGAGTCGATAGAATCCGCCCTTGCCTTTTCTGCCGGTGTAACCGTCAGCAATCATTGCCTCAATTATTTCACCACCAGTACCTGCAATGTCGTGGAAAGGATCGTCAGAAGGGAGATGTTCAAGCATACTTGAGGTAACATGTGGAACCAGGTCTATACCAACCAAATCCATTAGCCCAAAAACAGCCGTCTTTGGAACTCCAATTGGTCTACCCAACATAGCATCTGCTTGTTCAACAGTCAAGCCGTGGTCAAGTGTAGCTTTGAATGCCCTTTGAATGAAATATACTCCAAGTCTGTTACCAATAAAACCGGGAGTATCATTGCACATTGTGACTCTCTTTCCAAGTCTCTGATCTGCAAACGAACATATCCTTTCAACTAAAGAATCATCCACTTCTTCGGCTGTTACAACCTCAAGCAAAGGCAAGTATCGAGGGGGATTGAAAAAGTGCGTAATCAAGAACCTAGAAGCCATATCATCAGACATTCCTTCTACTAAGGCCGAACGCGGAAGAGTAGATGTGTTAGATGAAACGATTGTATCAGGACCGATGTGATTGGACATATTTTCATACAGAGAGCGTTTAATTTCCAGATTTTCAATTACAACCTCAACAACCCAATCAACCTCTGAAAGTTTCGACAAGTCATCTTCGATATTTCCAGCTGAAATCAACTTCACATTTCTCTTGTGCATCAACATTTCAGGATTAGATTTCAGCATTTGTTGAATAGCCGACTGAGCAACCGAATTTCGATTATTTTCGTCCTTTACTATGTCCAGTAGTAGAACCTCACAGCCGGCATTGGCACAATGGGCTGCGATGCCGGCACCCATTACACCGCTACCGATTACGGCAACTTTCTCTATACTGTTCGACACATTAACACCTAGACCTTTTCCAATACAGTTGCCATTCCCATTCCGCCGCCAACACAGAGAGTTGCAAGAGCGTGATTTCCACCACTCTTCTTCAGCAATTGAGCCGCCTTACCAGTAATTCGCGCTCCACTTGCCCCCAGTGGGTGCCCAAGAGCGATTGCGCCACCGTCTAAGTTGACCTTTTCATGATCCAAACCAAGCTCACCAATCACAGCAAGAGACTGGGCCGCAAATGCTTCATTCAATTCGACAATATCGATATCTTCCAATGTAAGCCCAGCACGATCTAGGGCCTTTTTACTGGCTTCAACAGGTCCTATGCCCATAATTTCTGGAGCGCAACCGGTCACAGCAATACTCTTGACGCGAGCCATAGGTTCCAACCCATGCTCTGTTGCGAATTCCTCAGAACAAACCAACACGAAGGCTGCCCCATCGGTTAATGGCGAGGAGGTACCAGCAGTCACAGTACCACTAGCATCGAAAGCAGGCCGAAGCCTAGCAAGAGCTTCTGAATTAGTACCGGGTCTGATACAACCATCTTGTTCGACAACACCAGCTGAAGTTTCGATTGGAACAATCTCCTCAGCAAATGAACCAGATTCCCTAGCAGCTGATGCCCGTGCATGACTTTCAATGGCGAAACTCTCTTGCTCCTCTCTTCCGATATTGTGCAATTTGGAGAGGTTTTCAGCAGTAACTCCCATCGAAGTCATTGCTTCTGAGGGAAGGTTGGGGTTGGGGAGAGGATTGAAACCAGTCATTGGAATCCTACTCATACTCTCAACCCCTCCAGCGATGAACACATCTCCTTGACCGGAATTTACCTTTGCAGCTGCTTCGTGAATCGCTTGCATTGAGGAACCACAGAAGCGATTTATGGTCACTCCCGGAACGGTTTCCGGAAGTTTGGTTAGGAAGGTAATAATTCTTGCAAGATTGTACCCTTGCTCCGCTTCTGGAAAGGCACAACCGACTAACAAATCTTCAACTAATGACGGCTCAATACCTGTGTCTTCCAATAATTTGTCAACAACTGCGGCCGCAATGTCATCGGGCCTTGTTTTTGCAAGTGCACCTTTGTTTGCTGGGGTGAATGGGGAACGAGAATAACCTGCAATAACGGCGGCCATGTGGCCGCTAGGGGGTTGTAATAATAAAAAGCGTAGTGAGAAAAAATACACTAGTTGCAAGTAAAAACACTCGAAGTGGGAAAATAAAGTCCAAATCAATGCCACAGACTCGCGGAGCGTGGACGAAGTCCCCTGGCACCTTTCCTGCGTTCGATGCGGTGAGAATTACCCAGGTCTCGAGTTACGCTATCGATGTGATTGCTCAGGAACATTGGATGTAATACAAGACCTCTCTAAGTGCGATTTAACCCGTGAAATTCTGGACTCAAGAATGTCATCAAAGAACCCGCTTGACCGATCAGGAGTTTGGCGATTTCGTGAGTTAATTCTTCCTCTAGGAGATGAGGAGTTGGAGAAAATCGCCGCAGCGCGCGGTGAGGGTACAACAAACCTCTACGATGCCAGCGCAATCGGTGCTGAAGTAGGCGTCGAAAACCTATGGCTCAAGCACGAGGGAGAAAACCCAACAGGCTCATTCAAAGACAGAGGAATGACAGTGGGAATTACAGTTGCGAAACTCCTTGGAATGAGCGCAGTCGCTTGCGCATCAACTGGAAATACGTCCGCTTCAATGGCTTCCTATGCAGCGATTTCCGGAATGGATGGGCTTATTTTCATCCCCGAGGGCAAGATTGCCTTTGGTAAGTTAAGTCAGGCCCTTGCATATGGTGCAAAGACCATACAAATCGAAGGTGATTTTGACGATGCTATGGCCCTGGTTCAGGAGGTGTGCGATAGTGAGGGAATATACCTCCTGAATTCAATAAATCCATTCCGAATTGAAGGGCAAAAAGCAATCGGATACGAGATTATGCAAGACCTAGATTGGCAAGTACCCGATTGGATTGTATTACCGGGCGGCAATCTTGGAAATAATACAGCAATCGCCAAAGGCTTACTTGAACTTCTAGAGATAGGAATCATCGATCGGCTGCCAAGAATCGCTGTAGTTCAGGCAGCCGGGGCAAACCCCCTCTATACCGCTTGGTCAGAGGGAACAGACATTGAATCAGTCAAGGCCGAAACAATCGCAACCGCAATAAAAATTGGCAATCCTGTTTCATGGCGTAAATCAATGCGGGGAATAACCGCTTTGGATGGAGTAGTAACAGAAGTAACGGATAACCAAATAATGGACGCAAAGGCATTGGTTGATTCAGTCGGAATTGGTGCAGAACCGGCTAGTTGTGCTACAGTCGCAGGAATAAGAAGACTAGTCGACGAGGGAGTTATTGGCTCGGATGAGAAGGTAGTTGGCATGCTAACTGGCAATCTATTGAAAGACCCCGACATTGTTGTGAATTATCATATGAGTGAGTTGGAAGGAATTGAATCACACCGAGCAAATGCTCCGATTTCCGCATCTGCAAATATAGATGATATAAGGCGAATAATCCGTCAATGAACATCCCGTTGATTGAAGAACATAAGGCGACTCCGGATAATCATGGTCGACCTCGCCTCGATGCTTTTCGGCGACTTTCAAGATAGCATAGTCGCAACATTTGGAGATACTATCGGTTGGGTAGTCGGACACGCGTTGATTGTCGGGCTCGTCGCATTGGTTTGGTACACTTGGCTCGGTCGAGAGCATATCCGAACAGAATCAGGTTGGGGTATGTCAGATATCAGGGATGCCGTTACAATAATCGCGATTACAATGGCTCAGTACATCGTTTACACAAGTAATCTAGACTATCCTGACGGCCCTGCACTAGCAGTTGCATTTTCTGCTACCATGTTCGCGCGCTGGTGTGTAAACGTCCTCAATTGAGTAGGCATCTTATCCCCCAACGGTGAAAGGCCGCTGGCTCACTGTCTCGTCCATGGCGGCCTTCGGCGACCACCCTCCACTTCCAGATTCATTGGAGTCATTGCTAGCCGATGAGACTGCATCAACTGTATTTCTCAAGGCCGACTGCCCTCCTCGAGTAAAGGCTGGTCACATCAGTCAATTGAGATTGGAAGAAGTGGAGGGCGATGTTTGGGACAAACCGATGCTAGAATCACTTGCAGAGGACTTGGCATCGGTAGTCGAGCAGAATGATGCTCGCTCTGATTGCTTCATTGAGATCGAGCGCGAAGGCTGTAGAATTATGCAAATCGGAGACCTGCGCGTAACCTGTGCGTGGCCACCATTTTCAGAAGCATGGGAAATCACGGTGGTTAGACCCGTAGCCCACCTCAAACTCAGCGATTACGAGTTGAATGACGAATTGATTCGACGACTTTCAGACCATCACCGCGGAGTATTCGTCGTTGGAAAGCCAGGAAGTGGAAAGACAACCTTCGCTCAAGCAATAGCAGCATACCTCGACGAATCGGTAGGGGCGATGGTCAAGACCATGGA
>Ga0207993_1000779_pt1 | contig 12447 bp, 10 predicted proteins | sample ETN01SmetaG_2_FD_185791 | JGI IMG/M metagenome (GOLD analysis project Ga0207993, IMG submission 185791) | Marine microbial and viral communities from oxygen minimum zone, Eastern Pacific Ocean - ETNP2014F12-01SV265 (SPAdes) (version 2) | ecosystem: Environmental > Aquatic > Marine > Oceanic ...
GCTCTATCCAGCTGAGCTACCGGTGCTAATTTTTAAACAATTTAGAAACTCTAAATCACACGGTTAATTGAAAGTGTCAACAGGATGAATATAACTTAAGCTGTAGCTCGATACTCTTTAGACTTACGAAAAATTTTTACAACAGCTTAAAATATTAGTTATCAAAACCGCCAAAATTCTTAAATAAATTTGGATCACCGAAAATATCATTATATTCGTTTGTGCTTCCAGTTCCTCCATCACCACCTTCTGATTCAAGCGTATCAGCGTTATTTTGAAGAAGTTTTAATTGGTCTGCGAAATTAGATTTTTTAGCATCCTCCGCCTTCGCGATGCATTCACCTCCATACAGATTATTTTTGATAATCTGCTGCCAACCTAGGATCGCCATTAAAAAGAGAAATAAAATAACAAAAATTGATTTTGGAAGAATAAATGCTTTTTTGCTGTCTTCCTTCAACCGATCGCTGCTGATTTCTTTATACATTTTTGCTGCGCTCTCTAAAGCCTTTTTCTTTTCCTGACGGCGCCGAAAGAACTCGTATAAGACTGCTGCTATAAGGGTCATACAAATGATGACAAAAGCAAGTGCACTGATCGCAGGACTAATTCCTAAACGCACTTTTGTAGCTATTACTGTCGTGAGTGTTTGCTCAGATAATATACTAAATACAGTTGTATTGTAATTTTCAAAAGAAGCTAGAAACGCAATAACAGCAGACGATCCTATAGCAGGCATAAGATATGGAATCAGTATCTTCATAAATACTTGCGTCTGGCTGGCACCCAAGTCTAATGCCGCCTCTTCTTGGGTCGTATCAAAGCGTTGAAGTCGAGCAACAAAAATAAGAAAGCAATATGTAGATATGAAGCAAGTTTGACCTAAGATCGTCAAAAAGATACCATTTCTGCCTAACTCTGAAATAATTCCTTCACCGCCAATCGTGGCAATTCGATCCCATAAAACAACCGTTGAAATCCCAATAACAACTCCAGGAAATAATACAGGCATTATTGACATAGAGTAAAAGAGCGTGCGCAGCTTACTGTGCACCTGAGTTAAAACTATTGCAGCAGACATTCCAATTGGAACCGACAAAGTTACAACTCCAAGCGCAATAAATAGGCTCGTAATCAAACCAACGTGCAAATCTCTGTCAGCTGCTAAACCAGCTAATCGCTGACCATCATATGCAATTTTTCCCTCATTGAACCACCGAAAGCTAAAACACTCCCACGGAGTTATTGATGGGAATTCAGCCGAATTAAATGCTGTTACGCTCATAATAATTAAAGGGCCAAATAAATATAGAAAAAATATAGAAATATATAGCCCAAGAAAAATTTGGAATGTACGGTTTGAGGTCATCTCACAACCTCACCGATTGTAACCCTAAATATACGCATCATCAAAAGCACAAAAGCCACTGAAACGACCAACAAAATAATAGAATACGCCGATCCACGTGACCAATTATCATTCATATTAAACCATTGATAAATAAGTTGTGTGAACCAAAATGTGTTGGGGCTACTCAGAACTACGGGCGTAGCCAATGCTCCTGCTGTAAGCATAAAGACCATGGTAGATCCGGAAGCGATACCAGCTTTAGCATGAGGAATTACAATACGCCAATGCGTTCTAAGTGTTGAGGAACCCAAATCTTTAGCCGCCTCAAGTTGATTTGTATCCAAAGTTTCTAGCGCATTATAGAGCGGGAAAATCATCAAAAGGATATAGGCATATGTAAGTCCAGTATAAAGAGCAACGTCCAAAGCAATAAAGTTGACCGCAGCGTCCAGGAGACCCATTTCCAACAACAAATTATTAATTACACCTTCACCGGCAAATAGAATTCGAATTGCAAAAGAGCGGAGAAGTTCATTTATCCAGAAAGGTATAATAAGAGCCAGTATAAGAAGGCGTGTCGCATTTGGTGTAGCTAGTTTTGCGATATAAAAAGCGATTGGATAACAAAAGCACAAATTTATAATTGTGACTAAAATAGCGGTCCCAATAGTATCAACAAATACTCCAATATCCACATAGTTGTACGCGTCTTTACTTGTTTCAGATCCAAAAACAAAATGCTTATAGTGTGTCAGAGTATATACATCATCTGGACCGCCTCTTAATAACGGTGGTAAGTTAGGTCGAAATGATAGGTCCAGCATATATAGCTGTGGAATTAAGATTAAAAAAATCAACCAGAACGTTATCGCAATTAGAAAAAACGTAGAAATAATTGATCCATTTTTTTTGAAAAAACCACTCATCACACCAGTACCTCAGTCAAGTGCCAGCGGGCCGCTTGGCAAAACAATCGCACTCTCAGCCGAAAAAGACAGCTCGATCGTAGATCCCGGTATTAGCTCAGATGTGTCAAATACACTTGGCACACTAAATCGAATACTTTTATTTTTACTCGATTTTAAGTAAATATTTTTCAAATTTCCTTCGAATTCGATAGTTTCAATATCTGCAGAAAACTTATTCTTTGGAGCCTTGGTACCTTTTGCCAAACTCAGAGATTCTGGTCTGACAAAAATCATTACGTCGTCTCCAACGCCGACTGGGTGTGGGTCACCTACAGTTGTCTTCCCAATAGATCCACTAAAGGAAGTTCCATCAACATTCACCTGGGCGATGCCTTTGGAAACCTTCTCTACCTTTCCTGAAAAAGCATTGTTTTCTCCAACAAATGTTGCAACAAACGGAGTACTAGGAGCTTGATATACTTCATAACACGAACCCACTTGCTCAAGTTGACCATCGTTCATTACGCCAACTCGGTCAGACATGGTCAGAGCCTCGCCTTGGTCATGGGTTATGTAGATGAACGTAATACCAACTCGCTGCTGTATTGCTCTGAGTTCAGTTCTCATTTTTTGACGCAATTTAAGATCGAGTGCAGATAGTGGTTCATCAAGCAAAAGAACTTCAGGCTCTACTGCCAGAGCTCTAGCTATTGCTACTCTTTGCTTTTGGCCTCCAGATAATTCGTGAACTTTTTTGTCGCCCTGTCCATTTAACGCTACCAAATCAAGCAATTCATCCGCTCTTTTGCGTCTTGCCTGCTTGCTTACGCCTCTAACCTCTAAAGAAAAGGCTATATTATCAGCCACAGACATTAATGGGAACAACGCTAAATTTTGGAAAATCAAAGATGTTGGGCGCTTATTTGGCCCAATGCCTGACATATTTTGCCCACCGATAAGAACTTTACCTTCAGACGGTTCAAGAAAACCCGACACTGCCCTCAGAAGAGTAGTTTTGCCACAACCAGAAGGCCCAAGGAAACTAAAAAACTCACCTGCCTCTATTTTTACATTTACGTTTTTTGCGGCATAAAAATCGCCAAACGCGATTGATACGCCTTGGAGTTCAACGTCTGCACTCATTAATTCTATTCCTCAGTATATTTTGGATACCGATAAACTAAACGAGCGCCAAGCATAAACTTGGCGCCCGCCTATTTTTATGTTTACAACTTATGCTGTTTCAAATTTGTTAGCATACTCGGCGCGCGCATCTGCGAACCAAGGTGGCTCAGGTGGCCACGCGTTCAGTTTAGACGCTGTATCACCAGGGTAAACGGCCTGAGAAATCGCTTTAGTTTCATCAGAATAGAAATCTGAAGCTCCGATAACAGCTGAATTATAGCCTATCTCATTAATAGTTTGCCCACCAACTTCTGGGGTAAAGCTATAATTAATTAGCTCATAAGCCTCATCAATATTTTCCGCCTTGGCTGAAAGTGTGATGCCGTCAACCCAGGCTAAAGCACCCTCTTCCGTTGTTTGGTAAGCAACAGGCTCACCAGCTTTCATCATTGAAACAATTGGTCCATCCCATGTTTGCCCAACAACTACACCGTCAGATGTAAAGCCTTGTTTCTGAGGATCAGCACCTGACCAGAATTTTACCAAGTTACCTTTTTTAGCAATACAGTATTCTGTAATTATTTCCCAGTTCTTGCGCATTGTGTCTTCGTCTTTGTAGGAAGACCAAAAATCCATTTTACCCTGATGATGCATCCAAATACCACAACCTGTCATCATTGAGTATGTTCGACCCATCATAAATGCGCCGTCAATACCTGGATTAGGTTCCCAAAGATCTCCAAAGCTAGGAAGTCCATCAGGGGTCCATTTGTCGGTACGCCATGAAATTGACTCTGTACCCCATAACTGAGGAACCCAGTGAGAGCCCTTACCACCAAAGTTCCAATCTCTTTCACCAACAGCGACCATTCCTGGGTTCACGTTTCCGATATTGGTAATTTTGTTCATATCGAATGGAGCTAAAACACCAAGATTTTCCCACTGCAACGCTCTCATATTTGTAGGACTTGCCAAATCAAAACCAGCGCCTCCACCTGCTTTCATTTTAGCAATAATCTCACCATTATCACCAATCTTTGTATGATTTACTGTGATACCAGTTTTTGCTTTGAAATCTGCAAGTACTGAGTCAGGTAGATACTCCCCCCACATCAAAACATTCACCTCACCGCTGGTAGCAGCAAAAGCATTTTTGACGAACATAGGAGCCACAGGTGCGAAAGCAGCTAGCGCAGCACCTCGCTTTATTAGAGTTCTACGATTGAACTCTTTAGCGGCCATCCCAGTGGACAGCGAAGAGTTTTTGTTTTTAGTCATAAATTTACCTCCAGGTTTAGTTAGTCGAGTAGTCCCCGTAAACCTTGTTACTAATAAGCATAAAAATCAATTAAAATTTTAAATTGGATACAAATTTTGAATAGCCTTTTTTGAAATTTGTAATAAAAAAGAAGTTACAAATTAGACGGAATTACAATGCCACTCCCACTCCTAACGACAACAATTGGCTCATTTCCCAAGCCCAAATACACACCCATAAAAGACTGGTTTGATATCTCACGAGAAAAAGGTGGTATGAATTGCGCACAAACAACACGAAATTATGCTGCAGACCTTTCAAAAAATAAGGAAAAAAACGAGGAATTATTTGTAAAAGCTGCAAAAGAAGTGATCGATATCCAAATACGAGCCGGTATTGATATTCCGACCGATGGAGAAGTCCGAAGAGAAAACTACATTCACTACCATTGTCGACACTTGTCAGGATTTGATTTCAGTAAACTTGAACATCGAATTTTGCGAGATGGCGCTTATGAGACGGACCTGCCTGCCATAAGAAACGATATATCACATAGTGGAACTGCCTATTCAGTGAGTGACTTTACAACAGCTCAAAAGCTGTCACCAAAGCCCCTAAAGGTCACATTGCCTGGTCCACTGACGATTATGGATACAACTGCAGATTGTTTTTATGACGACAGACCAAGGCTCAATAAAGTTTTGGCAGAGACAATCAATAAGGAAATTCTTGCTCTAGTAGACGCAGGTTGCAAGCATATTCAGGTAGACGAACCACTTTTTGCGAGACAGGTAAATGACGCTTTATCATTTGGTTTTGAAGGGATCGATAGATGTTTTCATAAAGTTCCAAATTCAGTAAAACGCATAGTGCATATGTGTTGTGGATACCCTGATCATTTAGACGATTCAGAATACAAGAAGGCCGACCCTCAGAGCTATATTGATCTTAGTTCGATGATAGATGACGCTGAGTTTGATCAAATTTCAATTGAAGACAAACACTGCTGCAATGATCTTGACCTTCTCGAAAAATTTAAAAAGAAGGCAGTGATTTTTGGAAGTATTGCCATCGCGTCAAGTAAGATCGAAACTTTAGACGAAGTAGTTAATCGCCTCAAACAAGCGCTTAGCCATATAGATAGAGAACGATTAATAGTTGCACCAGACTGTGGATTGGGCCTGCTACCACCCAACCTGGCCGAGGAAAAATTAAAAATAATGTGCCAAGCAGCGGCCATTGTGTAGGTCAATAGAGTTTTGGCTAATCGAACTCAACAGCACGACCCTCTTTAGCGCTTTCCTGTGCTGCCATACCCATAATCACAGCTTTATAGCCATCCTCAAGGGTAACATCTGGCTTTTGAATTTTCCCAAGCACAAGATCTAGAAACCTTTTATGCTGATAATAAGTAGAACCATTGTGGTCACCGGCCTCAAGTAAAACTGGATCGACGGTAACCTCAGTAACCTTAGGGTCCATAGGATATCGAGGGCTTTGAATTACTAACGGCACTGGAGGGTCTCCTAGTTTTTTTGGCCAAAACCGCGCTGGACCAGGTATTTTTGTTTCGAGCTTCCCCTTAGGACCTACAGCAATTATCTCTTCTTGATATTTGGAGCCCTCCGCAAACATACAAAGTTCCAGCATAGCCCTTATACCATTCTCAAAATCTACAAGTACGTAGCCATTATCCAAAATGTCGGGTGTTTTGCCATCATATATTTCATCTAAATGATTAACATTCTGACCTGCACTTGCCATTATCCGCTTTGGTTCTGACTTTGTTATTAACCGCATCAGATCAAAAAAATGGCAACATTTTTCAACAAAAGTTCCACCTGAGTTAATGTTGAATCTGTTCCAATCTCCAACCTTACGCAGAAATGGAAAACGATGTTCACGGATAGTTAGCATCTTAATACCACCGGTCACTGCCTCTACTGCGTCCATAAATGACGAAATTGGAGGCATATACCTGTATTCCATGGCAACCCAAACAGGTGATTTGTAATCTCGAGCAAAATTTAAAATTATCTCTTTATCCTCAACAGCTGTGAAAAGTGGCTTTTCAACCAAAATAGGAAGGTTTCGCATTTCGGCAATTTTTCGCAGTTGTGGGAGGTGACAATGATTTGGGCTTGCTATGACAAGACAATCAAGATCTGAAAACTCCAATAACCCTTCCAGATTATCAGCAAATACGGCCTCAGGGGCAACTTTTAATGCCGACTGGGCCATATCCTTATCTGGCTCAAATATTACAGAGATGTTGGTTCCGGCCAGTAGTTTAATATTATTAAGATGCTCATGACCCATCATTCCACATCCAATAATTCCATAATTTATCATCTATTTCTCACTTCATCCTTTGGACATACCTTGACCGCGTAGTGTCAAACCATGTTCGGGAATATTCTACTGGATACTCAAACTGACCCCAACTTAGTCTTTCAACATACCCTGTTAAAGTCCCCCTATCTAATAAAAAAGCTTCGGGCGACCATGAGGGCACCTTTTCTAACGATACGTAGTCTTCAGCTTTTGAAATCCAGAAACCTAAATATTCACGATAATAATTATAAAGTGAGTCTGATAAATTTTTCCCTTGCACAATACCGACACTTTCATCTAGCCAGATCTCTTCAAGGGCAATAACTAAATCATTTAAATACCTTAAACGCCTCACACGGGTCGCATTATCTGAAAGTCCAAATGGAATTAAATCTTTGGGCTTTCTCATCAAATTTACAGCTAATATATCGGCTCGTGGTAATCCGCCTCCGCCAATTAGTTCAAGCCTAAACATGGCGTAAACGCTTCCGTCCACATTGTTTTGCTTAACATAATTACCCGATCCATGAACACGCTTCAAAAGTCCCAAGTCATTCAGACGGCTCAGTGCTTTTCTCAAAGTCATCACCGATGTTTTAAAATTTTTAGCCATTTGACGTTCAGGTGGCAAGCGCTCTCCCGATACAAATCTGCCCGATGCAATCTCACGAGCTAAAAACTCTGAAATTTGTACGTATTTTGGTAAAGAATTTGGGCCGATATTAAAATTATGCTCAATCAATTTTATTATCTTTCAAATTCATTAAGTGTAAGATTGATATACTATTGATATACCTTTTTTCTGATGCTAGCAAATAGAAAGCCAAACAATAATTAGAGGTACCCATGAGCGTTGTTCCAATTACTTCAGAAGATCTCAAGTCAAGTGAAGTTGCTTGGTTTTCCGCTTTGTGCTCTGATGACTATCAGTTTTTAGGTGTTCCCGATGGAAGTTTAAGATCAAATTGGGTCCACTGTTCGAATATCGTAAAAACGGCGGAAGCTCAGGGCTTCAGAAATGTCTTATGTCCATCATCTTATCAAGTAGGCCAAGACACGCTTTCGTTTGTAGCGGGTTGCGCACCAATAACTAAAAGCATCAATCTCCTAGCTGCAGTGAGATGCGGAGAAATGCAGCCGATTATGCTTGGTAGAACGCTCTCAACTCTTGATCATATGCTCGAGGGGCGACTTACTGTAAACATAATAAGTTCGGACTTTCCCGGTCAAACCGAACCTAGCCCATATCGTTATCAAAGATCACGAGAAGTTGTGGAAATATTAAAACAAGCTTGGACACAAGACGAAATAAATTTTGAAGGAGATATTTATAATTTTAAAGGATTAAGTACAGATCCAGTCAAGCCGTATCAAAATGGGGGTCCCCTATTATATTTCGGCGGCTATTCTCCAGATGCTTTGGAATTATGCGGGCAACACTGTGATGTTTATCTAATGTGGCCAGAAAAAATTGATGAACTTAAAAACCGAATGAAAGCTGTCCATGCCGTTGCAGAGAGATACAAACGAACCTTAGATTATGGATTAAGAGTACATATGGTCGTCCGTGAAACCGAACAAGAAGCGAGAGAATACGCGGATTATATAGTTTCAAAGCTGGATGACGAATATGGTAAAATCATTAGGGATAGAGCGCTTGATTCAACCTCACTTGGAGTTGCTCATCAAGCAAAGAATAGAGAACTAGCAGACAAATATGGATATGTCGAAGAGAACCTTTGGACCGGTGTAGGACGAGCAAGATCAGGTTGTGGGGCAGCAATAGTAGGTTCAGCCGATCAAGTTTGTTCAAAATTGGAGAGCTATAAAAAAATGGGTATAAGAGCATTTATACTGTCAGGGTATCCTCACATAGACGAAGCTGAATATTTTGGAAAACTCGTGATGCCCAATATGGACACCTGCTCCTTACCCCACGCATATGGGCGAGTACCTAATGGAATACCCAAAACACCCCTCGGGACAGGAGAACGAGTCTGATGGAAAGAGTAAAACTATCTGAAAAACTTGAATTTAGTCGTTTAATTTACGGAATGTGGAGACTAGCAGATGACGTCGATACATCAGTATCGCATGTGGAAACTAAAATAAACAAATGCCTAGAACAGGGAATAACAACTTTTGATCAGGCAGATATTTACGGAGGGTATACTGCTGAGGCAGTACTGGGACAGGTTTTGAAGAAAAAACCAGCCCTACGTGATCAAATGGAAATTGTCACAAAATGTGATATCGTTATCGATGCCGGAAGACACTCGGGAGCCAAAGTCAAACACTATGACACCTCTAGAGAGCACATTCATGCCAGTGTTGACGCCTCACTCGTAGAAATGGGTATTGAATATATTGATCTACTATTAATACATAGACCCGACCCGTTCATGAACCACCACCTTACCGGTGCGGCACTCGATGAATTAGTAGCCGTTGGGAAAGTAGGTTCAATTGGAGTATCTAATTTCAGACCATGGGATTGGGATTTATTACAATCTGCAATGAATAACAAACTAATCACAAACCAAATTGAAATAAGTCTAAAAGAATTGGGTGCATTTACCAATGGGGATTTAGCATTTCATCAGATGCATGGTCATAGTATTATGGCTTGGTCGCCACTTGGAGGCGGTGATCTGCTAACTGGCAACGCGAAAACTCAGGAAGTACTTGATGAAATTGCCAAAAAAAATCAGGTCGACCGGGCCGCAATCGCGGTAGCTTTTTTATTAGCACATCCTGCAAAAATCCTACCCATCCTGGGAACAAACAACATCGATAGAATTTCTTCGATTTCTGATGCGACTAAAGTAGAATTAGATCGCCAGGATTGGTTTAGATTATATGAAGCCAGCCTAGGACAAGAAGTCGCTTAAGTCATACCAAAAAAGGTTTGAGCGGTCAGCTTTGGATATGCTAGCATAGAAAAGTTGATGAGTCTGGGATCTTATATGACGTCTAGGTTTCTAAAAAGTGCAAGCGTTTGTATATCGTTTTTATTTATAAGCACTTTGCCCGCTGTTGCTTTAGACCGGGTCATGGGCCACGGAGGGCCAGTTAAAGATGTTGTTGTTTCCCCAAATGACCAACTTTTGGCTAGTGTCAGTTTTGACTACTCGGTTGTGCTATGGGACACACAATCATTTCAGGAGAGCCATCGGTTACTGGGCCATGATGCGTCTGTAGTAACAGCAGCTTTCTCTCCCAACGGAAGATTTTTAGCAACCGGCGGAGATGATTTCTACACACTCATCTGGGATATGAACGGTATATGGGGTTCGGAAGATCCATCCCCTGCAGCTAAATTTTTACACAAAGGTAAAATTGCAAATATTACATTTTCTGCCGACTCGAAATTGATGGCGAGCGCCAGTTGGGATGGATATATACGTGTTTGGTCCTTGGAAGATATGAGTTTAATTGCTGAGTTGGCTGGACATCAAGGACCCGTGAACGCAGTTCAATTTTTAAATGACAATACCCAGCTTTTAAGTGCAGGCAGGGATGGTCACATCAGATTATGGGATCTAAAAGAAAAGAGAAATACCCGTTCACTTGTTAGAAATGGTTGGGGTGTCAACGTAATGCACGTTGACGAAAAACTCAGGTTTATCGCTTACGGAACTGCAGATGGTGCAATGAAAATCCAATCTCTTGACGAGAATGATGTATCAGTCACAATGGCAAGCGGTAAAGATCCAGTACTATCAATCCAATATCATCCAATTTTTCAGAAGCTTGCATTTGGCACCGCGGGAGGAAGGGTTGTAATTGCAGACATGGCAAGCAGTTCCGTACAAAATGATTTTCACATCACCGACGGTCCGGTTTGGGGTTTAACCCTATTTGACAACGCCGAAAAGCTGGCAGTAGCAGGGCTGGATGATTTTTTTACTACTTTGCCTGTAGGTATTTCAGCAGATGACATTGAGGTGGAAATTCCAGCAAACAGGCGTTTCCATCCAAAATTGGCAACTATGGACAATGGAGCAAGGCAATTTGCGAGAAAATGTAGTGTTTGCCATTCGCTTGAACCTAATTACAAAAGACGTGCAGGCCCAACACTTTATGGAATATTTGGCCGAAAAGCTGGAACAGCTGAGGGATATGCTTACTCTGCGGCTCTTAGGAATAGTAACTTGATTTGGGATGAAATTACTATCAGCGATCTTTTCGACCATGGCCCCGATGTTGTAACGCCGGGCTCCAAAATGCCAATTCAAGTTATCAAAAATGACACAGATCTTAATGATCTTGTATTATTTCTGAAGATCGCAACCGCACCGCAAAACTAACATCTAGGAACCCTTTTGAAGATAGTTCGAACTGACAAAGAACTCCATACTCCTATTATTGATGCTAAAATCAAAGAGGCCGGTCATCAATTAGTTCTGTTGCCGGACGGTATTAGTGAAGATCAATTAATTGAAGAGACCAGAGACACAGAACTTATTCTTATGTGTTACACCCCAATAACACGCAGAGTGATTGAAGCTGCCAATAAACTAAAAGGCATCGTAAAATATGGGGTTGGAATTGATGCTATCGACATTCCAGCTGCTGCAGCCAAGGGCATACCTGTTGTAAATATTCCAGAGTATGCGGAAGAAACGGTGGCTGAGGGAGCATTTGCAATGCTCATCGCGCTTGCAAAGAAATTGCCAGCAATTCAAAATCAAATGGAAAACAATGGGTGGGCATGGCCAGAGCCCAAATGGCTTGGATCTGACATCGCTGGCAAGACTTTAGGTATAGTAGGTTTTGGGAAGATAGGGAAAAGCATGGCGCGAATGGCTAATCGCGGCTTTCGTGCAAGAGTTATAGCATTTAGTCCTCATACCGAAGACCAAGAAATGGAAAAATTTGGAGTTACAAAATATAACTCTTTAAGCAAACTACTATCAGATAGCGATTTTGTAAGTATTCACAGTGTTTTAAATTCTGAAACTGAGAAATTAATTGGTGAAAAAGAATTACGACAGATGAAACCAAATGCTATTCTCATTAATTCCGCCCGAGGTGCAATTATTGATGAGCAAGCATTAATTAAAGCAGTTAAAGAAAAGTGGATTGCGGGTCTAGGATTAGATGTTTTTAGCCAAGAACCACTGAACTCACGAAACCATCCTATGAAAGAATTATACGGCAGACCCAACGTTATTCTGTTGCCGCATTTAACCTTCTACACTAAAGAGGCGATGGAACGCCTGGAGTCTGAGACACTCGAAAGGTGCTTTGAGATACTACAGGGTAAGAAGGTTTTAATAAAATCTTTAGACCCTCGTTTGCTTAAACAAAATCATTCCGTAGTTTTCCAATGAATGTCACCTAATTCAAATTTTAAAATCCTATACATCATTTAGAAAGCAACATGCCTACTGCCTTTAAGATTCAATATATCCCGCACCTGGTTGGGTGTAGCGATATCAAGTGAAAATCCCTCAAGAATATTTCGC
>Ga0207993_1000786_pt1 | contig 12380 bp, 32 predicted proteins | sample ETN01SmetaG_2_FD_185791 | JGI IMG/M metagenome (GOLD analysis project Ga0207993, IMG submission 185791) | Marine microbial and viral communities from oxygen minimum zone, Eastern Pacific Ocean - ETNP2014F12-01SV265 (SPAdes) (version 2) | ecosystem: Environmental > Aquatic > Marine > Oceanic ...
ACCTAGTATTAACAACTCTTACTAGAGAGAATAATGGTGAAGGTAAGTATGGTAGAATTGATTTAAACGAGTATAGAACCACATCTGGTATTCCTACTCCTGGACAAAAAGAATATGATGCAATGCCAGGTACTACTATTGAAGAGAAAGAAGAAGCATGGTTAGATAACCTTCTTTCTAGAATTGAATCAGGAGAGATCTAATGTTAGTATCAATGAATGCACAGCGATTATATGAATTGATTCATTACTTCGCTAAAGAAAAGAATAAGCATATCTTAGTCATCGATACATCCACATGGATGGCACTGGGTGATACTAAGAAAGCTACAGTAAAGACATACTATGAGGATTTCTTACCTGTTGATGAGGTTGGAGAGATCTTCTCTGAAAGATATACCTTCTATGAATTTGATAACCAGACTAATGCTATAGATACAGCAAGCGAGTGGTTCCCACTATCAACTGACCTAGAGGATCAAGATTATTTTATTGAATGCTATGTTGTTAATCCATCAGGTTCAGAACCTTATGGTAACAAAGTTCCAGCAAAACCAGAGTAACGTAGGACAGTTAATCAAGTGCCTACCCAGCTAGTTGACACCCCATGGGTGCTGTGGTAGGATGTACGCATACGTCAAAAACAATGAAAGTTCCTACTCAACCAGAACTCACACACATGCAGATCCAAGCTATTTTAAGGGATCATTCAATCCCTGAGGATCAGATCAAGTATCTTGGTGAGAGAGAATACACAACACAATACTGTGCTCATCCAGAGTATCATGGACAGATTATGCCATGGTATTTGATTGGTGGTGAGCATGAAGTGCCAGTCTGTGACATTGGATCAATTGACCAGTGTGATACAGATGAAGGAGTGGAACTAGAGAATGTTACCGATGACTGGTATGATGACGAGGGCAACCTAATTCCATGAAAAATAAGGAAATGCTTACAATCCCTTGCATTTGTCAATTCACCCATTTAATATAACAGAGCATGAATCAAGACAATACCAAACACGAAAAAAGACGTGATGCACTTAATCTCTTTATTGAGTCAGTGCATAAACCAGACTCTAAGTTACGTGGGTGTGCTCACAACCAGTATTGCTTCAATGAACTTATGGAATGGAGAGAAGAAATTCTTGAATACCTAGAAAATCGTCGTTTAAAGGAGTTTAATTCATGACATCACCAATTATTGGAACTGATCAGACTTATGAAAAGCAACGTAAATGTCGTATGCAAGATGCTATCGACGATTACCTCCAAGATGAGAGAATCCCGACTAGAACGGTATATGAAGAGATGTTATCTTGCATCGATGATGTGATAGAATATCATCAAAAGCTTTTGGATCGTGCTAATGACCTTAAACATCTTATGATGGGTCATCGTCTTTTAGATGACATGCAAGAATTGTCAGATAAATGGCAATACGATAAAATTCCACAACGATACTGATCATGACTGAACAAGAATTTAAAGATGCAGCACAGAAGATGCTGATGATGCAAAACAACAACGATCACAACTTCCAAATCCTACAATATCAAATTGATAATTTGAAGAAGGAAATTGAAGACTTGAATGAACTACGTAAAGTCTTCCATCTACCACCACCTCAAAACAAGGATCGGAAAAAGTTCGATGAAGTCGATTGATGATTTTGAACTCCTGCAACCTGTTGAATACGATGGTATCAAGGGTTACATTTCTTTCATCTGTGAAGACTATCTAACGATATGCTTCATAGATCAACCTCTTCCCAAGAGTGCAAACTCACGTTGGGGAAGACACTACGTAAACATTTTAGTATACCCCTGTTTTTGGCATGAAATACGCTGTCGTTTGGATGAAACCCAAGAAGAAGGGAACGTCCCGCCAACAAGCGATCTTTTACAATTTGGAAGATGCCGTTCAGTGGGAGCAGTACATAAACAAAACGGTACATGCAAAGACGAACGTCATCCCCCTCTTCAGTGACACTTAATTAAGTGTCCACTAGCTATTGCACAACCTCCCAAGACCATGTATATTAAATGAGTCGTCGGGATTCAACTCCTATGATGTGCTGAGAGGTACACAGGAGCGTCTGTAACCCTCCTGTAACTTAATCATGACACAAGACACCAACCAAGTCCCCTTGACACCCTCACAAATCCGATTTATATTGGATATGATGATGGGTTGTCCTCTAGGTGCGACTCAATCCTATTCTGCTCTTCACAAAGTTGATGATGCAGATCTTTACAATCACTTACTTTCTTTTTTAAATGACCCACAATGGTGCAATGACCTTCCCAGTAAATCTTGAGGAAGATGATAGTATGGCATTAGAAGGACTAGCAGCGAAGCTTGAGGTGACAGTTGATGAACTGTCCACAATGCTTGGACTGCCCCTCTAGAGGTGCTATAATAAGTTCATCAACAAAGGATACACACCATGATCACTCCAACATTCGCTGAATTCGCTGCTCAAGAGGAAGCACGTAAGCAAATTGCTCAGAACGTCCTAGTATGGACAAATGATTTATGTAATGCACTCAAGCAGAACTACATCAACGAATGTGTCAGACATCATGAGCGTTCACTTATTACTGATCCTACATCACAATATCATAAGGATCAACTTGATAAACTTAAGAAAGGTATCAGTGACTATGACTTCGTGTGTGAGTCAGGTCGTAAATACTACAAAATCGTGATGGTAAACAATCAGCGTAGTGTTCACGCATTCGTTGATAAGAAGACTGGTCAGGTTTATAAACCTGCAGGTTGGAAGTCTCCAGCAAAGCACGTTCGTTTTGATCTCCGCTTGATCAAAGACCGTGAATTCCTTAAGGAGAACGCAGATTGGGCAGGTGGATATCTGTACATGCGTTGACAAACGCCTAAATTTACTATACAATACATACAGTTCCACTCACCACTCTCCTCCCATGCTAGTTCCAAGTTTCTATCTCGTTGCTGAAGGTAATGCTTACGCATTAGATGAAGAAGGCACCCCATTTGGTGCTGCTGTGTTCCAAGATGGCACAGTTGATTGGGAAAATTCATATGATCTAGATCCCTGCGAAGAAGATATTGAGTACGTAGCACATATGTGCCAATTGCTTGTACAAGCACAAGCTCTTACAAACGAACAAACCCAACAAGTATTCATCAAATGAATCTATTAGCAGAACACATTGCAGAGTACATCCAACCCTATCCAAATAGGTATACTCGTGGACAGTTTGAGATCCGTGTGCTACCGCATGAGGATCTAGACTACGACGGAATTCAAAAGTTCTGGCGTATGTTTAAGAAGTTTCCTAACGACTTCGCTGCTGCTGCTGTCAGTCTACTCCCTAAGGATGTAGAATTTCAACAGTACGATCATCTATCCAACATTCTCTTCGCAACAAAACTATGAACTTCTATTACGACACTGACGAGACCACAACTGAACGTATCTCTTCTCAACGTGATGACATCTATGAAGGTGTTGTTGATCAATTTCGTGCTCTAATGGCACAAGACAACATCGATGGTGCTCTTGCTCTCGCAGATGAATTCTTTGAATGGATGGATCCTGAACAATTAGAAAGCGAAGCTACTGTATTCTTTAATGCGGATGAACTCAAAGAACTATACAGAGAAAGATCAGAAGGTTGATGATTCATTACGCTCTTTGGTGTTATCATACATCAAGGAGCATAATGCAGGCAACCACTCTAAAGCAGAACAAATTTTACACGAGATCAACACGTTAAGGAGACTATGTGATGAAAATGCGTAATGTATTGGCATCAGGATTGATTGGATTATCCACCGTAATGGGTGGCATGGCACTAGCAAATGAAGGTAAGATCACAAAAGGATTCTTCACATATGATGCTATGGGTTGTATGCTAATGGGAGAATGTACAGATGGTGTAGATGAAGTAATTTCTACACTTGATGTATCATCTGAGTATGTGGATCCAGAACGATACACACATGTAGCACTTGAATTTAATAACATGATCATGGCATTAAATCAAGTAGGTAGCAAAGTATATCTTGCTGACGCAAAATACTTTCCTCATGGTCATCGTGGTGTCTATCATACTGTTAGTAACAATTTGTTTTTGAATCGTGCATACATGGGTCGTCCTGAAGTAATGATGACTGTAGTAAGGCATGAAGGATGGCACGCAGCACAAGACTGTATGGCAGGTACAATTAATAATAACATGATTGCTATTATTAAGGATGAAGAAGATGTGCCTATGATCTGGCAAGAACTTGTCAAGGACACATACAAAACAATGCCACACGCAATTCCATGGGAGAAAGAAGCATACTGGGCAGGTAAGACTGAAGGTATGACTATGAAAGCACTCCAAAGCTGTGCTCGTGGACAAATGTGGACAGATTATCAACCGACACCTTTGACTGGTGAATGGTTGCGTAAACATGGGTACATAGATTAATGAACAATGCCACAATCCAAGAAGACTACACAATCACAATCCCGCAAGACATCCGCAAAGAACTCAACTGGAAAGAAGGAGACACGCTCGTCTGGGAAATCAAAGGCAAAGACACAATCATCGTTAGAAAAGAACGTAGCGTCTTTGACATCAAGCAAGAAGAAATCGAATACTACCTCAACCAAGAAGTCTACGAAGACTGGACGTGGTAGTACAAAGATTACTATCATACAATCAAGGAAGAAAGACATGTTCCCTATGATGAACATGTACAAGTTCCCATATAGGTTTGAACCTGGTCCTGAGATTGCTGATAGATTGAATGTAGCATGGTTTGATGAACATTATGGTGAGGAACGTATGAAAGAACACATACGTAAACACAAGCTTAAGTCTCATCAGTACAAATGTTACGTTAATTACTGGTGGTTGAAAGATCGTAAATGATGTGGTATAATTAGTACCAACTACGTCATTACTACCATGGACAACGATCAACTATTGGAAGAGATGGAAGTACAAGCAGAGTTAGAACGTGAGCACTTTGGAATACTTTATGATAGCACCATGTACGATGATGCTACATATTCCTTAGAAATTGATTACACAACGCAATCATAACACCATGCGACTTACAGCAGACGAATGTGAATACTTGGTAATGTGCCTTAACAGGACATCCGAGTTTACCAAAGCTACCGACCGTGGCAACCACAATAAGGTAGAACAAAAACTAAAAGACTACATTTACAAACTTAAATCATGAGTGAACCACTTATACACCACCTTAACCTATCACCAGGTCAAGGTTATATGGTGTTTATGGGATTACTAGCAGTATCCCTTATGGTGTATGGAATATACATGACCTTTGGTGCTGGTGGTAAAGATCTCAAGGATGAGATTGCAGAACATGCTAAGATGCATGAACTCGGCATTGCACACAGTCATGAAAGGAAAAGATGATGAGTGGAATAGGATTAGAACTAACATTCTGGGTACTCCTAGGATGTTTTTGTGTGTACCTATGGGAGGAACGTAAATCATGAAAGTAGATACACAATTCAGTGTTCCTCACGAGGACATTAAGCATAAGGATACACTACTCCAACTATTGAAGGAGAGAGCGTACCGTAAAGGTCATTTTACCCTATCATCAGGTAAACTGTCTCAACACTATGTCAATTGTAAACCTGTCACACTCTCATGTGAAGGTAATGCACTCTTGTCACATGTGATGATCAAGTATATTGAGGATAAATCCGTAGCTGTTGGTGGTCTCACTCTAGGTGCGGATCCACTTGTCATTGGTATCGCACAGAAAGCGTACTATAAATGCAACAGACATATTGATGCACTCATCGTGCGGAAGAATCCCAAGGGATATGGTACAAAGGAAGTAATTGAAGGCAACAAACCAAGAAAAGGAAGTATCGTAACAGTATTGGAAGATGTCACCACAACTGGTGGCAGTGCAATGATTGCAGTTAATGCACTCAGGGATGCAGGTTATGTTGTGAATAGAGTCGTAGCTATCGTAGATAGGATGGAAGATCATAGTATATGGGAAGAGAATAACCTTGAATTCAAATCACTGTTTACATTAGATGATCTATGCGGATGAATACACAAACCAAGTTAGTATTTGCACTTGAGCATGTTGCTCACTTACATGATCTAATTGAAGACAATGAGTTTGAAAAGTATCTATCAGACGCACTGTACACACTTGAATTTGAACTAGAACGCCAACTTGCAAATGAATTACATCGCAAAAATCCCCAATTGGGAGAAAGATTACAAACGAATAGCAACAAGGAAGTTATCAAAGAGGGAATTGGAGCTATTGGAAGGATCAGCAATCAAGAGTCATGAAGGTATGCTTTATGGTGCAATGTATGCTGAGTGGAAGGAGATTGTAGGATGAACTACAAGGATTCTGGTGTTGACATTGATGCAGGTAATGCATTCGTATCACGATTAAAAGAGAAAGTACCTGGTATTGGTGGGTTCAGTGGAACTTATCCTATCCCAAAAGGATATGAAGAACCAGTATTAGTATCAGCTACGGATGGCGTAGGTACAAAGATCAATATGTGTAGGATCTTCAATGATTATACTACCATAGGTATTGATCTTGTTGCCATGTGTGTCAATGATGTGATCACAAGTGGTGCAAATCCATTGTACTTCCTGGATTATATCTCTACTGATAAGTTAACACCTATCGTAGATGATATTATGAAAGGTGTGATCAAAGGATGTGAGATAGCAGGTGTAGACCTCATTGGAGGTGAGACTGCAGAGCATCCACGAGCAGCACCAAATCCACCATGTCATGGTGATGACATTGATCTTGCAGGTTTTGCCACAGGTATTGTAGAAAAGAACGAGATCTGTGATGGAAGGCATATTAGAAGTGGTGATATCATCATTGGATTACCGTCCGCAGGACTACACGCAAATGGATACTCTTTGATCAATGATATGTTATGGAGACAGAAGATTTCTTATAGAGATCTACCAGAGCTCCTGACTCCCACTACAATCTATGCACGTCAAGTCAACACAATGTTGAATGAAATACCTATCATGGGTATGGCACACATTACAGGTGGTGGTCTACAGGAAAACATTGACCGCATCATTCCAGAAGGTATGTCCGCATATATTGATTGGAACAGTTGGGAACGCCCTACACTGTTTAATACAATCAAAGATGCTGGTGACATAGAAGAGGAGGAGATGAGGAGAGTATTTAATTGTGGTATTGGATATGCACTTGTCATACCACGGGATGTTGATGGTGCATGGTTCTTTGGTCCACAAATAGGAGAAATCAGATGAAGATTGACACACAAGGCATGTCCCTTGATACTAACACACCTTCTACTACACCACTGGAGGAGCAACAACGCAATCTCCCTAAAGCTATCATAACACCCAAGAGACTATTCACGCCAACAATGGTGAAAGAATTAAAAATTCTCATTAATGAAGTGTTAGATGAAAGGGATGGCAAAACAGGTGTCTCATACTTTGATACACATGCATTTGAACATGTAATTGATGAACCAGAACCAGACTATGAAGGGTTACAGTAAGGAGGATATCAAACGTATCCTTGGATCATCATGGCCAACCATTGATCCAAACCATGAGACTGGCAATCAGTTAAGAAAAAGAATAGGTAGAGAAATAAGGGAAGGAAAACGCCCTAAACCAACATACCCATCAAAAGAATCACGCATCAAAGATAAGTCTGGTAAGTTTGATAGTAATGGACAATACATCTATCCACCCAACTCAGGATTTAATTATGCTCAATGGTTAAAGGATAATCCTGATTCAACCGAAGCTTCAAGTTCAACGAAAGTATCATGATTGAAGAATACCAAACAACAGAAGAAATAACAGATGGATTACTAACACTGTTTGATGAATGTGAAAGCATACAACAACCAGGTAAAGTGTCCATTCAAGATGATAAACATCAAGGATATGGTAAGAATGTAGAAGATCCTTTAATTAAGAAGTGTACTGATCTATTCTGGTCTGATATACCAAAGGCGGGTATTAAATCACACCCTAGGTTTAAAGATCAAGAATACATGCAGCACATTCAACAGTGTGTCACATCTTATTCTAACCAGTATCTTGATGGTCATCCACTTAAGATGTATGGTAATCCTAAGTTTCAATACTATCAACCAGGTGAAGCGTTCTTTGGTGAACACTATGATGCATGTGCTCAGACTCATAGAAGAGTCCTAGCTTTCATCACCTATCTTAACACATTAACTGATGGTGGTGGCACATACTTTAAACACCAAAACTATACTGTTCAACCAATAAAAGGAAAGACAGTGTTGTTTCCACCATACTATACACATAAGCATAAAGGTGTGGTATCATTAACACAAGAGAAATACATCGTAACAGGATGGTACACATGGAATTAAGCAGTGAATTGCTATTAAGGATATACCTTAAAGCAAGACAACCTAAACAACCTAAACCAATAAGAACTCATTACAATGCAAATACATTTGGATGAAGAACAGCTATTGTGTATGCAAGTGTGTATGCAGAATGCACCATCACCATACGATATAAGTAAAAAGAAGATCGTACAAAGCATAGTAGAAATGATTGGTGAACCACCTAAGATAGAGGTTGAACCACTGCAAATGCCTAAGTATGATCTCTCTCAGTATGGTATACATGATTGAACCAAATGTGTGACAAATATGGTACAGTTGTATCACTGTCCGCACACTGGTGTCACAGGGTTTTCCACAGTTTGTGACATAGTTGTGGAAAACTATTTGAAATGGTTAATAAAAGGTAGCTAAGGTGCTCTGTTGATGTAGTCTTAGCCTGCCACCTACCGAAAGTCAAGGACGGTTGTGCCAGTTCTTTTAGTGTCACAATAACCCTCGGAAACACTTGCAATTTCCTTGGAGACCTGTTATAATAACAGCATGGATCTCCAAAAGACTCGGAACTCACACTTTTGAGTTTTTTGGGATTCTCACTTTTCCACAACCTGTGGAAAACTCAAAAAGACAAAAAGTTTAATTTTTAACATTCTTATAATTTTAAGAAAGTTAAAAAAGTGATTTTTTAAGATTTTGAGACTTTTCAGAAAACTTAATTTTAAATGTTTGTGAAAACTTACGAAAATCTCGATAGTTCGGCCGTTAATAGGTTGAAAGTCGGGGAAAACTCTGTATTTGTAACATATCAGAGTAATATTGACAAAGAATATGAATTCAAGTGTAATAATACACAAGAATTCAATGAAAAAGTGTCAAATACACTGAATAATAAAGAATCAATTGGTAAACTCCTTAATATTAGTATTAAAGAGGGTAAACTAGTTGATATCACTAAATAAATCGTAGTTTTGAGGTTAATTACCACAATACAATGGGATACCGTAGTAATCGGGACAACAACAAAAGAGAATACGAAGATGATTTTGAAGATTTTGGATACAATGTAAAGAATATCAGGAGGCAGTCTAAAAAGAAGGTAGCAAAGTTTAAGAGGGAGCAGTATGAGAGGGAGGACAGTGTTTGAAGTGGCATAGCTACGGTTGAATTGAGATCCTGGGATGGTATGATGTATACATCTCAGGATTTTTCATTTCTATGCACAACTTTCAAGAATTCATTGACTACGTTTATTCATTCTATGGTGATGGCGGGTTGTATGATCAGAAAAGAACTAAGGAACAGATTGCATATGCAATCCTAGTATACTTGGATGCATGTGATGATCAGATGACATGGGGTGATGGTGACAGTCTAGACCGTGAAAGGGTCAGAGACTACATGAACGACATCTATGGACCAGTGCCAGTAGTGGCACAAGTTGGGTTGAATTGTTGACCCGCTGGACTATAATAGAATCATGAACAACACACTCGACGATCTAGCAGCAGGCATCCGAGGATTCTGCATCGCTAACCCTGAAGCAGATTTTGAGATGGTCATGGATTACGTGGAATCTCAAATCGAATCAGAAGCAAGTGACGAACTAATCGACCTTGCAATGGAAATCATGCTTGACGAGGATTCAAAATGAACCAATCATCATTCAATGAGTTTTTTCCACAATTGTCACAAAAGGGTTACACTTTGAAAGAATGTGCCAAACCAGTCAAAACCAAACCAGATTGGTTTGATGGCACATATGAAGAGTATTGTGACGCAATCCACGATTTTATGAATGGAATGTGAACCAGTTCATAAAGTGTCCACCAAATCCCCACAAGGGGATTTTTTTGTGTATTATAAGAAAGTACAAATGAATTTTCTACATGACAGCATCTGCAGCAGCACCCAAGGCAACACGTAAACGTAAACCAAGGGCAGCAGCAGTCAAGGCAACTAAGGCACCCGTGACACAATCAGCGAAGCGGCCGAGCTCTGCCAAGTTAATTACCCGTCAACGTTATGTCCAGGACATACAGCAAAGATGGGCGATTCATCAGTATGAAGTGATGATGCTTGCAAATGATCTTAAGAAAGGTTATGCGGCGTCGTCATCATATGCAAAGGATGCCTACAACCGCGCATTCAATTAGGACAGTTGACAAACTGGTACACAGCCCCTTCACAGGGGCATTTTTATGTGTACAATATAAGCATACAACACACACGCACACATGATCAGACTTGAACTCACAATGGGTCGCAACATTCCAAATGCAGGCACCGTAGCTAATTGGATGTTCGATGACTTTGTGAAATCAGAAATCATGCCACACTTAGAGTATGGCACAATCATTGACGGCGTGGGATTCTGGAAAGGTGAGCAGGAAAAAACTAAAATCCTGTACATCGAAATTCCTAACAGTGAGGTCCAAGAGATGATGCCTATTTTTGAAAGCATCGCGGCAGCATACAAAAAAGCATTCAGACAGGATGCTGTTATGATCTCACAATTACAGACTGAGTTTGCATTAGTCTGACCACTTAGCTAAGTGTCCACTATGTTACCCATAGTGGGCATTTTTTGCTATTATATTAATGTACACACAACACACAGAACTTATGCCAAATTGGTGCGAAAATCGAGTTTCATTCTACTCTGACAATGAAGAGCAGTTGAAAGAACTCTATGACATCTTTGACAATGATCAACCATTCAACAAGATTAAACCAGCACCAGATTGGAAAAATACACCCAACGAGGCAGGACAATTACCTGTTAAGAGGGAATGTAAGAACCCAGATGGTAAAATAGTTTACACTACCTACGATTTTCCAGATGGAAAAAATGATGATCGTTGGTATGATTGGAACGTGAACAACTGGGGAACTAAATGGGACATTGACGCTGGAACGTGTGACCATTTGGATGAATGTAGTTTTGAATGTTCATTTGAAACTGCCTGGGCACCACCAGAGGGGATCTACTATGAACTAAGGGAAAAATACCCTGATGTTGACATTACCTGGTTTTATGATGAACCAGGATGTATGGTAGCAGGATACTTAGGACAATGAACAAAGTGTCACAGGGTGTATTGAAATATGCACCCTTTCCCCTTATTATAATAATGTACACAACACACACTGCTTATGTCATTTTTTAAATACGTTTCCCTTCATGAGTATGACTTGACTGATAAAGGCATCTCTCAAGCATGTTATGATGAAATGAAGCAAGAGGGTTATGACCTCGTGATTTCAGAAAAGGAAATGCAAATTCTAGCAGATGCTAGACGTGAAGAGTTTAAAGACTACATGCGACCATTGTTCGCGTAGCTATGCCACTTTGCAAACTGCACACTTTCCCTACACACAGTGTGCATTTGCATTATAATAAGTACATACACAACAAAACACATGTCAACACTTCATCACGAATCAATCCTTGAATCATGCTTTGATGAAGCATGGGAATCTTTCAGGGTACATAATAAGTTAACAGAGGATGAACTCAACTGGTTAACTAACAACACTCTAGGCACATTAGATGCAATAGAGAAACAAGCACAGAGACTATTTGAGGGTATGTGCTTATGATGAACTATTGGAACATCCCCACATTTTTGAATGATGAGGAATTACATCAGGTCTGGGAGATCATGGAAAATGCCCTAGACCGTGCGGGTTGGGTTGGAACTGCTGATGATGCAGAATTATCAATCAGATTGTATGATCCAAACCTTAAACAAAACATTGACTCTGACACAGAGTATGACCCCGAACCATTTGAACAGGATCACCCATTCTTTCATGACTACTAATGGATAGAGCATTACTAACAGAACTCAAAGAATTTCTAACAGAGAGGATGGTTGACAACATGTCAACTAAAGACCTTGAAGAGTACGTTGCAGATGATCTATTCAACTATTTTGATAAGTTGGGTGAGCATGAATTCTTAGAAGAGTGTCG
>Ga0207993_1000788_pt1 | contig 12371 bp, 6 predicted proteins | sample ETN01SmetaG_2_FD_185791 | JGI IMG/M metagenome (GOLD analysis project Ga0207993, IMG submission 185791) | Marine microbial and viral communities from oxygen minimum zone, Eastern Pacific Ocean - ETNP2014F12-01SV265 (SPAdes) (version 2) | ecosystem: Environmental > Aquatic > Marine > Oceanic ...
CATCAACCCATCTTCTAACTCAGTAACGGCACTTGTAATAAGACCGACTGATTCCTTCATATTCTTAGGTTTCTTTCCCCTATTTTTCATGTCGATTGCAATCGCAGCCTGTTGTGCAGGGTTTGCTGCTTCTTTAAGTTTTTTTGTTTTGATTATATCAATTGATTCAATTTCTGTAAACTTTATATCATCGATATTCCAATTCTGAATCGTTAATGATTCATTCATTTTCTTTGTTTTCTTTTTCATCGCATTGATATATTTCCTATAGACTGCTGCTTCAGAGGTTTTACCCATCTCTCTCGCCCTTTGTTCCATAGCAACAGCCGCTTGAATTTTATGAGCATGCGATCTAGAAGAATTCCTGATTTTTGAGACAGACGCTTTTGCTTTAGCAACGTTCTTGAAACCAAGTCCATGAATAGTTCCTTTAGGATCTTCATCAGTATATAAGTCAGAGTGTTTTTTAGATTTTGCTGGTTGTCCCTTCTTACGAGGTATGCGAGGATTTGATGTCTCGTAAACTATCGATTCACCCATTCCACCGCCGCCATTGCCACCACCGTTACCACCATCACTACCGTTACCATTTCCAGCACCATTCCCGCCGTTCCCATTTCCGTTAGAACTTCCGTTACCATTTTTCTTTGTCTCGTTATCATCATCCTTTGTATCTCTTGCAAGATAGCCACGAGCTCCTATGCGATACCCATAAGGTATCTTCTTACATTTCTTATCAGTGAAACAGTAATATTTGCCTGGCGGACACTTCTTAGCCATGAATGAATCGTATCTTCAAATATATTTATACTTTTATTCTAGTCTTAATACTACTTGTCATCTTTATTTTGATCCTTAATTAATTTTGATAACTCCGCTGTTGAACCTACAAATAATGCGTTTGTAACATTTGTAGGGCCTTTATTTGGATCCTTTTCAAGATCCTTCATCTTCTGTTGCAAGTCAATAAGTTTGTCTGTTGTATCTGCAACTGCTTTGATTGTAGTAGCAGCAACTTCATATGCTCTTGCAGAGTCTGATTCCTGTGCTAATTCCAATATACCATTCACCGCTTCTTGTCCCTTTTCAACTAATGAATATAAATTTGCACGACTATATTCATAATCCTTTTCAGAATCATTTTGATCACTCTTTTTAAGTTGATTCTTTTGAGGTTTAATCTTATTGTCTTCAACAACCTCTGTATCAACGTTAAGTGCTTCCTCAATAGAATCAAAATTTTTCATAATTCTCCTAAATGTCTATACCCTGAGATGGACTAGATGATTTACCATCAGCAAAGAATGATGTCATTTCATCAAATCCAAAGTCATCACCAAACTCAATAGATGCATTATCAACTGCGCTAAGAACACCTATGTTAGCATTATGTTCGTGTTTTGCAGCGATTGTATTATCATGACCACGGAACACAGTCACATTTTTACCACTGATACTTCTGATAAGCATAATCTCAGTGTCAATGATAATTCGATCATTTGCACTTAAGTCAGTAGTTGCACTCACCTTGAAAGTCGTAACTTTATCAGAGATTGCACCATCAACGACTGTTGCCTGATCATCATCATAATTTTTCTTCGCAGTTGGTGTTGCACTATATCGAATATTCCGTTTTGCAGTTTTGAAGTTTTCACTAGCATAGTAATCAACATCAACTTTCTTGATAAGACCTTCTGGATTATCTGCAACAGGGCCAAAGAGATAAGTTTTTGCGGTAAATGATAAAGTATAAATTAATATTCTACGAGAATCAAATCCACCCTCATATTGATCACTATAATTAATACTTTCAAGGACTATTGGAATATCTTTCTTCTCGCCGATAGAATTGATTAAATTTACTGTAATATTGAATGATGGTTGAAAGTAAGGAACTATTTGTTCTAATATCTGTAATGCATCATCACTCAACTTAGCCATGATACTAAGTTCAAATCCTACATTATATGGAACAGGCATATAAACTTTCTTTGCGTTTGTTCCATTCTTTGTAAGAAATGTTTGTGCAATTCCAGTCTTACGAGTTGGATCATATTGTAATCCTTGCATTTCAAAAGATATTCTTGGAAGAGTTATTGCTGTCTCTCTGTCTAAATCTGGTTGTTGTTGAATTCTTGCCAAAAATTTCTGCATTGGCCCATAAGCCAAAGGCACTTTCAAGACACTAAAATTTGTTCCACTCGCATCCTTGTGTCGAATGTTAATATTATTAAAGAGAGTTCCAAAACCGATAACTGTCTTTCTTAATATTTCATGATAGAAGTAAGTCCCTAACATATCATTATTTTTTAACTATTTAGAATGTACCGAAGGGATTACCTTCAGAGAAGTCCAAAATTGCATCAGCCTCAGTCTCAAAGTCTGCATTATCATTGTATTGATCAGCGTTGTATTGTGAATTTGGATAGTCATTTGGTGTGTCATAATCTATAGATTGAATCACATATTCCGCACCAGATTCTAAACCTTTAATCTTCTCTCCAACTTGGAATTGCATTGCAGTAAGCATACTAACATCAAGAGTTCGAGACCCTGCATCCCATACTTTAACTCTTGCAGTTTCAGCAGAACTTGAAGAAACTTGAACAGTCTCATTGAAAATATAATCACCATCTCCAACAGTTGTCGCAGCACCAATTGTAATTGTTGGTGTAACAGTATATCCAGCTCCAGCATTACTAATTCTGATTGCACTAATCGTTCCGCCAACCATGACAGCCTCAGCAGTTGCATCTGTTCCTCCTGATGGTGCAGTAGTGATTGCAACATTTGGTGTTGTGGTGTAACCTGATCCACCAGATGTAATTGTAACAATACCTACAGAACCTAGAGAAGTGATGCCAGCGGTTGCTATACCAGCGCCTGGCACGGTTACGGTGGGTATTCCGATATATCCACTGCCAGGATTAATTAAAAGAATTTTGTCAATAGATTTTGCGGTTCCAATACCAGATCTTGATGTCATGATTGCAACAGCAGTTGCATCTACGCCAGGTGATGTGCTAATCGAAACGGTAGGTGCAGCAACGTATCCATATCCATCGTTCTGTAAGAATATTTGTTGAACAGCACCAAAGTTGAGAGTTGTATTTGCAGTTGCAAGACTACCGATACCAGATAAAACTAATCTTGCAATATAACCCTCAGTTTGAACAACCTCATCAATAGCATTGACATTTGTGTCAATGACTTCATCCTCATATTCAAAGAGTTCACACTGTAGTTGATAAACGTAATTTTTTTGTAGTTGATAGAATGGTCTCTCATGTTCTACAAATTTAATCTCGAACATTCTTTTTCCTAATGGAAAAAATATTAAATCTCCTTCCTTTGGTCTATTAGATAAAGTATAGTCATCATCCTGTTCTAGAAATGGTGCAATGGCTTCTTCAAATCTTTCTTTAGATATTACAAATGTTGCTTCATCAGTAACTCTTACACCAAATTTTGTAAGAATATCTCCTGATCCAGCATATCCATCAATATTCATTAAGTATGCTTCGAGAGGAAATGCCTGATCAAAACGAGACTCAGTTACCTCTTTCATAATTGTTCTAGAAGTAACTAACTTACGAGGAATGTAATGGCACTCGATGCCATACATTCTTAGTTGTTCGTTAACTAAGTCTTGAACTAAGCCTTGCTCTCCTTTAGAGCCTTGTAGAAAAAACGGATTTAACATTATCCAATCATATCAAGTGGAGGCATTTCATAATCACTTGCCATCTTAGATCTAATCTCCGCTAATTCTGCAACACCGTCATCATAAATTTGACGACCATTTAATTGAATACCGCCAGGTAATTGAACTCCTTGAAACTTGATTAAGTTCTGTCCCCACTGTCTCTTACACAAAGCTGTGAAGTATCTCTTTAAGAATTGATCGTTATACACTTTTGTAAAATCGTCTGGATCTAAAATTCGGAAACAATCAATTACAAAGTAATCATCCTTGTTTATTTGTGCCCAATCAACATCAATATAGAGTCGATCTTGGCGAATGTTGAACCTATATCTTACATCTGGATTCAATAAGAAAGTAATGTCTTCAAGTTTAGTTTGAACCATTGCATATTGAAGAAGATCAATTGATCCAAAGGCATATAAGTCATTTAAAAACAACTGATATCTAATATTAAATAAACCATCATAAACAGTATCTGATCTAACTTTAAATATTTGATTAACTCCGATCACAGATGGAGGCATTTGTATATAATTATTATTTTCTTCTATGTTAAAAGTGGTGGATAATCCAACAGTTGATGTTGTGGTTGTTGTTGTAATCCCTAAAGTTGAGTCTCCTCCTCTCGCTTGTCCTCTATCAATATCATCTTGTGTAATTTTATATTTCAAATACATCCTTGCAATACCATCATAATGTCTTTCTTGATATATTTGAATAGCATCGTCTAACAGATCTTGAAACTGTTCATCTGCAACGTTGATTTCTAAGACAGGAAATCCAAGCTGTCTTTTTGCGTAATCTATTAATCCTTCTCTAGAACTTGGTTGAGCCATTCTTCACCTCTATGTTGAAATACCTGTTCTTACAAGCACGTTACCTTCTATTATCTTAAAGAAAGTAGAACCAGAACTTACATTGATATCATATAGATATCTACCCTCAGTTAAACTTCTAGTAACGGTTGAACCCATTGAAAGAGTTACTTTTCCATCTGAGTCACCAAGAGTCACGCCGAAAGTATTTGCAGTTCCAATCGCAGATTTCTTCATATTGCTTCTTCCTGTATAGTTAGAAAAATCTATACTAGAACCAGCAGAAGTTTTTACTGTGAATGTGGTGTTAAAATCAGCACCAGAAAATATGGTAAGATTTACACCCATTGGAACGGCAACATCTGGATCAAATGTGATTACCTGTTGTGCCATTTTTCTAATTATTTAGTTTTTGAACAAGAGTAGATAGAAGGCCTTTAATTTCTCCCAATTCACCCTTCACATTATCAAGATCCTCTTTCATTTTATCTAACTCAATATTTTTATTTTCCACAGATTTTTTCCTTTGCATATACGCAGAGTAGGCTTTCTTATCTTTATTGATAATTGCTGTGGATTCAGAGTCTCGATAAAATCCAGACCTTCCCTCAACTGGAATATGTTTTTTCATTATGCTAGTGCGATTGCTCTAAGTTCTTTGATCAATGGTGGTTGTGCCTGATCAGTTCCAACCATGTCAATTTTAATTTGGAACTTAGTAAATGGTGGTAATTCTCTAGATGTAAAACTATAGTCCTTAAATTCACCACCAATAGAAGGTGTTACTCGGTCATCGGGAAGACCACTATTATTAGAGAAGTTAATTACTTTACCATTTTGATCTATATTATCATGGCCTGGGAACAATTCAAAATTACGATCTAAACTATTTTCTGTTGATCCCTCTGCGATAGTCTTAAAGAATACACGAATATCTGCACCAGATCTTCGATATGCAGCAAATTCAACTAGTATGTTAGTTGCTGGATTATTTAAAGCAACCATCTTAGAAACATAAGATGATGCACAAGGATCTTGACCAGTTTGATTTACACGATTATCACTTGCAAAGTTAGATACTGGACTATTAACACGGTTTGTGGTTAGAACGGTGCTGACACGATCTAAATCTATTACAGGTGAGACATTAGGACTACTAGTACTCATTAACACTTCAAGTGTTAGTGACTTATTTCCTGGCAAATCAGATAATTGACGATCTTCATTTTCTTTAGATGCAACCATTCTTGGTGTTTCAAAATGTGTTTGACCTGTGACTGATATTGCTTGGAAACCTTGATCAACAAATGATTGTTCTGATCCATCAACACTTGTTGCAGATACCGTTCTCACACGAGCACCAATATTTGTGCCAGGGGGTGTCATTGATTGAATGTTTGGTGTGATAGTTTCAAACTGTATATTTTGTGATGCAGTTACATTTGATCCACCACCACGTTTTGTGGATGAGAAGAAACGATCAGGTAAAGTTCCACCACTTCTATCTGTACCATCATTATTCATATCAACTTTAATATGATAGAAATCTAAATCTTTATCATTTGGAACAGTCACTGTTGGAGTATTCATATCATGTTCTTTATTAATTCTTCTGAGAGAAACTCCACTAAATTCATATTTTTTAATTATATCACCTGATGAATGACTAGACTTAATTGTTGAATCAATACCTCTAGTTGTAATACCTGTAATTGATCCATCAGCAACACCAGTATAAGATATAATTTCATTACCAAGAATTGCATAACCATAATTCGTTGTTCCAACTCCAACTCCCTCAAAGGTTGCAAAGTTAGATGATTCAACCACAGAAATATCATCTGATGAATCAAAGTTATAATCTGATGTCAATTTTGTTGAAGGAACATCTGAATCAACTCCAGATATTGTTACTAAGTTATTAAATGCATGTAAAGCATGAGCCCTATGATTGACTTTGAAATGTAAACCATCATTTGTAGAATCCACATCAAACGTTGATATTGTAGATCCACTTCCAACAGTTTTTCCATCAATTCCTATCACTGTTGATCCGTTATTAAATCCTATTGTTCCAATACCTGTAACAAATGATCCTTGAATATTATCAATCACCAAACTATTTGTCATAGAAACAATACCTACAGAAAGAACTGCACCACTACCATTTCCAAGACCTAGTGTTCCGATTCCTAGAGTATCACCAACCGCATAATTTTTTCCACCACTTGTAAAGGTAACAACACCAATTTCACCGTTGTTCACAGTTACATCACCAATAATTCCAGTTCCCTCTCCAGTTTGAGTAACCATTGGAATGTCTGAATATGTAAGAACTCCATTAGAAGGTGTGTATCCAACGCCAGGATTAATTATAGTAGCAGCACTATTATCATCAATCTTCGCAACACCAGCAGTGTTAATAAGAGTTGCTGACGCATTTAGGTTATCAAACTGACTAATCGTAACGCCAGGAACTAATCCAGCAGACAAAGTATTTGATATTGCTGTTCCTAATCCAACAATTGCTTTCTTAGATAAGGATGTAATTGAGTTTTCTGCTAACGTTGGTACTTCATCATTACCAGTTGCTAACTCAGAGTTAAAGAATCTACCAACGGAAGGAGATGTATTGAATACAGCTCTTCTGATAAGAAACTTCATGTCTTCATATTGACTTGGATCCCATGTCGTACCATTTTGTGACTTAAATAATGATCCTAAGTATGGTTGTTGACTAATTAGAACTTGTTGTTCATCAGGTAATCCAACAGTAGATATGTCAACCTCTCCCATTCTTGATATCCAACAGTTATAATTTTCTGATGGTGTGACAAGGACTAAAGCATATTCATGTTCTCCTGTAAGATAAACTGGAGAATCAAAAGTAAATGTGGTTGGAATTGATGCATCCTCAGATACGTTAACCTCACTTGGATCTAGAACAACAACACTAAATGGCAAAATCTTAGATGTCGGTAATCCAGTCTCAACAGTTCTAACCTGTAAAGTAAGAGGTAATTCTTCATCCTTAGTTTGCATGTATAAATCTACAGAAGTGATGAATACTCCAGATGTTTCATCTACACGGAAAGTTTGTGCAAGGGGATCATAATACTGAACACCTCTAATTTCAGTTTCTGTTGCAGTTAATCCTTCAACTTTTCTTGTAATTTTATCATTTAAAACTCTTTGTTCCTGAACACCCAATCTTTCAATTTGTGGTGTTTTAACGTTTAAAATTTGTTCTTGGACTGTTTCTAATTCACCCTTAGAATGGAAATTAGCTTCAGCAGATCCTGAGACAGCTCCCTCAACTGTTGAGTTTGTTGGACTTGTTGTTAATCTTATAGTTTTTGTACCAGTTTCAAATCTTGGACTTGCAGCATCATTTGGATTTGGTAAACTGAAGCAGCATTTTAGACTTCCAAGAGTATCTGTGATTAATCTTACATCAGTCACTGTTGCTTGAGCTCCACTTGTTGTTCCAACGAGTTTCATTCCATTTTTAACATGTCCTGAAAAAGCACCTTGAACCTGAGTTGCAAGACTAAATGTATCTACATTCAAAAGTGTTGATGATGTGGAATATACATTTGAAATTGGAGCTTCGTTATCATATGTATTAACTGTACTAACTTTTGTTGGTGCATTATATGGGCCTTCTAGATGATTTGGTGCAGCTAGTCTAAACGTAAATCCAGATGATGTAACTGTCTCTCCAGTTTGAAATACACCACTTGTCATGCTAATTTCAATTAATTTTGGTGTTACAAATGCAGTTACGTCAACATTATCAAAATAAACATAGAAACGAGTTCTAGGTTTCATACGAGTAGTAGTGATTTCAATATTTCTTGATCTCATATAAGGAATGATATCACGACTTATAGTTCTATCACCTAAAGATTGTTGTTGAACTTTAGGTCTTACCTTATATTGAATACCCTCTCTTGATTGATTTGTTGACATCACAAGGTCTTGATGAGATGTTCTAGTTACTATCTCAGCATCTGTAATTACACCTTGTCCTTGAGGAACCCATCTACCATTTAACTCAATGGTTTTTTGATAGTTTGGAACAGATTTTATGTCTAGTTTAGCACCTTCTGGTAAATCATCTGGATGTATAGTTCCTAACGCTTCGACAGTTTCTTCAACGTATGTTGTTACCACTTCTTCAGACACCCAGTTTGTTTCCCATGCACCCCAATCAACTTCACTAAATCCAGTTTGTTGATTAATACCCATTTGAGCTATTGCATTGTTGTAAGCAGAGGTATCATAAGAAATACTCGCATCAACTCTCTTTGTATCCATCCATACATCAGAGTCTGGGCTAAGAGTCATATCACCAGAGTAATATATTATCAAAAATGGGTTGACATTTTCAACTCTAGAAGCATAAATTTGCTCCAACATTTTTGTCTCTGTATAATCTAATGTAAGAAGGCGACCAGTTTTTTTAATATTATCTCCATCAATATCATCTAAATGATTAACATCTAGAGTTGGATTTGCAGTTGTACCAATACCAATAAATGATCTAGATCCAACAATTAAATCAAGACAAGTTGTATAATGGCCAGGTCTCAAATAACCTCTCTTCGCATCTGTACTAGCAGTAAAATCAGGGTGATCAATCTGATGAGATGCATGTTTCTTAAAGTTATCAACAAAGAATCCAGATTTGAATCTGTTTAATCCATTTGCATCTGTAATGTTCAAGTTTGCAGTATCAGTTTCAAGAAGAGAGAGTCTTGTGTAATATTCTACACTTTCAAGTCTCTTTTCAAGTCTTCCAATATCAGCCATTGTAAAACGTTTATGATTCGTGCGAATCATCTTAACTTGACTAATATCTCTTAGGTATGCTGGGAGTTCAATTTTAGCAACTTCGATTGCGTCTCCAATTGTTTGTGGTTCTTTTGGATTATCTGATGGAACACCTTGAATATAAACAAAATCGCCAGCCTTATCTAAGAAAAGTCTATCTTTTCTTGGTTGATAGTAATCATATGTTACTATTAAACTCTCATCAGGGACTAATGGATCTGGAACATTGTTTCCTTGAGATGAGAAAGATCTTGAAGCAAAGTCAAAAGGTGAAACTGTTGATGATGTATCATACTCAGAAACTCTTGGTCTAATATCAATTAGATCACTCACGAATACATTATAATTTCTATCTACAGGAATTATTTTTTTAGAAGCATCAGGGTAACTAGAGGCATTAAAGAAGTCCCCAGTATCATCACTTGTTACAAAGAAGTTTTTAAATACAATCTTTAAACGATTTGTTGGTGATTCAAAATCTTTTTTCCTTTCAATAAATGAGTAATCATAATATGTTGGTTTTTGATTTGGATTTAACTGATATTGATCTGTGATATTACGATCTCCACTCGTTGTAGATATTACCAAAGCGGTGACACCAGATTTACTTCCTTTGACTTTTTCAGAAGGACTAAAATTATTTTGATTTAATAAAACAACTCCAACTGAATTAACGGTTGGTTTTTCTACAACTAATCCAACAGCGTTACTATCTAAACCTATGAGTTGTTCTCCAACAATTAAATCAGAATTGTTTCCACTTGGGCCAGAATATGCAGTGAGATCAACTGATGGTAAATCAGCATCACCAGAATCATTTGACTCGAACACAGCTAATAAAGAAGCTGCATCGGGCACATTTAGAGATATTTTGCGATCCTGAACTCTTGTTCCAAATACTCGACTATTTGTTAAACCATCATTTAATGTGTTTGTTCCAATACCAGATGAAGCATTAGTTGAACGTGTAACATTAATTACATTTGCCTCATTTACTTTCTTAAGTTTATTTTTAACTTTTGATTTTAATACAGTTGCAAAAAGATTTGCTTTTCCAGAAACTGAACTTAATCCAACAAAGGTTACAGTTTTTTTATCATCAGCTATTTTTACTTGACTATCTTTTAGTGGTTCAATTGATCCATCATTATATGATATGAAATATCTTTCTTCATCAAATGGTTGAAAGAATAAATCTGTACCAGCATCGGGAGATGTAAATTGACTATTTGCAACAGTTATATCAGAGAACTGTTTTCTAAATTGCAAATTAGTTGTAGTTACGTCAATACTCGCGATGTTTTTACGACTAACTGGTGTTAATAAACTATTTGCACTAATTTCAAAACTTGATTTACGAAGTAAAAGATCATTTACGTCAAGAGAGCCAGGAATTAAACCATCTAAAACACCACCATTGCATACACCAGAAACTGATGTAATACCAGAAATATTAATTTCATTTCCGTCTGTAGATACTCCAGTAATACGATTGAACCTAGGCAATGTTTCGCCAGGCACACTGTAACTTACAATGTTATTTGAAGTTATAATACCAGCAAAATTAGATCCTGATGATGTGATAATACCAGTGTTTCCAGATGTATTACTTAATCTAAAATTACCAGAAACTAAATTTGTTAATTTATTTCCATCATCAAGTAAAATATCAGCTTCAAATGTTGATACACCAACTGCACTCTTAATTGATTTTACATCATTTAATCCAAAATCATCTACTTTTGTGATGACTCTTCCATTTTGAACGCCATTAATTAAGATAGACTCATCTTTGATAAACTTACCACTTACGTCAATCAAACTGATATCAGTTACACTTGTTCCAGATGTTCTTACAAATCCTGTTGCACCACTTCTTGCACCTTGTATATGATCAGATGCAGTCAATGAAGTAATAGCTGTTCCAACTTTAATATCCGTAAATGTTTTGATATCAAATAAACGAGCTTCATATTGAGTAGCTTCATTTACAAAACTTCCAGATTGTGCTTTGAAATCATATAGTCTTGCAAGACCAATTTCAGATCCACTATTTCCTCTTCTTCTAGAAATTAAAGATACAGTTGCAGTAGTTCCAATCCCCAAACTTGGAGATCCAAAAACATTATTTACTAATAAAGGATCACCAGTCGTATAACTTACTGATTCTTGTTCAATAGTTTTTGTAGATCTTGGTTTTGGTACATCAATAAATCCTGTTGATATTTTTTCAATTGCATATCCTTTTACATAAGCTTTTCCAGGCGATATCTGCATTACCATCAAGTCATCTGATGGTATATTTCCTTCTTGTGTTTTTTGTTCTGATGTATATATTCCTTTATTTCCAACTTGGTCATTTAATGACTCTTTTGCAAAAACTTCAAATGGTCTTATATAATAATCTCCAGATTCATCATAAGTTCTTGCTGCGAGTGTATCATTAATTAAATTATATTGAGTATCTTTTACAAATGTTTGTAACTCACCACCTCTTACACGAGCAATTTCAATAAAGTTTTGATCATTAGTATCATCAAGTTCTTTCTTCATCAAACTGATCTTAATTTCAAGACGATCAGCTCCAGGCGCTGCAAAGTTTGTAAATCCTGATGCATTATCGTTTAATGATGGATCTTCATCAGCACTAACAAAGTTTTCTTGAACATCGAATCCTATTCTGTATGAAGGAGAACCACTATATTGATTTAAAATTAATGTTTCGCTTTGAACTTGAGCAAAAGTACCACGAACAAAATATACACCCTCTCCAATCGACATTGCAGATCCAATTGCAGTCGCACCAAATGCTAAAGTATTTGCAAATGGTTCATTCGCTGGAATAACACTTGCACCATAGACAATATCTTTGTTTGCAGATAAACTCTCACCATCATCAAATTTTTCTTGTGCAAAATCACCACCAGACTTTTCATATTTGATATAAAAAGTTATGTTTCCTCTATCTGAATCTTCCTTTGTTAAAATCTTTTTAATTGTCGCAGTTACACCTG
>Ga0207993_1000789_pt1 | contig 12367 bp, 9 predicted proteins | sample ETN01SmetaG_2_FD_185791 | JGI IMG/M metagenome (GOLD analysis project Ga0207993, IMG submission 185791) | Marine microbial and viral communities from oxygen minimum zone, Eastern Pacific Ocean - ETNP2014F12-01SV265 (SPAdes) (version 2) | ecosystem: Environmental > Aquatic > Marine > Oceanic ...
AACCACCAGGTAAGCCAAATTGAATGCGATGACGGTAGCAATCGGAGCCCATGCATTGGGAAGAATATGATAACTGATTACTTTAAATGGCGACGCTCCTTTTAACTTCGCCATTTCCACATAAGGACTTGCAATCAGGTTGATGATTGCCGCTCGAGTCATCCTCATCATGTGGGCAACAATACAAAATGTCATTGTCATCGCAGGCAAAGCAGAACGGTAAAGCCGTTCAGCAAAATCCATTTTGGGATCTATTGTCGATAGCGAGGGGAAGATTGGCCAAAGTGAAGCTAAGACCAGGATAAGGATGTAGGCCAGAAAAAATTCCGGCATTGAAATCGTGACCAAAGTGGTGGCGTTCACTGAACGGTCATAGTAAGAATTACGATACAAAGCTGCTGTGATTCCAAGGATCAAAGATAATGGTACTGCAACCAGAGCAGTCACCATGGCCAGAAACAGGGTGTTCCACAATCTGGGTGCAACCAATGAGACTACCGGGCGAGAGCGGTCCACTCCTGAAGCTGAACGTCCTGAAAAGGAGGTGCCAAGGTCGCCCTTTAAAACACTGACAACCCACTCGGCATAACGAATGGGAGCAGGGCGATCCAACCCTAATTCTTTTCGAAATGCTGCTACCGTTTCTGTAGTTGCCGACTGTCCCAAAACTGCTTGGGTAAAATCTCCCGGAAGCATCGAAATCGAACTGAAGATCACAATTGAAACCATGAACAGGGTAAAGATCCCCAAACCAAGCCGTTTCAGAATTGTGCTTAAAACCGGATGCATGACGGTTAACCTAAATTGGTTCCTGAAATGGATTTTCCAATCATATATATTTTTCCGAATATGATCATTTTCTGATCAAAAAGGTTTTATGGAATTTAAATCTAAAAAATATGTTTTCTAGAGATATATCTGCTTGAAGCAATAGCAACTAAGTGTTTGACCTTTTCCTGGTTTTTGATCAACCTTGACCTTGATTTAAGTTAGATCAGTTTATGTAGGTGATAAATTGATCTAATCTTAATAGTGAGGTTTTTTCTCAAAATCAACTCCAATAAAAAATCCAATCAAACTCAACATCGGAAAAGGAGCAAAAAATGAAGGACGATCTTTTAAAAAACAATTCCCGAAAATTGACCCAGGGTCAAATGGGAAGACGGGAATTCATTGTTTCCGCCATGGCTGCAGGCCTGACCCTGCCTTCGGCATTGTCGCTGGTGAAGAAGGCAGAAGCCGCCACTCCCAAAAAGGGTGGGAAACTGATCCTTGGTTACGGCTATGGGTCGACCACTGACAGCCTGGATCCTGGCACATCCGAAAATGGGATGACCCAGGGCATTCATAAAGCCTACGGTAATTTATTATTCGATACCGAGAATACCGGTGAACTGAAAGGAGACTTGGTCGAAAGTCATGAAGGAAGTAATGGAGCCAAGACCTGGGCCCTTAACCTTCGCCGTGGAGTCGAATTCCACAATGGCAAGACCCTCGATGCAGATGATGTCATCACCACGCTCAATTATCACCGTGGCGAATCTTCCAAATCTGCTGCCAAGGGACTTCTTTCAGGAATCAGTGATATTCGAAAAGGCAGTAAAACCCAGGTCATTTTCGAACTGAGTTCCGGAAATGGCGATTTCCCCTATTTATTGTCTGATTATCATCTGGTCATCATGCCGGCAAAAGGCGGAAACGTGGACCCGCTTGCAGGGATGGGAACCGGACCTTATGTTCTGCAAAGTTTTGAGCCTGGGGTGAAAGGGACATTTGTCAAAAACGCCAATTATTGGCGGAGTGACCGAGGCCATTTTGATGAAGTCGAAATCCTGACCATTTTGGATACCACCGCCCGTCAAAATGCTGTAATGAATGGAGAGGTGCATGCGGTCAATGAGGTTGATCCTAAATTTGTCAGCCTGATGAAACGGAACCCGGGAATTGACATTCTTCAAACAACCGGAACCAAGCATTACACTTTCCCAATGCGTCTCGACACCAAGCCATTTGACAATTATGACTTGAGGATGGCTCTTAAACTTTCGGTTAAACGTCAGGAACTGGTCGATAAGATCCTTCTGGGTTTTGGAGCATTAGGAAATGATATCCCCGTCAATGGCGCAATGCCGTTTCACAATGACACCATTGCTCAACGTGAATACGACGTTGACCGTGCCGCCTTTCATTACAAAAAGTCAGGCCATTCCGGCACCATCCCCTTGAATGTATCTGATGCTGCTTTCCCTGGCGCCGTGGATGCTGCCCAACTGATTGCGGCTTCGGCCAAAGATGCAGGCATCAACATTGAGGTAATCCGTGAACCGAAGGATGGTTACTGGTCAAACGTCTGGAATAAAAAAGGCTGGTGCGCGTGTTATTGGGGAGGCCGACCAACACCCGATTGGATGTTCAAGGCAGCCTATACCAAAGACACGGAGTGGAACGATACCGCCTGGCGTGGAACCAAGGCCTCGAAACGCTTCAATGAACTGGTTGTTGCTGCTGCTTCGGAAACCGACCAGGCTGTCCGCAAAACAAAGTATTTTGAGGCACAGGAATTATTGCATGATGATGGTGGCGTCATCCTTCCGATGTTTGCCAACTACATCATGGCTCACACCAAAAAATTGGCTCACGAACCAAACGTTGCAGCCAATTGGGAAATGGATGGCAACCGATTGGCTGAACGCTGGTGGTTCGCCTGATGAGCTTGATTCTATCAGATAGAATTTGATAGAAATTCCCTAACCGGCATAGTCATCCCGACTTTGCCGGTTTTTTTATGCCGTTTTTTTGACAGATCATGATCAGATTTTTTTATGATCTGACATCATGAAAATGGATTTTGAAGGAAGAATCGGTTTTCTTCAAAAATCCATTGATTTCTCCTGGATTCACTTCTCATCAAATTTTAATGAAGGTCATCAGAGATTTCCCCTGCTGTATTGAGGAAATAAAACATGTCTGGATTCCCATGACTGATGGCTGCAGGCTTTCCGCTCGTATCTGGCGTCCAAAAGATTCACATCAGAATCCGGTTCCTGCGATTCTAGAATACATCCCCTATCGAAAAAATGACGGAACCGCCCTAAGAGACTCGCTGATTCATCCCTATTTTGCCGGACACGGATACGCCGCGGTTCGGGTGGACCTCAGGGGCAGCGGAGATTCAGAGGGAATTCTCGAGGGGGAATACCTTCAGCAGGAACTGGAAGACGGAATCGAAGTATTGGAATGGATTTCAAAGCAAAGCTGGTGTGATGGCAATCTGGGAATGATGGGGAAATCATGGGGAGGATTCAATTCCCTCCAGGTGGCTGCTTTACAGCCAAATCCTTTAAAGGCCATCATCACCGTTTGTTCCACCGATGACCGTTATTCGGACGATGTGCATTACATGGGGGGCTGTGTTTTAGCCACCGACATGTTGGGGTGGGCTTCGACGATGCTCGCCTGGAATGCTCGACCTCCCGATCCTGAAATATGGGGACCTAAATGGAGGGAAGAGTGGTTCAAACGGATGGATCATACACCGGCTTACATCGAAACCTGGCTCAAGCATCAAAGTAGGGACTCATTTTGGAAACATGGTTCGATCTGTGAGGATTTTTCCGAAATAGAATGCGCGGTTTTTGCCGTTGGAGGTTGGGCGGATCCATACAGCAATGCAATTCCTAGAATGCTGGAAGGATTGAGTTGTCCCCGAAAAGGGCTGATCGGCCCCTGGGCTCACGAATATCCGATGCGTGCTTTGCCCGGTCCGCAGATCGGGTTCCTGCAGGAATGTCTTCGCTGGTGGGATTACTGGCTCAAGCAAAAGGACACAGGAATCATGAACGAACCCATGCTTCGGACATGGATCCATGAATCCGGAAAACCCGGAGGGGTTCAGAAAGAGCGTTCAGGATCCTGGATTGGAGAAAATGACTGGCCTTCAAATAACATGACTTCCGAGCATTTTTTCCTTCACCAAAATGGAATGAGTGCTAAGGCTCAATCAGATACAAAAAAAATGATTCACCACAGTCCATTGGATGCCTGTGCGGAAACTGGGGTCTGGTTTCCGATGGGGATCGACGGTGATTTTCCTGAAGATCAACGGATTGCCGACGGACAATCCCTGTGTTTTGATATGGAAACGCAAACAGAACCTGCGGAAATTCTCGGACATCCCCAACTGAAGCTGGAAATTTCTGTGAATCAGCCTTTGGCTTTAGTGGCGGCCAGGCTTTGTGATGTATCTCCTCAAGGAGATTCGTTGCTCGTGAGTTGGGGATTGTTCAACCTCTGCCATCACAGGAGCCATGAAAATCCGGAACCATTGATTCCGAATCAGAAGATCCAAGTGGAATTCCCATTGAGAGCCTGTGCCCACCGGTTGCTTCCCGGCCATCGCTGGCGATTGTCTTTGTCCACCTCGTGTTTTCCCCATGCCTGGCCCTCTCCAAAATTGGTGGAGCTTCAAGTCCATCCCGGGAATAATACTTTTTTGACTCTGCCTGTCAGAGAGAAAAATGATTCTCAAACACCTCGGTTTGAACCTGCAGAATCCTCAATTCCCCTGGATAATATTATTTTGGACCAAGCAAGAAGAAACAGGGTGGTATCCAGAGATGCTTCCAATGGAAAAACCGTTCTTGAAGACCAAAATCATTCAGGACGAGTTCTCTTTCAGGATTCAGGATTGGAAATGGAGGACAAAGCATCGGACAGGCTTGAGATCACGAAAGACCATCCTCTAAGCATGATCACCGAATGTCATCGAACTGCCTCCATTGGAAGGGGAGATTGGCAGACAAGGATTGAAACCAAAAGCAGGATGACCAGTGATGAAATGAACTTTTACCTGGAAAATCATCTAGAAGCTTATGAGAACGATCATGTCGTTTTTCAGAAAAGTTGGAAAACCAGCGTCCCCCGAAGTTTTGTCTGAGTTCTTTCCAAACCCCTTAATCCATTCAAGCTACTGGACTGTTTCATACAACTGCTATTAAATGAATCCTCAGGGCAGAATCATCGAAACGGTAGGATCAAATCAAGACACTGAAACATTAAAACAACCAATAGAGGTTTAGAATTTTTCCAAACACCGAACAGAATCGAATCATGAACAAACAAGATTGCATATTATTCAGTGGAGGAGCCAAGGGATCTGAAGCTGCCTTCGGTGCAATTGCCGAAGAACATGGAATTGAAGAAGTCAATTTCAGCTTTGAAGGGCATAGCATCGAAAGGCAAAGAGGGCTGAGAGTTCTCAATCACGAAGAATTGCTGCGGGGGGATGTCAGCCTGGAATATGTTTCTCGTCTGATGAACCGGCGATATACCGAAACTCCAACATTGAGAAAACTGCTCCAGAGCATTTGGTATCAAGTCAACAGCGGTCAGGAGATCTACGTCATCGGTGAAATCCTCGAGGACCGAACGGTCAAAGGAGGGACCGGCTGGGGGGCAGAATTCGCAAAGCTTTGCAACAAACCCCTTTATGTTTTTGATCAAAAACAATCCTGCTGGTTCAACTGGAAACAAACTGACTGGGAGAAAAATACCGAAGACAATCTTCCAATCATAAGCCATTCCCATTTCAGCGGTTCCGGCACAAGATTTCTGGAAGACAACGGACGGAACGCGATTTCCGAGCTTTTTCGTCGTTCATTCAGCTGACAGAGATCAAGATCTCCATGGGTTTTGAGTGCATCCGGTTTGAAACCGGGGAGGGCATCGCTCGTATTTTTTTCAACCGTCCGGAGCGACTGAATGCCTTCAACCGGCAGATGCTCAAGGAACTGAGAACGGTACTCGATCAATGCGCGGAAGATCCTCAAATCCGGGTGATTTTAATCACTGGAACCGGACGCGGTTTCTGTGCAGGACAGGATTTGACGGAACGAAAAAACGAAAATGGAGAGCTTCCCCGAGATCTGGGGAAAAGCCTTGAAGAAAACTATCACCCATTGATACGCAGACTACGAACAATGGGAAAACCGATTGTCTGTGCCGTCAATGGCGTGGCAGCAGGTGCTGGAGCCAGTTTTGTGCTGGCATGCGATCTGGTGATTGCCGCCAAGTCCGCCTCGTTCATCCAGGCCTTCAGCCGGATCGGACTGACTCCGGATTGCGGAAGCAGTTATTTTCTCCCCAGATTGGTGGGAGAAGCCAAAGCCCGTGCCCTGGCACTCACCGGAGATCAAATCGACGCGGAAACTGCTGAACGATGGGGAATGATTTGGCAATGTGTGCCCGATGAAGAACTCCAATCGCAATCCGAGTCAGTCGCCCTAAAACTTTCAAAGAAAGCCCCGCTGGCCTGTTCGGAAACCAAAAAACTGCTCCAACAATCCCATGGACAAAGCCTGGAAGAGCAACTTCAGTTGGAAGGACAGACCCAGCAAAAAATGGGAATGACTGAGGACTATCGTGAAGGGGTACAGGCTTTTCTTGAAAAACGTCAGCCTCGATTTCAGGGCAAATGATCGAAAATATGGAATTTACGATATTGATGTTAAGAATCAGCATGGACTCACCGTGGCCTTGTTTCGGGGACATTCGCGGAGCATCCGGAGAGAGGTCCTAACAACCGGAGGAGACAATGAATGAAGCTTTTATCTGTGACGCTGTAAGAACTCCGATTGGACGTTACGGGGGAGCCCTTTCGTCGATTCGAACCGATGATCTTGCTTCGATCCCGATCCGGTCTTTGTTGGAAAGGAATCCCGGGATGAATCCAACATCTATAGAAGATGTAATTCTGGGATGCGCGAACCAGGCTGGTGAAGATAACCGCAACGTCGCGCGAATGGCCCTGCTGCTGTCCGGGATTCCTGAAACGGTTCCCGGGGCAACCCTCAACCGGCTTTGCGGTTCAGGAATGGATGCCGTGTCCTGTGCCTCGAGAGCCATCAAATCCGGAGAACAATCTCTTTTGATCGCAGGTGGTGTGGAAAGTATGAGCCGGGCCCCGTTTGTGATCGGAAAAGCCACCTCGGCTTTTTCCAGACAAAACAGTATGGAAGACACCACCATCGGTTGGCGATTCATCAATCCAAAAATGGAAGAACTCTTCGGAACCGATTCCATGCCGGAAACCGCGGAGAACCTTGCAGAACAATTCAACATTTCACGGGAGGATCAGGATTTTTTCGCTTTAAGCTCCCAGCAGAAAACCTCCAAAGCGATGGCGTCAGGAAGACTCGCCATTGAAATGATTCCAGTATCCATTCCACGCAGAAAACAGGAACCTTTACAGGTCGAACAAGATGAACACCCCCGTGGAGACACCACCCTGGAAAAACTATCCAAACTTCCTGCCCCCTTCCGTTCCGGAGGTTCTGTGACCGCAGGAAACGCATCAGGGGTGAATGACGGGGCCGCAGCTTTGATCATCGCCTCTGAAAAAGCGGCACTGGAGCACAATCTAAAACCCCGTGCCCGAATCCTAGCCTCCTCCACCGCAGGAGTTGAACCCCGCATCATGGGATACGGGCCTGTACCCTCTGTCAAAAAATTGCTGAACTTGAGCAAGATTCGATTGGACGAAATCGGGGTGATCGAGATCAACGAGGCCTTCGCCGCCCAGGTGCTTACGGTGAGCAGGGAACTTGGGATGGAGGATGATGACCCCCGAATCAATCCCAACGGAGGAGCGATCGCCCTGGGACACCCCCTTGGCATGAGTGGGACCCGCCTGGTTTTAACCGCCGTAGAGGAACTCCATCAACGCCAGGAGAAACTTGCACTTTGCAGCATGTGCATCGGCGTCGGCCAGGGGATCTCGATGCTACTGGAACGGGTATAGCTCTTCCAAAGCTTCAGGTTCTTCCAATAAATTTAATACCCCACCATCCTCCAGTGCTCTATCTATCAAAGGTCCATTTCACGCCTTAGTTAAGGGATTTCTCCCGAAAGGATTTCTCCGGGATTGATCCCTGGTTGTGTCCAAGCTCCCCTCAGGATCTCCAATAAATCCGGCTTTCAAAAAAAAATAAATTAATCGTTAAAGTTTATTTCCCTACTGCCGAAAAGTTGGGCAAGAGACTTTTCCTTCACGTCTTATCAGTCCCACTCAATAGGGATATGACGAGACGGGGAGATATCATTTCAGGAGAATAGAATGAAAGTCCGAAATAATGTCGCATCACTCAATTCGCTGCGGCATGCCAATGAAAATTTCAATCGTGTCTCGGATTCAGTTGAAAAACTAAGCTCCGGCATGAAGATCAACAGGGCGAAGGATGCACCTGCTAATTTGATCGCTTCCGAAAGGTTTAGAGGAAACATTGCCGGATTGAAGCAGTCCCATAGTAATACCGAGATGGCCATGACCATATATCAACAAGCCGAAGGATCTCTGAATGAAATCAGTGATATCCTGGTTCGCTTGAAACAACTATCGGTTCATGCTGCCAACGAAGCTGTCAACGACGACGCGATGCTGGCTGCCGATCAGGAAGAAGCAGAACAACTTTTGAGCACCATCAATAGGATTGTTCAAAACACAACCTACAATGGGAAATCCTTACTCGACGGATCCCAGGGAGCCAACGGCACAACCGTTGGTAACAACCTCCGGTTCGTCAGCGCAGACGTCAATACAAACGGCTCTCCGGAAGATGGATTCCCGGTCGATATCACACAGGTTGCTACAAGAGCACAAAAAGTCGGCCTGACGCCTTTATCGGTTGAAAATATCGGTGAGGGTTTATTTGTTCTTGTTTCGGAAGGCGGCAGGAACGCAGAACTCGACACACGTCGAGGGCAACTGAAGGACGATATTGACAACATTCTAAAAAGTCACAGCGAAAATCCTGAGAGATTTCCTGCAGAAAAAATGTCTGCAGATATTCGGGGAATGATTGTTTACCATCTTCAGAAGACCATTGATGAAAATGGATTAAATGTAGATATCTTTGAAGGACCCGGTGGAATTTTTCAAATCCGCCATAGGGAATATGGTGACGAACCTTCGTTCTCTGTCACTTCGAACATCGCTGGAATCTTAACCCAGGAAGCCAATATGGCTGAATTCTCCAATCCAGGGATGGATGTTGCTGGAACAATTGCCAATGCAACAGCAAGAGGAGATGGACAGTTTCTCACAGCGATGGAAGGGACACCTGCGCAGGGAATCAAGATCCAGTTCGATCGTGATATTCAACTGCGGGAAGTTCCTGTGTTCGAAGAACAAACGGTTCCAGTATTTGACGAAAATGGAAACGAAAAAGGGACCGAGGTCGTTCAGGTTCGAGTCGGAACTGAATTTGTTCAGGAAACCCAGGAAGAGGTCGTCGGATCGCCGGAGAATCCAAAAATTGAAGGCTACGTGCACCTTTCTCAGCAGACCAAAAAAGTCAACCTGGGACCAATTCAAGGAAATGAAGCAGGAATTTCATTAAAAGACGTTCGTACCTCAAAACTCTCCCAGGGAATAAAAAATGAGAGTCAGTTGAGAAGTCTTAGCGACATTGACCTGACCGACCTCCAATCTGCGAAAGATTCGAGTGAGTTGATTGATCACGCCATCGATGAAATTTCAAGATATCGGGCCAAGATTGGAGCGTTCCAGAAAAACACCGTGGAACGTAACATGAACACCCTCAAAGTTGCAGCAGAGACAGCGACTCAAGGGGAATCGGTCATTCGTGACACCGACATGGCGGCAGAGATGTCAAAACTGACCAGCGATCAGATTCTGCTTTCAGCCAGTCAGTCAATGCTGTCCCAGGCCAACCAACTTCCAAGAAACGTTCTCCAACTTCTGGAATCAGAATAAGAGGGAAGCCGAAGTCGAATATAAAGCTTCCCTCAAACCTCCCTTTTGATTCTCAGACTAAACTCGTCTGAGGCATCTTGCTTTTTTCCGTTATTTTTTTTGGTTTTAGGAATCGTCATCCAATTTCGAATGACCCTGTTTTTCTTTTTGTAGAATATCACTAAGAAAAAACACCAAACCTTACCAATGCTCTAGTGCGCACTGAGTATCACGATTCACCAACTGATAAAACATTTCATTGTGACCTAAGGCAGGACTAACCCGGTGCCTTACTTCATGAATCAGGGTTTCAATCAGCTGTGATTTCCTCGGATATCCAAAAAACCAGAAATTGGACCGGTGGATTTTGATTTGCTCTTCTCCCCAATAAATCCCTGCCTCACCGTATTGAATCCGGTTTCTGTGATAAGGCCTCTCCCGTGTATATCGAATGGGTACGGTTGCCAACTTCTCTTTCATTGCCTGGGAAAGACACGGCAGTTCCATCAATCGGCTGGAATATTCTTTTATCATCTCCTCGCGGGAATGAATTTTCTCAAAAATCCCATCAAGGAGATACATCTGATCGATGAAGAAAAAACCCCAACCTCCCACTAATAAAATCAGGAAGACGAGAGGAGAAAATCTATGCCGATTCCCCTCTTTTGAATAACGCGGAGTCAGGTGCCTTATTTTGAATTGATACCATTCATGCCATTCCTGTTGTATTTCTTCGCCTTTCTTAGTCAAGTGATTGATCACTTGGTCCTTTTGCTGGTCTTCAACCTCTCCTTCGATAAGTTGGAAAAATCCATTTTCTCCACAAGTCCGGCAACGAACTTCAACAAAAATTTCATCCGCCACCCCCTGGGAATAACGAAGTTTTACTTCCATCATTCCACAGGCAGGACACTCAAACTCAAAATGTTTTTCAGGATCCTCTTTATGTGAAATGGAAGAATCTTCAGGCATTTTCTAATGATTTGCGGGTGAAACTTGTATCTCCCTATAATGATCCCCGTTCCATCTTCTTTCAATCTTCCATTCAGGGATGCCCATAAAAAGAATCGGCACAATAATGAAGTTAGAGAAAAAGAGAAGGACCTGGATCTGTCAAACCAGAAAACCCTATTACATTTTGTGTGATGGAAAACAAAGGTTCTGATCCTTCTTTGCTGGATTCCGAGGGGGAGCCGTCACACGGCACCGAACCCTCATTGACTCTCTTCGACAAAAGGCTTGGAACCAACCTGGCGGCTTTGATTCTCACCCTTAGTTCCATTTGGGCTGTTGAACCTTGGAAACAATCTTTACTACAAACTGGTTTATTTGCACTTTCCGGAGCAGTCACCAACTGGCTTGCGATTCACATGCTTTTCGAACGTGTGCCAGGACTCTATGGTTCCGGAATCATTCCCCTGCATTTCGAGGATTTTAAACGCGGGATTCATGATCTGATCATGAAACAGTTTTTCAGTAAAGAAAACGTGGAGCGTTTTTTCATGAGTGAAAACGGGAAGTCTGAAGAACTTCCGAATATGTCGCCCCTGATCGAAAAAATCGATCTCAATCCGGCTTTTGATTCACTGTTAAAAGTCATCCAGGAATCGTCCTTCGGCCCCATGCTGGCGATGGTCGGAGGAATCGAAGTCCTTCAACCTCTCAGGCAACCTTTTCTGGAAAAAATGCGTGGGAGTTTAACGGAAATATCTGAAACAACCACCTTCCGTGATGGAGTGAGTCAACTGATACTTGATCACAGCAAGCAGGAAAATATTCATGAAAAAGTCAGCGTCATCGTGAAAAAACGCCTGGAAGAGCTTACCCCGGTTATGGTCAAGGAAATCATCGAAAGGATGATTGCAGAACATCTTGGTTGGCTGGTCGTCTGGGGGGGGATTTTCGGTGGGCTGATTGGATTGATCACCAGCATCTTCATCAACCAGAATTTATACCTGCAATGGTAACGACTGAAGAATTATTAAAACTCCTGAAAGAAATTGCTGAAGAGCGAATTCCTTTCAACAAAGTGCTGGGGCTCACGGTTCAAACCATGGATGAAGAACACATGCAGGTAAAGTTCGATATGCGTGATGAACTGGTTGGCAACTTCATGCGTGGAAATCTCCATGGGGGAGTGATTTCTTCCGTACTTGACCTGGTCGGTGGAATGAATGCCTGGCTCGGAGTCATGAAGCAGATGAAAGACCGAAGTTTGGATGACCTGGTGGAACGTTTCATCAAAATCGGTACCATCGATTTACGCGTTGACTACCTTCGGCCAGGATTTGGGAAATATTTCATCAGTAGTGGCAACATCATGCGAACCGGAAACCGTGTTTCGGTTGTCCGAATGGAACTCGAAAATGACCAAAAACAACTGATTGCCGTCGGAACCGGTACCTATATAGTCGGTTAAGTCATGGAGAAAGACGTTGTATCTTCCATTGATCCGTATCCATAAGATAACAGATTCGATCATGAAGACGGTCTTCCCGACCCTGCCAGAATTCAAAGAAGGAAGGGATCAAACGATAACCGCCCCACTCTTTTGGTTTTGGTACGGATTGGTCCGAGAAATTCAAACGCATCTCGGTCATTTTGGTTTCCAGTTCA
>Ga0207993_1000795_pt1 | contig 12333 bp, 10 predicted proteins | sample ETN01SmetaG_2_FD_185791 | JGI IMG/M metagenome (GOLD analysis project Ga0207993, IMG submission 185791) | Marine microbial and viral communities from oxygen minimum zone, Eastern Pacific Ocean - ETNP2014F12-01SV265 (SPAdes) (version 2) | ecosystem: Environmental > Aquatic > Marine > Oceanic ...
AGATAGACTAAAAAACATCATTGTTATTGTAAAAATAGTTCTCATGTGTGATTCCTTAAATTATTCTCTAATTAGTATATTATAACTTGAATTAAAATTAATGACTTGGCGTTCTGGAACATAGCTCCTTCGTTGAGTTATTATAAAATTATTAGGGATTGATTCAAACAAATAAACACAATCATATCGAGGGTTTAAAATTCAAATCATGAAAACAAAAATATCTATCAACATAATCACCATCTTCTTATTTCTATTTTCAGCAACAGTTCACTCTGATGGAAGAATTGCTGTCAGAGGATACAATGGTGCTGTTGCCTCCTCATCTCATACAGCCTCACAGGTTGGAGTAGAAGTATTAAAAAAAGGAGGAAATGCTGTTGATGCAGCAATAGCAACTGCATTTGCAATGGCCGTAACGCATCCTACGGCAGGAAATATTGGTGGAGGTGGCTTCCTGGTTTATCACGGAGTTGATGGAGAAATAACCGCATTTGATTTTCGTGAAAAAGCTCCTCTCTCTTCAAGCAAAAACATGTACTTGGATGAAGAGGGAGAAGTAATTAATAATTCAATTGGACCAGAGAATCATTTTAGTATTAAAGCAGTTGGTGTTCCTGGAACGGTTGCTGGTCTTGCTCTAGCTCATGAGAGACTCGGAACAATGGATTGGTCGGAGCTGGTTGCACCATCTGTGCTGTTGGCCAGAAATGGAATCCCAATTACCTGGAAACTGCACGATGATTTCAATAGCGATAGAAGAAAAGCGTGGTTTGGTGAGTATCCTAGTTCAGTAGAAAAATTCTATAAAGAAGGTGGTGCTGAGTATATGCCAGGTGATATCTGGAAACAGGAAGACTTAGCAAAAACTTTAGAGCGAATTCAGGATAAAGGAAAGGACGGATTTTATAAGGGTGAAACAGCGAAATTAATTGCTGACTACATGAAACAGAATGGTGGTTTAATAACACTGGAAGATCTAGAAAAATACAATGCCGTTGAGAGAACACCCATTGTAAATGATTACAGAGGTCATACTATCGTTAGTATGCCTCCTCCAAGCTCAGGTGGTATTATCTTATCTGAAATGCTTAATATCCTAGAAGGTTACGATCTTAATCAAATAGGTCATAACTCAGCTCAATATCTGCACCTATTAACTGAGTCAATGAGAAGGGCATATGCAGACCGAGCAAATTACCTTGGTGACCCTGATTTCAATGAAGACATGCCAATAGAAAAATTGTTGTCGAAAGAACACGCTGCAGATTTAAGAGGAAGCATAAACACAGAAATGAAGTCTGAGAGTGATCCTGCATTATTTGCACAAGCATACGAAAGTGAAGAAACAACTCACTTTTCAGTGGTCGATAAAAAAGGAAATATGGTTTCACTAACCTATACACTTGAATTCGGATACGGGTCACACATTGTAGTTGGTGGAGCCGGCTTCCTCCTCAACAACGAAATGGGTGATTTTAATGCTATACCCGGGCTGACGAATGCCTCTGGACGAATTGGGACTACACCCAATCAGATTCGACCGGAACAAAGAATGCTCTCAAGTATGACACCTACTATTGTAGCTAAAGATGGCATACCACTCTTTGCCACAGGTACGCCAGGCGGAAAGACGATTATTAACACCACGATGCAAACAATTTTAAATGTAGTTGATCATGGAATGACCATAGCCGAGTCAATCGAAGCTCCCCGGATTCACCACCAATGGTTACCCGATGTGACTTCATTCGAAAAAATAGGAATTTCACCAGACACGAGAAAAATGTATGAGTCCTTAGGGCATAAAATCAGAATAAGAAATTCAATCGGAAGTGCAATGGCTGTATACCGTGATCCTGAAACCGGTGTTATATCGGGTGCTGCAGACTCTAGAGCTGAAGATGGAGGCGTCGCAGCCTATTAAATCAAGTCATTGTGACCAGTTTTGGCCTTATATCGAGGAAATTTGTTGTCTTCTCATAAGACATTGCAAATTCAATTAATTCTGCATCTCTTCCCATCTTGCCAATAAACTGAATACCCATTGGCCTGCCTTTTTTATCAAAACCTGCCGGTAAATTGATAACTGGGAGACCGGATAATGTTCCACCAATTACGATTTCCATCCATCGATGATATGTGTCCATAGGAACATTGTTGATGGATTTTGGCCAATTGATCTCTACTGGAAATGGGAATACCTGAGCTGATGGAAGTGCCAAAAAGTCATAATCTTCAAATAACTTCATCAATGATTGATACCATCTTATTCTTTGTACACCCGCATCACTGAGTTGTGGTGCAGTCACTCTTAAGGCGCCTTCTATCTCCCAAACTAATTCTGGTTTAAGTAATGCTTTCATCTCAGGGTCTTCAAGGTAGGATTTTCCCCATAAATTTGACCAGTGCCTCAATACCAACCATGTCTCCCAAAGCAACGACATATCAAAATTAGGATGGCAAGGCTCAATCCTTGTGCCATGAATTTCGAGCGAACTTATTGCTTTCTCGCATAATTCAAGCACACCACTTTCAAGAGGGAGGTATCCGTTGTAATCGCCAAGCCAACCAATTTTTAAGCCGCTTAAATTTACTGACTTTAAATTTTCATAAGAAGGCATCTTGTCTTTAAGACTCAACGGCACTCTGTCGTCTGGTCCAGCTATCGTGCTTAATAATCTCATGGTGTCTTCTACATTTCGCCCCATCGCTCCTTCTGTTGAAAGTTGTTGATAGAAGGTATCTGTGTTTGGGTAGTATGCATAATAAACTGGAACCCGACCTTGACTGGGTCTAAAACCAATAACATTATTGAACGCCGCTGGATTTCTCAAAGAGCCCATCATATCGCTTCCATCGGCAACCGGAAGCATCTGTGTTGCAAGTCCTACAGCTGCTCCACCGCTACTTCCGCCGGCTGTTTTAGATGGATCGTAGGCATTTCTTGTTGCACCGAAAACCTCATTGTACGTCTGTGATCCCAACCCAAATTCTGGTGTATTTGTCTTGCCAATGAAAATTGCTCCTGCATTTCTGATTCTTGAAACAAACAAGTCATCTTTTGTTGACATAGAACCAGCTATTATCGGAGACCCCTCACTGGTGTATAAGCCCTCAGCGTATGCCAAATCTTTGACTGCATGTGGCATTCCGTGCATCCAGCCTCTGTATATGCCTTTTTCTAATTCTAAATCCGCATTTTTTGCCTGATCAATCAGGATGTTCTTATCAACGAGGCTTACAATCGCATTATATGAAGGGTTATATTTATTTATTTTAGAGAGGTATTCCTGCATTACTTCCTCGCAACTTAAGACTCTATCTCTTATTAATGCAGACAAAACAGAGGCAGACATTTCGGTTATATCTTTCAATTTTATATTTTCCTGTAAGGTAGCTACCGAGGGTAGCAAACCGATTGACGCCAGTGATTTTATGGTCTCTCTTCTTGTTAATCTTAATCGTTTCTTCATTGGAATAGCTTATGAATAATTCAAATAAAAAAATCAACCAGCAAAAATAAAACTGAAGGAGCAAGGAGGCAGCCCACACCTGTATAAAAAGTTGCTGTCATTGCGCCGTATGGTACAAGCTTTGGATTTGTTGCGGCCAATCCGCCTGCCACTCCACTTGTGGTTCCCATCAACCCACCAAAAATCATGGCTGAGTATGGGTTATCTAATTTTATAATCGGAGCGATGAATGGTGTCATGATCATTACCAGTATCGATTTTATAAGTCCGACAGCAACGCTAAGAGCAATTACTTCTGTAGATGCTGACAACGCAGTTCCAGTAACAGGACCAACAATATAAGTCGCTGCTCCAGCGCCGATAGTCGTAATTGATATCGCATCAGTATAACCAAAACTTAAGGCGACCAAAGCTCCAATTAAAAAGGAAAATACAACCCCAAAAACAATGGATACCGAACCAATGAATCCAGCCTCTTTGAGATTTCTTATGTCCACTCCAAATGCCGTCGCTACAATGGCAAAATCTCTGAACATTGCGCCACCCAGAATTCCTACTCCAGCGAATATTGGTATGTCAGCTAAACCTTTCGTCCCACCCTCCAGAAGTCCTCCAATATATGCTAATACCAAGCCCAAAACGATAGCTATTGCGGAGCCATGTATTAAACCGCCGGTGAGATTTTTTGAGATCCAATAAGAAAAATAGGTTACAACACCAATAAATAAGAAGGCTGTAATTATCGAATTCGATATTAGAGTATTGTTAAATATATCGATCATCAGTGTTCTTTGGATTTTGATAATTTATGTAGTACTGGTACAGCAATAAAACTCAGAACAACCACCAACACTCCGGCGGTCAAAGCCATCCAACCGCCCGAAATGGCGGCAAGAACATTTTGTTTTGCTGCCATTGCAACCACAATAGGAATGTACATGGCATTCCAAAAGTTAATACCGGACTTCGTACTGGCATCGATTTTTATTGCCATACTTTTCTTATTCGCAATGAATATTAACAGCAACATTGCAATGCCTATTCCTCCGACATTGGCATCGATTCCAAGTAAATAACCAAGAAGTCGCCCAAGAAACACGCCAGCAAGCATACAAAAGGAGAGCAAGGCAACACCATAAACAACCATAAAATTACTCCAAGATCTTGTTAATTGTCAGTTATTCTTTATGATCTAATTAATGTTTTATCATTAATCTATTTTCAGGAAAAGCATGCCAAAAGAATTCTCTAACTTATTTGATCATTTCGATCATTCATTCAGTAAGAATCCATCTAAACCTGCGCTAATTCTTGATACAGGCAAAGAATATAATTTCACTCTACTTAATCATATCTCTTCTAAATTTGCTTCATTTTTTTGTGAACTAGGCGTTAAACCTGGAGACAGAATTTCAATTCAAATAGATAAAAGTCCGGAATCACTCTGCCTCTATTTGGCATGCCTCAAAGCGGGCCTCACATACCACCCATTAAATCCTGATTACACAGAAAATGAACTCAGTTTTTTTATCGAAAATGCAAAGCCAACTGTAATTGTTTGCATTGAAAAGAAATTCAATTTGTTTAAAAAACTCGCCCAAATTAACGAGATTGATCATGTGTTCACCCTAGAAAAGGACGGAAGTGGAACATTGATTGATGAATCAGATCATTGTGTGCATGAGTTTAAAACAATCGAGACGTCATCAAACCACATAGCGGCTTTACTTTATTCATCAGGAACAACGGGCAGACCAAAAGGCATTATGCTGTCGCATAAAAACTTAATAAGCAATACGAAGACATTGTCAGAATATTGGGAATTCACAAATGAAGATGTGTTACTTCATGCGTTACCCATATTTCATGTGCACGGTCTTTTTGTTGCAATTGGATGTGCTTTATACAGTGGTGCTTCGATGTGTTGGCTTGAAAAATTTAATGTTGAAAAAATAATCGCTAATTTACCCAGCTGTTCTGTTTTGATGGGTGTTCCAACTTACTATACGAGGTTATTGGCTTCTTCAGAATTTTCAGAAAAAACCTGTGCAAATATGCGTGTATTTATTTCTGGATCTGCGCCATTACTTGAAGAAACCTTTCATGATTTTAAACAACTTACAGGCCACGAAATACTTGAGAGATACGGTATGACAGAAACCAATATGAATACATCCAATCCGATCAGCGGCCAAAGAAAGCCAGGTACGGTGGGACTACCTCTTCCTGGTGTAGAGGTTCGTGTTGTCGATGACAATGAGAATGACCTTAGTAACAATGAGATAGGCAATCTCTTCGTTAGAGGGCCAAATGTATTTGAAGGTTATTGGAAGATGCCAGAGAAGACCGAGGAAGACTTCACTCGAGATGGATACTTCAAAACGGGTGATAAGGCGAAAATTGATGACGATGGCTATGTGAGTATTGTTGGACGATCAAAAGATATGATCATTTCTGGAGGACTTAATGTTTATCCGAAGGAGGTCGAGTTGATTTTAGATGATATCGAAGGTGTCTATGAATCCGCAGTAATTGGTGTCCCGCATCAAGATTTGGGTGAAGCTGTTGTTGCAGTTGTAGTAAAAAATGAAACATCAGCAGAAATCACAGCACAAATCCTGATTGAGAAAGCCAAAAAAGAATTGGCTGGTTATAAAGTACCTAAGCAAATTATATTTGTTGATGCCCTGCCGAGAAACACAATGTCAAAAGTACAGAAGAATGTGCTAAGAGACACACATAAATTAACTTTTACTTAGGACTGAATTTTTCACCAAAGAAATCGTTGTTATTCCATGAGGGACGATTTTCATCATCGGAAATAATAAGTCCAGTCAAAAGAGCGCTTCTTACAAAACCTTCTGCCCCTCTTGAACTGAATGGGAGGCTTAAATCATCATTGGGCTGGTGGTAATAATTTTTCAAATAATTATCTAGCTCTTTAGCACCATCAATGTCAGGGTCAAATGAGACGGTCCCTGGTCTTAACCCAATTGCTGGAATGCCTTCTTTCACAAATGAAAATTGATCAGAACGAACAAAGCGAACCTCTTCTGGAAGTGGGTCCGGTGTAAACTGTATACCTAAATAAGAGGTCGCACTCTCGACCGCAGAATATAATGAACTGTGTTCAGATCCAAATGCATGGAGATCTGCAACTGGAAAACCCAGATAGGGCATGTCTATATTTATGTTGGCGATTAAGCTCTTTTTCATTACCAATGGATTTTTTGCAAAGTAAGATGAACCTTGCAACCCCTTTTCTTCAGCGGTTACAGCGGCGAAGATAATTGAACGCTTAGGTTTTACTTCCATAGTTGAAATGGCTTTGGCTATTTCAATGATAGCGCCAATACCTGCCGCATTATCATAAGCGCCATTATATATATTATCTTCACCATCCCCTCTTACACCCAAGTGATCTAGGTGAGATGAATAAACTAAGTATTCCTGTTTAAGTTTCTCATCTGAGCCTTCTATGAAGCCCAACACATTTGATGAATAAACTTCCCTCCTGATTGACTTCCTAGACATGTGTGCTGAGATATTCATATCAAAACTTCCTGTTCCACCATCTTCATGATGAGCAAAAATTCCGTCTAAATCATGACCTGAAAATTCAAACATTTTTTTCGCACCAGTATCACTCATGGTTGCTGTGCCCTTGAGCTCTTGAAAACCCTGATAAGGCTTACCGTGGTCGTCTAGCCAACGCATTCCGGGCGCTCCAAGTCCCGGCAGGTACTTTTCCCAGGCGCGTCTTTTCTGATCAACTGGCGTTCTGATGAATACAATTCCCACGGCACCTTTTGATAGGGCTGTCTCAGCCTTAACTCGACCAGATGAATAGTAAGCCCTTTCTGCAGTATTGAAATAAGGTGGGGCGCCACTCAACAACACGAGTATTTTATCTCTTACTTCAATATCAGAAAAATCATCACGCTCATACTCAGGTGAAATTATCCCGTATCCGGCAAAAACTAAGGGAGCCGAGATCTCTTCGTCTATCTCTCCATAGCCACCGGACCGAATAAATTCATCCCTAAAAGCAAAATCAACAGATTCTGTTCCATTTGTTATCGACATTTTTGGCGAGGTGAGATCAAGGCGTGTTTCTGTAAACTTGATGGGCTGAAGATAACTTTCATTGTTATTTGGCAATGGCTGAATCCCTAATTCCTTAAAATTATTTATGACATAATCTGCAGCCTTGTCATAATTCTCTGTTCCAGCCTCTCTGCCCTGCATATCATCATCCGCCAATATAATCATGTGCTCACGAATATTGTTGCCTTGAATTTTTGATACCAGTGAATCTGCATCGTCCCAGAATAAAGCCTTGTTATTCTGAGAAGTATTGCAACCTGCCAAAAACATAATTAATGAAAATGATAAATATCTTCGTAACATGTCACTCCTTATCTTTGCTCTAACCAAATCTTCAATATATATTGATAAACAAAATATTAAATCAACGAAGATCATGCAACAACAGTCAGACAAAAAAAGTCATTTTTTTTATTTATCCAATACAGACAGGCCGATGCTGGATGTCGCTGATGGAGTTTATCTTTACGATAAATCTGGCAGCCGTTATTTAGATGCTTCAAGCGGTCCAATTGTTTCAAATATAGGTCATTCAAATCCAAATGTTATTGCTGCCATGAAAAAACAAATGGATAAAACAACTTTCGGTTACCGCCTTAACTTTCTTACTGAGCCAACCGAAAGGTTAGCAGAGCTAACAGCATCGCTCATGCCAGAGGGAATCAATCAAATTTTCTTCACATCAGGTGGCTCTGAATCTGTGGAGAGCTGTATAAAACTCGCTCGTCAATATGCGGTCAATACGAAAAAAGAGAGTAAATGGAAAATAATTTCGCTGTATCCATCCTACCATGGAGGTACGCTTGGTGCGCTGGCGATTACTGGAATGGATCCTTTTGTAGATCCTTTCTCAAAGATGATGAAAGTCATGCCAAAAATCCCCGCCGCAACTTGTTACCTTGATAACGATGAACTGACTGAGGAGGAAAGAGGAATAAAATATGCGGATCTTCTTGAAAAAGAAATACTGGATCAAGGGCCTGATTCTGTTCTCGCGTTTATTTTCGAGCCTATTGGAGGTGCCTCGACAGGAGCCATTGTGCCACCTGACTCATACTTTAAAAGAATATACGAAATTTGTAAGAAATATGATGTTCTTATAATTACTGATGAGGTTATGACGGGTGCAGGCAGGACGGGTAAGTTTCTAGCAGGTGAACATTGGGATTTCTCTCCTGACATTATCGCAATGGCAAAAGGTTTTGCGGCTGGTTATGCCCCATTGGGAGTGGTCGCAGCTAAGGATGAGATAGTTGAGGTCGTTAATGAGTCGGGCGGATTTCTTCATGGTCATACCTACGCAGGTAATCCCCTGGCATGTGCGGCTGGTCTCGCTGTTATAAATGAAATAATTGATAATAACTTGATAAAAAATGCCAATGAAATGGGTCTCGTACTACGCTCAAGATTGCTCGAATTAAAAAATAAATACTCATTCATCGGTGATGTTCGAGGAAAGGGCTTGTTGATGGCGTTTGAACTTGTTGCTGATAGAAAAACAATGGAACCGCTTCCAACTTCAATGCAAGCTCACCAGTTATTGGTTGAAGAAGCCTATGAGAATGGTCTAATCATCTATTCAAGAAGGACTCGCGGGGGGCTCAGTGGTGATCATTTTATGGTTTGCCCTCCGCTTATCATCAATGCTGAACAAATCGATGAGATACATAAAATCCTTGATCACAGCCTAGAGGCTTTGAAAGCCAAATTGAATCTTTAAACATGAAAAAAAATCCCATCATTACAATCCATGCCGCGAAAAAAGAGGATGTTAATGACATCCATATATTATTGAAAGAACTCGCTATCGATACGGGAATGGACAAGAAGATGATCAGCACAATTGATGATCTTGTGAAGCATGGTTTTACTGAGGGTCGGCATTTCCATGCACTCTTGGCCAAATGTGAAAATGAGTCCATCGGTTTATGCCTTTATTTTTATACTTTTTCATCATGGATGGGGGCACCTGGTATCTTTATCCAAGACCTATTTGTGACTGAAAAATACAGAAAACTCGATATTGGGAAAAAACTGCTTCATGAAGTGGTCGCTCAAAACGAGCAACAAGAAATTACACATATATTGCTTAATGTAGATCATAATAATACGGAAGCAAAAAAATTCTACGAAAAGCTTGGCTTTAGATATAGAACAGAAGAACATAACTACTTTGTTGAAACTGCAGTCCTAAAAAATTCATGAGCTAAAAAAATGAAAGTAATCTATTCAGATAAACATGCACTTCACGATCCAGAAAAATTTATGGTGGGTGGATTCATGGTGGATCATCCAGAAAAACCCAAAAGAGCAGAAATATTACTGAATGCTTCGCGTGAATTTGGCCTGGAACTCACCGAGCCAGAATCATATGAACTAAAGTACATTAAACGATTGCATACAGACAGATACATAAACTATCTGCAAACTATCTATACCCGATGGTCAAGAAGATCGAACACCTCGATGGAGGTAACTCCTGGTATACACCCAGATCGAAGAAATTGTGGGTACCCTGACTCAGCAGAAGGTCAGATAGGATTTCATCATGCTGATTTATCAAGTCCAATTGGACCTCACACCTGGGAAGCAGCCTTCTGGAGCGCCCAAACTGCAGCGCATGCAGCCTCTCTAGTTAATGATGGGGAAAAAAGCTGTTACGCATTATCCCGTCCACCGGGTCATCATGCAGCCAAAGACTATGCTGCTGGTTTTTGTTTTTTTGGTAATTCAGCGATTGCTGCTGAAGCCCTAAAAGAAAAGCATGAAAAAATAGCAATCCTCGATATTGATGTCCATCATGGAAACGGTACACAGGATATTTTTTATGATCGCTCAGATGTCCTGACTGTATCAATTCATGCCGATCCAATTCGTTTTTATCCTTTCTTTTGGGGGCATGCACATGAGAAAGGTGAGGAGGACGGATTAGGCTTCAATATGAATTACCCCCTTAAACGAGGTACAGGCGACAACGATTATCTCAAAATACTAGATGATGCAATTGCATCTATCGAAAAATTCAAGCCAGATGCTCTTGTAATCGCTCTTGGTTTAGATGCTTATGAACATGATCCATTGAGAGGTCTCTCAATCACAACAAATGGCTTTGAGAGAATAGGTCAGAGAATTGGTGATATGAAATTACCAACCGTTATCGTGCAAGAAGGAGGTTATCTCTCAGTTGAGCTTGGAATTAATCTTCGTTCTTTTCTTGAGGGATATACAAAAGGAGCTAATTTATAATCATGATCTAATAAATCATCACATGATGATTTTAAAGTATCTTCTTAACAAATATTTTCATTCCCATATATTCAAATTAAGTAACATTGCACGATACAAATTTTGATTGTGCAATATGTTTAGAAAAATTATCTTTTGGTCGCACCTCACTGTTGGGGTTTCGCTTGGTGTGCTGATTATTTTGCTGTCTATTACAGGTGCAATGCTAGCCTTTGATAATCAATTTCGTGAGCATGCATATAAAAATGAATACAGTGTTATTCCTCAAGCAAATCAATTATCACTTAATACTATATATAATCTGCCAGATATTAGCCTTGATAACAGAAAGCCAAAATCCATCATTATCTATCCTGATCAAGAAGATGCATTAAGATTTGCTTTTGGACATGGGAGTTTTCTTTTTGTAGACCCATATACAGGAGAAGTAATGGGTAACCACAGAATTAAAACAGTAAATTTTATGAATAGTATTTTCTTGCTTCATGGTAGCTTAGTTCCATTTTTTTCGATGGAAACAAGAAATGATGGACAAAATTTAACAGGCATTACAAATCTAAGTGCACTTTTTTTGCTTATCAGTGGTATGTATCTATGGATACCTAAAATATTCAAATGGAAATTTATAAAAAGAAATATTCTTTTTAATAAATCAGCATTGAAAGAAAGTAAAAAAAGAGATTATAACTGGCATTTGGTATTGGGTTTTTGGTCATCTATCCCGTTACTTGTGATCGTTGTGACCGCAACATTTATGGAATATGACTGGGCACTCGATATGAAAAATTCGTTCGCTGAATATTTTATTGGAACAGAAAAGATAGAAAAAACTATCATTATAGATCCTAACGAAAATCAGTCTAATCCCAATAAAGAAATTAATTTAGATAGCATAACTGAGATTGCAAAGATTCAATATCCTGAATGGAAAAGCATCATGATAGGTTTACCTATTCTTGATATTAAACCAATAAAGTTAACTGTGGATGAGGGAAATGGCAGGCAACCTCAAAAAAGAACAGTGTTACAGATTAATCAATATACTTCGGAAGTGCTAAGAGTAACCCCCTTTTCAGCGAAATCAAAATCTGATCAGAATTTATTTTTAAGATTCCTGCATACTGGAGAAGTTTTTGGTTTTGCATCGCAGATCATAGCGTTCATTAGTTCTTTGTTTTGTATCGTAGTGATTTGGTGCGGACTGGCACTAGCCTATCGTAGATTAGTATTATCCAGATAATTCATTTAGGACAGATGTCTTATAGCCAATCTTGACAGCACTAGCTTCCATCATCCGTTGTAGCAATCAAAACCAACACCTAGCCTTCACAAGAGTTTATTGTCGCACAATCTACTTAACAGCCAAATCTGGCTAAAAATGTCCGACTACTAGATATATATCCCCCCTACCGCTATGGCGCATACCTGCCCTTCAACAGGCAAAGCTTCATACAGATTACAGACAAGCTTACGCTTGAAAAAAATGTGCTATATTAAGATCAAG
>Ga0207993_1000797_pt1 | contig 12323 bp, 10 predicted proteins | sample ETN01SmetaG_2_FD_185791 | JGI IMG/M metagenome (GOLD analysis project Ga0207993, IMG submission 185791) | Marine microbial and viral communities from oxygen minimum zone, Eastern Pacific Ocean - ETNP2014F12-01SV265 (SPAdes) (version 2) | ecosystem: Environmental > Aquatic > Marine > Oceanic ...
CGTCCAATCTCATGATTCTTCTCACATATGACGACTAGGAAATCAGAACCCAGACCCTCCTCGCTAACTCCGAATGCAACATTTCTCCCCGGCTTGACACCGTTTATTTCCGAGAGTATCGATTCAATCTGATGGGCATAGAGATTCCTTCCTTGAACGATTATGACGTCATCGCCCCTTCCAAGCACGAACACCTGCCCCGAATAGATGAAACCTAGGTCATTGGTGAAATATACCCCATCGAGTAATACGTTCTTGGATAAGTCATCTAGTCCGAAATATCCTTCGAAAAGATAGTCTCCGGAAATTCCAATCTCACCTACGATGCCTTCTCCTGCCTCTGAACGATCCTCATCATAGATTCTTATTTCTAGGCCCTCTATCGCTTCACCAGATGACATCAAAGAGATTCCTTCTCCACTTGGGATAATTTTTTTTCCTCTTTCCAAACTTTCAGGCAGGCAGGTGACTCTCAATCCTCCTGTTTCCAAATTCGTCTGAGATGCTGCAAAAACCGTCTCTGCCATCGCATAGCAGCAATGAACAGAAGAATTTTGTATGCCAAATTTACCCATGCCGCTGACGAAAGAATCGATCGATGCGGGCTTACAAACCTCCGAACAGTTAATCCATGCACGAACAAAAGAAAGATCGATCTCTTCCTCGATCATCTCTGCGATGTTGCCATACAGGTGAAAAGAGAAATTTGGCATCCACGTGATCGTAGATTTGCTTTTTTCAATCATCTTGAGGAATTTAGCAGGCTTAGAGACCCATTCAAACGGATCCATCTGGATGATCGGCATCCCTTTGTAAGCAGGCATTAGGAGACAAGCCATTAGCCCCATGTCGTGATAAAGTGGAAGCCAACTCGCTACGATGTCATTTTCATCACAATCTATTGCCATACTATACCTCTCAGCATGTAATGCCACAGATCTGTTTGAAAGGGCGACACCTTTCTTCAAGCCCGTCGTGCCGCTGCTGTGTTGCAGTAGAGCAATATCGCCTTCATCGAGAAATCGTGGTTTGATTACGGTTTTTAGTGGTTCAAGATTGTCGAACTTGATTATTTTTGAATCCCCTAAGTCTAGGCCTGCAGCGATCATTTCTTCATGAACGTCTGAAGTAGTCAGTATTGCGACAGGAGCGATGTGCTCCAGGAGGGTTCTATGAGATTTCCAGTATATCTCTGGATCTTGCTTCTTGGATGTGCAGGGCATGAACGATGGCACGATGCCCGATAGCATACATCCAAAAAATGCAGAATGCATCTCCCTCATGCCCCTCAGGAATATGAGCGCGATACCCTTCTCAACAGGTTCTAATTTTTCCATCACCCAGTTGCAGTGTGATTGTAAATCGCCCCAAGTCCAGTCGGACTCCCCCTCAAGCTCCGCAAATGTTGCGTATGGCTCAGTAGAAAGAAACTCCATATTATGGGCGATCTTTCTTGCAAAGTGAACTACTTCACCCATGAAGCGGCCAATGAGCAGCAAGTTATCACCTTTCCACAACTCTATTTCCCTTCGATACGCGCGTGCGTTCAATGGATGACCTTTCGATGAAGCTCTGCATAGTCGCCCAGAAGGCAGGCTCTGAGATAATGAGCGTGCGAGAATCCTTCAAACCGGAAGAATTCGAATTGAAAGGGGACGGATCCCCCGTCACAGTTGCCGATTTACGGGCCCACCAGGTCATCGAGGAGGCATTGTCCAAGATACACCCCGAGATCCCCATTGTCTCCGAGGAGGGCTCTGCCGGCGATCCCCTGAGCAGCGAACTATGCTTCTTGGTCGATCCGCTCGATGGAACCAAGGAGTTCATCCGCGGCAATGGCATGTACACGGTCAATATCGCTCTCATGGAGAGGCGAGACAACTCTCGCTGGAGCCCGATACTCGGCGTCGTATACGCGCCCGAGTTCGGGATCACGTGGTTTGGAGGACGAGGAATGGGCGCAATGCGGCAGGATGCAGGCGGAATAGGGGCGATATCATCGGGAACGAACAACAGCGCCCCCCTAATCGTTGGAAGCGTCTCGCATGCATCGCCCAGGGACCGCGATTTCGCCGAGGCGGTCGGCGAGCACGTCTTCGAGGGAGTTGGCTCCTCCATGAAGATCTGCAGGGTGGCCGAGGGATCGGCAGATATGGCTCCGAGGTTTGGCACCACATCATGCTGGGACACCGCAGCCGCCCATGCGGTCCTCAATGCCGCTGGCGGGAGCCTCCTTGGCCCTGATGGGGAAGAACTCGACTACGATCTCGTGGAGGACATCCTCAATCCGTGGTTCCTGGCCACTTCCGGCGGGAAATGGGTCGATCTCTGGATCGAGCACCAGGTCTAGCGCTGCGAATTCACTCGCCGTCCCAGATTCCTTCCTCGATCATGAACTCCATGACCCTCTCTGAGACATTCGCCTTGTTGCCGCCGCGGACCCCTGTCGCTGATACCGCGAATATCTCGGGGGGTATGTCATCAGCCTCGCGCACTTGGTATCCTACCTTGCGGCCGTACGATATCGCCTCGATGTCCGGCATGACCCACGCCTCGACGTCCTCGCCGGCGTATCTGTGCTCGATCATCCTCTTCCTCACATCGGTGGAGAACGGGTCGGAGTCAGACACCGGCGTGTCTCGTATGCCCACGACTACCTTCTTGCCTTGATCGAGCTCCCTCTGAATAAGCCACTCGTGACCGACATGGAGGGGCTGCCATCTGCCGGGCAGCAGAACCGCCTTCGGCTTCTCGAAGAAAGGTGCGAGCATATCGACCATATCGTCCACGCCATACCCGTCTTCCCCAGATGACTCCATCGTCATGTGAGCGCATGCAGGATGTTCGAATGGATCCGATATCCCTGTGAAATTCTGTATCTCTCCGGATCTGGCCTTTGCGTACAGCCCCTTCACGTCACGCTCCTCGCAAACCTCCAGGGATGTGGATACATGCACCATGACCGAGTCCTCGGGGAGTATCTCGAGTATCTTCTCACGGGTTCCTTCGTACGGCGTTATGAACGAGCATATCACGGATGTGTGCTTGGAGATCATCCTGGCCATCTTTGCCACGCCCAGGAGGTGGCGCTCACGCCCCTCCTTGCTGAAGTCCCTGTTCTGGAAGAAGTCACGTATCGTGTCCCCGTCGAGAACCTCGCACCCATATCGCTTAGATGCGGCCATAGCGATCGTAGTCTTGCCAGCCCCTGAGAGCCCAGTCATCCAGATTATCCTGTTTCCCATGTGATACTCAGCGGGTGCCACAGAGGCACCCTATTTGATTCCGATGGGAGTCATCATCTGGTCTCGAGCATGCTGTTGAGCTGTTTCAGCAGCCCTCTTAGGGTGACTTCGCTGATTCCGGATACCTTGCAGACCTCGCTCTGAGTGCGTGGGGAAGTGCTGTTCTGCGACGCATGGTAGAGTAGCACGCCAGCTATCCCAGAGGGCTTCTTGCCCTGCCAGGCGTATTGATCCTGCACCCTGTTCCAAAGCTCGCGGACTGCCCCTAGGATTGGTGCCGGCAGCCCCAAGTCCGAGTGGAACTTCTCCAGATACTCCTCGGGCCCCGTGACATGATGGGCGCCAAGCGTCCTCGCTACGAGGCGGATGGTCCTCTTCAGCTCCTTCTTCTCGACCTCGCTGGACATATCGAACGCCGATGCAATATCGTCTATCTTCCTGGGTATCCTGGCTTCCCTCGCAGCTACGTAGACGCACGCTGCAGACACGCCTCTGATGGATCTCCCGGTGACAAGCCCGCTTTCCACGGATTTCCTGTACAGGCCCGCTGCTTGTTGCTGTATCTGTGGCGGCAGGCCTCCATGATTCTTGATGAATTGCATGGCCTGGTTGAGATTTCTGATTCTGCTGTCACGGGTCTTGCTTCGCTGATCGATCACCTGACGCCTTCTCCACTCTCTCGCCTGTCTCGCAGTCATGCCGTGCTTTCCAGCACTGATGTCTCTTCGATCGATCGAGGTGTTTAGTCCCTTGTCGGAGAGATCGATTCTGGTCGGCGCGCCAACCCTGGAACGGTCGTCCCCGCCGGAATGGTTCGTCCACTCCGCGCCCGGGTCGATCATGTTCTGAGCCGCGACGTACCCGCATGTGGCGCAGGTTGTCTCTCCCCTGATGTCGTCGGTCTCCCAGTCGAGGGACCCGCACAGGCTACACGGTTCTGAGACGGATTCAGTCCCACGAGCCCTGTCTGACCGCGATGCAGTTCCGATTTGGACAGCGCGCTGGCGGTTAACGCCCCGTCCGTTTCTAGTCTTCTCAACCATTGGTTGTATAGTATGGAACATTCCTTATCAAAGTTCGTCTTAATCGTTCATACAGGTTTCATCGAAGATCATAATTTTCATCCCCGGGTCCCCCTCGACACTGATTGGCTCAGGAAGAACCGAGTCACGCAGAACTCCTTCGAAAACCAACTTCCAATACATCAGGTATGGAGTCTTTGACGTGATTTGAATCGTAGGCATGAGTGAACATTGTGATTGATTGTAGTTAATTATACTCCTAAATCAAGCAGTGCCATTCGAGATCTCCAGCCGCGTTCTTGATGGGCCTGTTCTTGCAGTCAGATGCATGGCTCATGCCGGCCCTGTACGCACAGCTCTCTATCAGAACCATCTTGAGGAAGGAGCAACGATGGTCGATTTTCATGGCTTCGAACTGCCCATACAGTATTCTTCAATACGTTCCGAGCATCTCGCATGCCGTACGAATGCGGGCCTATTCGATGTATCCCACATGGGCTTCTTCACGTTCGAGGGCGAGGGGGTACGTGAATGGCTATCTTCGGTATCCACGCAGGACGTGTCCAAGTTTGCCCCTGGCCGTTGCGGATATACCCACTTTCTGGACAACGACGGCCGAATCATCGACGATATGATATTCGCCGTCGAGACCGATGATCGAATCCACGGCGTTCCGAATGCATCCATGGTCGAGGTAATGCGGAATTGGCTCAATCCTCTTCTGCCTGACGATGCCTCAATCAGCCTCATAGACAGATCGAGAGGAACCAGCATACTCGCCTTGCAAGGCCCTTCAGCACCCTCAATCATCTCGATCATATTCGGTAGAGATGGCTATCCCGGCCGTTTCAAGTGCAAAAACATCCCAATGAATGATCTTGGTATCAAGGGGTGGATTCAGGGAACGGGATATACTGGAGAGGTCGGAGTGGAGATATTCGTTGATGACGGGGATGCCCCGGACCTTTGGAGAGCCATCATGGAGGCAGGGGGGGATTTTGGAATCGTCCCGGTGGGCTTGGGCGCTAGAGACACACTCAGACTCGAGAAGGGGTACTTGCTATCGGGGCAGGACTTCCTTTGGCCCGGCCTGGACGAGCCCACCCCCGAGGATCTCCCGGAGAACTTCCTAACCAGGGGCACGTTGGAATCAAACGTACCATTCGGCCTTTCCTCCGATCATGACTTCATCGGTAGGGCCGGCATGGAAAAAAGAGCGATTCAAAATGTGCGATGGTCGGGTTTGAGGTGCATTTCTCGAGGGCCATCCCCTCGGCTGGGCCACCAAGTCCATAGTAGTGAGAATGATGATTCACTGATTGGCTATATCACGAGCGGCGCCCCCTCCCCCTCGCTTGGAGTAGGGATCGGGATGGCGTATCTCGACAACCCTGAAACAGGGCGAGTTGTCTACATTCAAACAAGCCCGAGACGACGAGTCGCTGCTGAAATAGTACGCCCGCCATTCTTGTAGCGTCGGCGCAATGGCTATTTGGCCGCCCTTCAAGCCGAATGCGTGGCAACGTTCGAGCAGAGGGCGCTGGAAGGTCTGGGAAAGGCCCTGAAATCAATGGGTTACAGTGGAGCTGATCTCTTCCAGCAGATGGATAGGGACGGTTCAGGCAGTATCAATTTCAATGAGTTCAAGGACGGAATTGCCAGAACGACTGGCCAGAGTGCACCAACCCCCGTTCTGTTAGCGGTCTGGAAACTTCTCGATACAGATGGGAACGATTCGATATCCTATGACGAGATCCTCCAATTGCTTGGCGAGGAGAATACTGGCCTTCGTTCTGCGGTGGAGACGATAGCAGGCGTACCAGATACGCCCCCCCCGCCTACGCCACCCGGCCAACCGGCAACGCTCGTGGTCGACGAAAACTTCGAGCAGGGCGAACCAATACGCATCGGCTTCGTGGCATCTGGCGGCGAGGAACGCTCATGGGTGGGGCTATACGACTCTGGAGCTAAAAACTCAGATTATGTGGACTGGTTGTATCTCAATGGTTCGCAGGAGCAGAATTACGATTCGATTTCTGCTGGTTCGATAACCTTCGAATTAGAGCTAACCCCCGGGGAATATGATGTCAGGCTATTCGGCGATGGAGGCTATGAAACGCTTCTAGCAACAACTTCGTTCGATATTCTCGAGCCGGAGCCAGAGCCAGAGCCAGAGCCAGAGCCAGAGCCGGAGCCGGAGCCGGAGCCGGAGCCGGAGCCGGAGCCGACGAAGGAGGCAAAGAGCCCATTTGCAATCGATAACATCGTGAAAAACCTTGCTGAAGCCGTAACTCTGAGTGCTAGGAAATCAGCGATAGACTCGCTAATCGGCCAGGCATTCCCCCTTGCCATGAAGGTCACCGGACTCGATCGCACCATTGGCCCAGGATTATCGAAGAAACTTCTATTCGGGACAACCGTAATTGCCACATCTGCTCTTCTTGGAGAGGTAGAAATGAGGCTAGGCAATGATCAACAACCACCTTCGATGGGACAGGCTCTTGACCTCCCAGTCAAGATAACTGGGTGGAATTTCGCCCATGGAAGGCCGATATTAGAGATGGCCCTTGACTGAAGTTCAGTGACCGGCTGCTTCAAGTGCTTCCCTGATCATCTCTTCGAGGCTTATCGCCGGTCTAAATCCAAGGCGACCTTCTATCTCAGAAGCATCTACAATCCCGAATACTTGCCCCTCTGAACTCTGCCCATATTCCGTTTCGCAACCGGTCATTTGCACATATATCTCCGCAAGATCCCTCAGCTGAATCCCCTTCCCGGATCCCACGGCGAGACTCTCCCTCGTAGGGGGTGGGCTGGAAAGCACGCCCAAAACGCACTGAGCCAAGTCATGGACGTGTACGAAATCCTTCATTTCGGAACCATCCCCTGGCACGTTGACCCAACCAATAGGGGACTCCTCGGCCCATTTGTGGAGGAGGCCATTACCCGGCGGTCCGTCGAGCGGGACACCTTGTACATTCGAGGCTCGAAGTATGCTCACAGGTCGTTCAGGAGTTGCCTGCTCAAGCGCCATCTCCTCCATCCAAAGCTGCGCCTCTGCAGCAACGTCCCTGGGGGCGATAGTCGAATCATTCCCATAGTAGGGCTCCCCCTCTTCCCACTGGGTGTGAACTCGAAGCGTTCCAACTACTATTAGGTGAAGACCGCCATGCCTGCCAACAGCCTCCAACACCGGACGCGAGCGTTCTCGCATCTCAAGCATGGTCTGCCTGTCATCGCGACCCAAAGCCGCATCAGGAGCCCAGGAGTTGATGTGTATGACTGCTGTACAGGGAGTAAGTAGAGCATCGAGCATCATGGGCTCCGAAAGGGCTTCACTGGGCACCACAATGGCGTCCTCGCCTAGCATTTCTGCGATCCACGGCCCAACGAATCCATCAGACGCAGTGATCGCAACCCCCATCTCTCTCGTCCCAAAAACGAATTTCTACGTCTAAGAGCGTGTCGGTACGAGATTCCACGTAAACGCATCCTTCAAACACCCCCTTTCACCGGGGACAGTACAGGGATATCCATGGATCAACTTCCGAACCTCGGTCGAGAAATAGAGATGCTCTCTGAAATGGGCATGTCATCCATCGATGAGCTATTTGCCGATATCCCCGAAGATGTTCGTAGAAATGATCCATTGCCCCTGCCGCCGCCTCAGTCGGAAGAACAGATACTAGCAGATGCCGAGCGACTGCTCGGAGCCAATACACACCTAGATTCGCGCCCCTCGTTCATCTCTGCCGGATTAGCAAGGAATTTCGTGCCCACGATGGTGCCGATGCTTGCAACAAGGGGGGAATTCCTAACATCTTACACCCCATACCAGCCAGAAGTAAGCCAGGGCATGTTGCAGGCGATGTGGGAATTCCAGACGATGATCTCGGAGCTTGTCGCCTTGCCCGTTGCCAATGTTTCCATGTATGATGCCAGCACTGCTGCTGCTGAGGCCATAACTTGTGCTGTGAGGGTGCGTTCAAAGCGATCATCTCAGCCCAACACGGTCTATGTTTCTGAATTCGTCCCCCCGCACAGGATGTCTGTAATAGAGAATTACACGCAGGGAGTGGGAATTGACATCAAGATTCTGCCACATCGAGACGATGGAACCCTCGATCTCGAAGCAGCCAAGGCAGCCGATGATTCGTGTGCAGTATACGTGGAGCAGCCAAATGCCTTCGGCTCCATGGATGAAGGCCTAATGAGCCTAAGATCGATTATCGGGGAAAAAACAGCGTTGATAGTCGGTGTCGACGTAGTCTCACTTGGCCTGATAGAGGCCCCTGGCAATTGGGGCGCAGACATAGTCGTGGGCGAGGGTCAGCCCTTCGGCATAGGCCCCACGGCAGGAGGTCCGATATACGGCATATTTGCTTGTACGAAGGACTACCTCAGATTAATGCCCGGGCGCATAGTCGGACAAAGCCTGGATGCCGATGGGAAGATTGCATACACGCTCACGCTTTCCACTCGCGAGCAGCATATACGTCGACATAGAGCGACTTCGAATATATGCTCGAATGAGACGCTAATCGCCCTCATGGGCGCAATGCACATGTCATTGTTGGGGCCAGAGGGCCTCGAGAGGCTGGCGCTGAGGGTAACTGCAGCAACACAGATCGCGCTCGAGACTGTTGCAAGTATAGAAGGCGTCGAACTCATCTATCCGGAGTCACCTGTTTTCAGAGAGTTTGCAGTCAGGTTACCCTGCAGTTCCCGCGAGGCCTTGGAGCGAATGGACTCGATGGGGGTCATGGGCGGATTTGATCTAAGTCAGTGGTGGGCCCCCATGGGGGACTGTCTGCTGATAGGCTGTGACGAGAGAACCACCAAAGAGGATATCGAAAGCCTATCTTCCGCCCTGTCTGCGAGCATAAGTGAGGTTTCCTCATGAGTTCTGTATTCGATTTCAATGGCGCCCCAGGCTCAGGGTGGTCCCAGCCGGAGCCCATAAAGGAGAATGCTGGCAAAAATATACCAGATTCAATGAGGCGTAATGCCCTCCCACGCTGGCCGCGAGCCAGCGAGCCAGAACTTGTCCGCCACTATACCCTCTTATCGCAGAGGAATTTTGGTATCGATACGGGATTCTATCCGTTGGGATCATGCACGATGAAGCACAACCCCAGGATCAATGAGCGCATCGTTCAGATGCCTGGGATAGACAGGATCCACCCACTTCAGCCCGATAGCCAGATCCAAGGCCTTCTAGCAATATACTACGAGATGCAAGATATGCTTTCCATATGTGCAGGCATGGATTCAGTGACTCTGCAGCCGGTTGCAGGCGCACAGGGGGAATTCACCGCCATAAGGTGCATACAGGAATATCACAATTCGAATGGTGAGAGCAACAGAAACAAGGTCATAGTCCCCGATTCGGCACACGGAACGAATCCTGCATCAGCAGCCATGTGCGGGTATGAGATCGTGGAGATACCTAGTGGCCCTGATGGCCGTATAGATCTACAAGCACTCAGGGCTGCTGTAGATGGCGAGACTGCTGCTATGATGATCACCAACCCCAGCACTCTCGGGGTCTTCGAACCAGAAATAGCAGAGGCTGCGCGTATCGTTCACGAAGCGGGAGGCCAGATGTACTATGATGGCGCTAATTTCAACGCCATACTGGGTAAGACCGACCCCGGACGCATGGGTTTCGACGCCGTTCATTACAATCTTCACAAGACGTTCAGCCAGCCACATGGCGGTGGTGGCCCCGGGAGTGGGCCAATAGGTGTTAAATCGCATCTCGCAAAGTACCTTCCATCTCCAATAGCAGCTAGAAGGACGCGCACAGAAGAAGACCCACGAGGAGTGGGCGACGGCTTCTGGTACTTCTGGGAAGACCCGGAATCCTCGATAGGCAAGGTCCAGCAGTGGAATGGCAATGCTGGAGCAGTCGTAAGGGCGTGGGCATTCTATCGGAGATATGGGCGGGACCTCGAGCTAATGAGCGAACATGCCGTTCTGAATGCTAATTATCTTAGACACAGAATCATGAGGAATCATGGCGATTCGGCGATGCCGCCTATGCCGAAAGACGGAGCCCCATCAGAAGTCGTGAAACACGAATTTACCCTCGACATGTCTCCTGTTAAGGATGCCACGGGGGTAACTGCAAAGGATGTGGCAAAACGCCTGTTGGATTACGGGTACATGGCTCCGACCCTGTACTTCCCTCAGATCGTCCCCGAGTGCCTGATGCTGGAGCCTACCGAAACAGAATCTAAGGACGTACTCGACAAGTTCGCTGATGATTTCCTCAGCATATTGTCAGAAGACCCTGAGATTGTCAAGAACGCCCCACACACTACTCCCGTCAGACGTGTCGACGAGGTCCTAGCTGCAAGACAACTCATCTTGAGACACCCCTGTGAATGAGCCAACTCAATATCCTGTGGGTAGGTGGGACGTCGTGGGCCGACTGAACCAACAGTGGCTCGAAGGCGATCCAAGTTGGTGGCCCAAGAGCAAGGGATCGTTGATCATTGAGCACGATTATGAAACCAAGCCTCCAGATTCCTGGTCTTCATGGCGTAGACAGAGACTCCGCCCACCCGGTCCAGCGATGCTCGTCCCCATCGCATGGACAGCATTCTTCCTTGCAGCCGCTTCTTTCCCCCTTATTTTCCCTGGACGTACATCAGATGATCAGCTCATCGCCTCAGCCTTGTTCGGTATTGGATGGACATTGACGATAGCCCCCCTAGCATTCACCGGGGCGATTGGCAATCATCCTGCTCGGAAATCTGTTTTTGACATCTATCCCATTGATACGAAATCGATTCTGATTGGACTAATCTTCTTTGCAGCCCACGTCTTCATCAATACTTTATTCGGATGGCTCGCATATCTCTTCTTTTGGATTGCATGGGTCAGGACTGTAGTGGCAATATCAGAAGCAGTTGAGCCTTCATGCGGGAGATGGCTCTTGCCGGTAACCGCTGAGGCATATGCCGCCTCCATGGTGGCAGAAGGCTGGCAGAAGAAAGAGAGAAGATTCGGCACTGATTGTCTCGTAGTCGGCCCAGAAGTTGGAGATTCGAAAATCATCATCGAAGGCGTCAGACACCATACGGGAACGTACCTGGCTGTTTCGCTTCTAGGCAGGTCAGGGTACCGGTATGACCCATTCCAGACCAGGCTCCACAACCCGATTCCTGCGAATATGCTCCACGAACCACCCATCGAGATAGCGAACCTCAAATGGGAAAATGACGATTTCTAAGACTGCGCTTCGAGCCGTCACGCTTTAGCACCGCCTTCGCAGCCGTGTAGCATGGACGTCTGCATAGTAATGGGTTCAAAATCCGATCTTTCGGTCGGTCAGAAATGTACTTCGATTCTAGATCGCTTTGGAATTGAATATGAGTTAAGAGTCGCATCAGCGCACCGTGCCCCAAAGTATCTCGAGGGCATAATAGAGGCAGCGGAAGAGGCTGGATGTGCTGTATTCGTCGGCATTGCAGGTGTCGCTGCAGCTCTTCCAGGAGTCATCGCATCTATGACGTCCAAGCCTGTGATAGGGGTCCCAGTCGGAGGAAAGGTCCCTCTAGATTCACTACTTTCGATTGTTCAGATGCCTCCCGGGATGCCAGTTGCAACAGTTGGTGTCGATAGAGGAGATAATGCGGGAGCCCTCGCTGTCCAGATACTGGCGTCAAGCGATTCTGAGTTATCGGAATCCTACGCCTCATGGAGGGAAGAGATGACTCAGAAGGTCATCGCGGACGACTCATCGATTCAAGGGTGATACGATGAAGACTGAAAACCTCGTCGAAGAGGCCCTAGAACTCCTCAAGTCGGGGATAGATGACACGGCCATCATAGCATGCAGTGGAGGAATCGATTCCACTGTCGCCGCGATTCTAGCACACAAGGCTGTAGGTGACCTGCTTCATTGTGTATACGTCGATACGGGACTCATGAGATTAGGCGAGTCCGAGGAGGTATCTTCCATGTTCGATGAGATGGGCATACAGCTCAAGGTCGTAGATGCATCGGATCGCTTCTTCGCTTCATTGGACGGGGTAACTGACCCCGA
>Ga0207993_1000798_pt1 | contig 12321 bp, 21 predicted proteins | sample ETN01SmetaG_2_FD_185791 | JGI IMG/M metagenome (GOLD analysis project Ga0207993, IMG submission 185791) | Marine microbial and viral communities from oxygen minimum zone, Eastern Pacific Ocean - ETNP2014F12-01SV265 (SPAdes) (version 2) | ecosystem: Environmental > Aquatic > Marine > Oceanic ...
GGGACCCATGGTACCTCTACTATTTAACAAATTTTTTCCCTAACAAATCGCTGATCTTTTTTTCAACATGGTTCCATGAATTCACTCGAGTTTTCATGAATCGCTGTCGGGTATGGGGGGTCACGAAAATTCAAAATTTAAGATTTCCAATTTCTTTAACAGTAATCTTCCTCCCGTGATTCACGTAAGGAAAACTAACGACACCATACCCGATGGATTTCACATGAACTCAGATTATTTTTGGGACGTTGATCTTTTTTGGAAGATGGTTGTGAAAATTCATGTGAGTTTCATGTAAAATGACTGACATGAACTTGGGTCTTCTCAACCTTGGTCCAAGACGTGTCGTTCACCAGTGGGAGAAAAAAGGGTCACATGCAAATGACTCGAGTGAGACACGGTGTGCGAACCTTCGAGTGGTACCGTCGGCGATTTGGTACGCCAGGTGCTCGCATAGAAGTGACACCCACGGCACCAGCACAGAGGGCAACTGAGAAGGCGGTGGCGACGCTAGGACCGAACATCACGGGAATGGTGTGAATCCCATTTGCCCTGTCCTCTCCTACGTCTGGTATATCGGCATGGTTCGAGACCGCCGTCGTCAGGAGAGCCATCGCGAGCGCATCGCGGGGCGAGGTGTCGACGTGTGCGAGAGCATGTGGGACGATCGTCGTGGCACAGGACCACAGCGCACCCACGTAAAATGGTTTGAGGAAGGGCACCGCACGTTTGAACGGACCGTAGGACTGCACACACACCGCCTCGACGAGTCCCCAGTGTGGAAGCCCGGACGCATCGAGGATGGCGACGGCGGTGATGAGCGCGAGGATGAGGCTCTCTGGTGTATCTTCAGTCTTCCCGTCGAGGTACCTATCGGCACCGTACGCCCACCGTGCACTCGTGGCGATCCAGAGAAATGGTAAAGGGTCGTCGATGGGTGTACCAGCCGCGAGGGCGAGAACGCACATCACCGTGGGTACGATCGACATTATTACCAATTGGGGTTTTTCTCGACGGTACCCCTCCCCTCGTGTCGAGTCACGAACCGTCAGGAAAAATGAAATTTCAATTTTCGACCACATAGGGGTCCCGGGCTACCGGCGGTGACCTCACAACGCGACGCAACATGAACCTCGATCTCAACACCCTGTCATCGCAAGACATCATTAATGGGCTATCCAACAACAAAATACGGGAAATTCTCTTGAGTCTTGGACCTCGCCTCAAGGGGGACACGCTCGATCAAATCGATGACGTCGTCATTTGTCCGACGGGTCACTTTCTCCTGTCTAGCAAGTCGACCAAGTCTGGAAACAAACGACCGAGGTCGGAAGAACCGGAAGAACCGGAGTCTTTCGAAGACCACATCGAGTCCGAGGCACCCGAGTCGGAGCCGATCGTGGAAGAGCCATCGGAGCCTATCGAAGAGCCGGACATGGGGTCGGAAACTCTGCATTCAGAATCCGAAGAACTGTCACCGCTTGAGCACTGCTTCCAATGTCAAAGGGACATGGAGAATGGTGGGTATGAGTACATCAAAGAAAGTTGGCGCCACCAGTTCATCGTGGCTGTTGACTACGTCAGAAACACTGGTCTTTCCGATATCAACATACCCGACACGACCACGCACACGTACAAGAACATGAAAAGAGACGTCGGGTCTTGGATCAAACACCAACGCGTTGCGTATCGTGAGGGCAAACTTACAACCTACCGAAAGGATGTCTTGGAACTCTGTGGTATCAACTGGTACAAGAAACAAGAGCACTGGGAATCGATGTTCGTTCTGTACCAAAAGTACAAGGAAGCACATGGTGAAGAACCAGCCACGACGTACACGTGTGAGTCGGGTGAAAATCTTGGTGAATGGGTCGCCATCCAAAGAAAGGAATATCTCAAGGGTACCTTGAGTGCACAACATCGCACCAAACTGAACCAACTCGGTTTTGTGTGGAAGCCTCGTGCGAATGCGTGGAATGAAAACTATCAGAAATTGGTGACGTTCCTCTCCGGAAACCGCAACGTGTTGCCGGTGAGACACAAGACTGGAACTCGCGAACAATATGGTATCGATCTCTCCATGTGGCTCTCGAAGCAAAAAGAAAAGATCTCATCGGGTCGAATCACCATGCAACAAGAAGAAAAACTCAAAGACCTCCCCGAAACGGCTCGCGTGTTCCTCAACCTGTTCGACGCCTGACCTGTCGACCGAATAATCTAGGATTGTTCATAATAAAATCAATGTCATTTTGTACCCTACTCCTCGTCGCCGGTTGAACCCTGTGAATGTAACGCAAGCGCTCCAACAGTTCGTTGTACGTCCACCCGCCTTCTCTGTGCGCCCGAACCAGTGCCTCGCGACGGTCGCGGGACGGCAGTAATCGAATCGCGGTCGGTCTGTTTCCGGTCGCCGGTCCACCATACCCAAATGAAGTTAAGGTTGGTCGGTTGATCCTTCGACCTGCGTTCGACGACCCCCCCGACCTTTGCTGTTGCTTTTGTTTCGCACGAAGGGCACATAGTTCATCGATCTTCTTATCTAATAAAATCGTACGCATACTACTATACGTTATTAAAAAAAACACGAGACCTCACAATCCGACGCACGGGCGCGCGGACATGAAGAAGATCGCGTGGACGTCGACCTACGGACTATTCGTCTTGAGCGACACGAGAGCATATATGACGTGGTGTATGGCTGCTTCATAGGTTCTTCTTGGTCGCCTTGCGCGTGCTCGAGCGCGTGGACACGCGACTCCCTTGGCTCACGACGGATCCGATAGATTCGCTGTCAGATTCGGTCTCGTCGCTGCTGTCGTATTCATAGGTCTCGCGAAAATCTCTCATGTTGATCACGCTGTGGCGAACGCACAAGAGGTAGCCGTGTGCGACCCTGACCACGTCTACGACGACGTCGAACAAGCCGGCGAAGAGACCCGGAAGGTTCTCGACGAGGCTGAATGGAATGATCCATGCATAGTGAGCGTTCTTGTAGATTGCGCGTTTAGTGTCCATCATGACTTATTAACCCTACAAGCAAACCCTTTATGTCATTTTCCCGCGCGAATCTTTGAACCCCATACCCCCCCACGCCGCACGCCGCCAACACGCATGCCACGCGCCCTCTCCGCCGACTGGCACCTCACCTTCTTCTTCGACGACGACGCCACCTATGACGATCTCTTCGAGACCACGTGGGGCGCGAAGATCGCGGACGAGACGTTCATCACCGCCGTGGGGTACTACGTCACCAACGCGCGTATCAAGACCGGTCATGCACTCATTCAACTGAACCGTGACGTGAAGAAAGCGGAACTGGAGACGTACATAGGAAATCGAGTGGGCGCGTACTGTCTCTACCCCGTCCGCGGGCACGTCATGCCACCGACGCTCGTCGAGAGACTCGATCGCTCGCATGGGACCTTCGCGACCTTTAGCGTGAAAGAAATGTATGCATGAGTTAGAGATGTTATTCAAAAAAGAGGACGTTGTACAAACTATAGCGACGGTGGGTAACGCCCTCGTCTTAATCGACTGGTTCCTTCGTAAGTTCAGGGCAGGCGTCTAAGATCTCCTTGAGGCGCTCGTCGAGACCTTCTTCGGTTTGAAAGTTTTCAACGGCTCTTTCAGTGAGCACGTTTCCATGGACCTTGCATGGCTCACAGTCTGGGTCCGTCTCTAGCGGACCGTGAGTGTGTTCGGGGAGCACCTTTTTCTCTTTCGGTTGCTTCTTGGCAGTCGGAGTCTCGGTCGTGACCTTCTTCTTGCGCTCTTGACGCTCGACTGAATGCATGCGACAGAACTCGGTGCCCGCGGCACAGCCGTTGCTGCATGGCTTCCCGGACGCCGTGACGCCCTTACACGTCGGTCCATCCTTACGCTTACGGGAAGCGGGTGCGCGCGTCGCGATCGCCTCTTTGAGAGCGTCGAGGTCGGGCTTGATCGCGGCGACGACGCCGTTGATGATGTCTTGGAGCGGGGGGAGCGCGGTGTCCGTCATGGTGTGGCGCAGTTTGAATTTGAATTTGAATCTTGAGACAGTTTTTTCCACTTAGGGTTTACAGCGTGCTACATGATGCTAACATGGACCCATTCAACGAGTGTCTATGGATCCTCCCGTCTGGGTACGTATCCTCCATCATCGAACGCGGAAGACCGAACGACGTGCATCGCTTACACTTGTAATACCTCCGCTTCACCTTCACACCATCTATTTCCACAGTCTTCAGACCGTACGCCTTCCACTTGTGCGTTTTCAAGACTGATTCATTACTCGTCTTCCTATCCCCAAAGATCCTGCACGAATCGCACTGTCTTATCCCACAGAACTCGCATTTCGTTCGCCTGGTGGTCCACGCGATGGGCATGTCGATGAACGGGGGATACGGTTGCATGTATTCACATTCGATCATAGCGTGAAGGGTGGCAGCCCCAAGGGGTCTTCGCGGACTGACGTCGAGGACGAGGGTATGGTGAAGGACGGTGGTGGTGGGATCCTCGTCGTGTTCGTAGATTCTTTAGTAGATCCGAGATTGACGAACCTACTTAGGGCAAATGTCCCTATAGTAGTAAGCCCATTGTCCATAAATGTATAAATCAGTGACCGTGCCTTGACGAATAATTTATGACTGTATTCGCACACGGGCGTTCCGATCCTATCTATACGAGAACATCTCTGGCTATAATACACATACTCTGACGCATACAAGACCGTGTACAATATGGCGAGTGGGGTCGCGATATGTGTCACGACATTTCGTCCGATCTTCACCACTGTACTCGAAGGGGTGCGAAGGGACAATGTCAGCATGTGATTACATCAAACTCATTTTTTAACCGATGACAGACGGGAGTGAAAGTATTTGCAGAAATCTCGGAGATCGGTGTGAATCTCACACCATTTGAGGTTGTCGCGATGGATCACCTGGGTCGACTGTCGACCGTTGAACTGTTCCACGAGACAGCACGTGTGAACGGTCTCGCGAAGGAGTTCCAAGTACACCCGACACTGAACCTCTTCGTACGGGACCAATCGATTGAACATTTTCTTCGTCCGCTTCTTCTTTTGAATCAGTGTGTCGTCCACCACCTGACCCGGAACACCCACCAATTGATATCGCGTGCCTTCGATTTGACAGATGGTTTTGTTGTAAAAATTAGGTCGACCACTCCCCTGACGAGCGAAATTTTTGTTCAGTTCACTCGTGAGGTGATCCTTCACCGGTCGCAACTCTTCGGTCTGGCACACGGACTTGACCTCCTCAATCTTGTGCTGTAGGTCTTCCACGGAGGTCGCTCGATGGTTTGTGAATTTTCGAAGCAATGTCTCGACCGGTTTGTTCACGCGCGCGATCGTGTGCACCTTCTCCGTTCTTGTCATTTCGGTGAACGTGTGTGGGGAATGTTTTTTCCAGAGTTCTCGAACAAGTTCTTGTGGATCCTTGATACCACACCCGATGGCAGCCGCGACGTCAGACGCGTTGATGTGGACGATGGGGATGCCTATGTCCGACACCGGGAACTCGATCGGGTTCGATCTCATGTACCAAAACAATTCACCACACGCTCGAGCATCGAACAGGGCGTGATGGGCGTCGAACTCGCCCCCGATGCATTCCTTGTAACAGTTGACCAGTTTCCCGGTTCGACAAAAATTGCGCTTCTTCCAAATCCCAAACGTACACAGGAACGATCGAGACCGGAACCACTCCAACTCATCGTCGTAGCCTCGGCGAATGAGTTCGGCGCTCACGATGTTTTCGTCGAACGCGCTGTTGTGTGCCACCATCGGTCCGCCCCCGTGACGACGAACGAACGACACGAACGATGCGATCACGTCCGCGAACGGCTCACCACTCGCGTGCGCTTCTTCTTCCGTTATCCCGTGGATCTCCGTCGCGCCAACCTTGAAACCATCGGGGCGGACAACCGTGTACATGGCATCGACCTCCTTACCATCTTCGAACGCCACGGCGGCGATCGAAAGGAGACGGGCTTCTTCATAGTTGCGGAGGTTGTATTTCGTCGGAGAAACAAACTCCAGGGGTCGTCCCGTAGTCTCTGTATCAAACGCCACATATCTCATACTTACAATACTATTGGCTCATTGTCTCTAACCGGTGTGATGGGGAGTCTCTCGAGTCGGTAGAGCGTTTTCAAAATATTCTCGTGCGACTTATCCAAGACCTCCCGACCGGCTCTGTACATGCGCCGGTACTCGACCATGTCGCGCTCGAGCATGTGCTTCACCTCCAGCGTGTCGTAAATCTTCCGATCCCTGTCCTCTTCCGAGACCAGTTGCACGTTCCCCAGGACTTGGACGACGTGTGGGTGGTTCCTCGTCGCCCCCTCACACGCGGGGTGCAGTCGTTCGTGCATGACAAGTAGACTGTTCATCAGATCACCGTAGGAATCGCTGTCGAGCACATCCTTGTTCCTCTCCACGGCGTCGTAGATGGCGTTGACGATGTCGGCACTCGTCGTGTCGCGTAAGGAATTCAGGTCGTGCATGGTCGTGTGTGACGTGACGCGGGCGCGTGGTGTGTGTCAGGCGCTAGAGACAAAAATTTTCCCGCCTTAATTTAAAAACTCCATGCGTCCGATCACGACAGTTACCTTCGAGGCTCTCGTGGTGGGGATCATAAACGCCGTAGTGTATTACACTTTAGACAAACTAAACTCGGGTGTCAGCACCAAATGGCTTTTAATTTTCACTGGTGCCGCTATTCACTTATTGTTTGAATTTAGCCCAATGGGAAACATCAACGAGATTTGGTGTAAGCAGACATTTCCATGAGTGCTTGTTCGCGGACTTGTTGTAATTCCTCGAGTTCTAACTCGAGAGCAGCCCGGGTGTACGCGATCTTCTGGTTGTGTTCGCGGAGACGTTCCTGGTACCACTCCCGTCGGTCGCCGACGTTGACGCCGGCTTCTTCCAAGCCCCGCGCCCGGGGTACGCGGATGCGCTCGAGACCGTATCGCTTCGCGGTCTCGAGGACAGCCTCGGTGACGAACTCACGATCGACCGTCTCCTTCGGATACAGAGTCAACAGCCTGGAACGGATACCTTGAACGCGCGTGTTCACATGGGAGACGTACTCCGCCAGCGCGCGGCGCCTGTACACCGGGTCGTGCATCGGCGCGTCGGACGACGAGGGCACGGGCGCCTTCGGGATCTTGATCGGCGGTGGGCGGTTCGTGAGGCTGAGGTTGGACAGGTCGGTCAACGTCTGATCCATGTGCGCGCGTGTCTAAGGTTCAAACAGGTAGTCCGGTGCGAGCCAGAGGGGGCTTGAGACTCTTTTTTCCAGATCTTTGCAGGGCATCTCGAGGATGATGATCTCACCAGCCTCATTGACGGCTTCTACCAGTTCTGTGCGTTCATTATGGGAAATCGGTGGGGAATCGGCTCGTTCCGAAAATAAATAATCGGTCAGGTACTTGAGCGGTGTGAACATGCTTGCGTGCGCGTGCTTGCTTGCTTTCTATTACAACTGATATCTTTATCGCTTGAGCATGTTCATAATCTTGATGAAGGAGTCCTCGACGTTCCCGTCCTCCGCGGCGTCAATCGTGAGAATTGTCCTCAAAAAGTTGAGCATCGCCTCGAGCATGCACGCGTCGCAGTGTGAGGGGGGACAGCCAGGTAGGTGTCAATCAAATTTTGGCGGGAAAATATTGAAATTTAAAAATCCTCACAATATGTAGAATGGTCGAACGAATCGTGTCGCCGGACGAGGTCCCTCGACGTGTTCAGTATGTGAACATTGATTCAGAATACTATCCGACGAACAACACGTTTACCGTCGACCTCAACGAACTCCATGTGGAAAATCTCAGTGAGGTGATCGGTATCAGGTGTGTCGAGTTTTACATCACGCAGGTGGGTGACAACTCGAACACGGCGTCGAACACGGACGTGGCGAAATTCGTCGACGTCGTCACCGACGACATACCCTCCGTGTCCCAGATTCACGACGCGCGAAATGGCATGATTTTCATGCGGGTACCCTTGGAGCGTCACTACAGTGGGTCGAACGGTATCCTCGTGCGGGACAAACAGTGGAAGCCTCACCAACGCGTGCAAAATTTCTTCACACCGATCGCATTGCGTAAGATCAATTTCAGGGTGTATGAGTTCCAAGACGACGCCGACTATCGGTTGCTCCAACCGGACGCACGCTTTCACATGATTTTGGAAATCACCACGCGTGACCACAAAGTGAAACCGAAGAGTAAGGAAGCGCAGATCCTCAACGCACTCGAACGTTTGAACGTCAAGATTGACGAACTGAATTCGAACGTACGACGTCTACCCGACGAGCCCACACACAAAGGCAAGCGTCCGGCGACCACACTCTACGCGATCGTCGCGGCGATGGTCTTGGCGTTCGTCGCATGGGTGAATTTGAAACCACGGGTGGGCTAGAAAAAAAATAGTACGGAATAGTACCAATACTATGAGCACCGTGAAACGAAGATCCCAGAAGATCCTTCGCGACCCGATCTTTGACGTGACGAAACCGGGCATCCGCCGACTCGCTCGTCGCGCCGGCGTCATCCGCGTCGGGGGGTTGATGTACAACGAAATGCGCGGAATGATCAAGGTTCACATCGAAAACGTCATCAGGCTTGCTGTCATTTTCATGCAATACCGCGAACGAAGGACCCTTTCCCATGGAGACGTGAAGGAAGCGCTCAGGCGTTTGGAAATGCCGGTGTGGGGTGTTACCGGTAAGGAAAAGGCGAACACGTCTGGAGTCAAGAAGACCGCCAAGAAGACGAAGGCTCGTCGAGGTTCCATGGCGGTGAAAGAGGTCAGAAAATATCAAAAATCTGATTCATTGCTGTTGAGCCGAGCGCCGATCGAGCGCCTCATCAGAACTTCGATGCAAGACTTTACCTCGGACGGACGCATCGAGCCGAAGGCGTTGTCGTTGATTCAAGTGTCCGTCGAAAATCTCATCACCAACATTTTCAAAAAGTCCCAACTCGCCGCGCTCCACGGTGGAAGAAAGGGTGTTCGAATGTCAAATGCTCGTCTCGTTTCCTCGATTGAAGGTTAAAAAATCCATATCATGTCTCATCATGGCGCTACTCATCAGATGCAGTGCACATCCCCGAATCAAACAACAACTCAAACTCAAGACCGGTCGCGTGGGGACGGTGTTGAGTATGTACTATGCGACCTTGGGGACGGAACCCGCTGTGTCGTCCGTGCTCGGTACCTTCACGGCGTTGGGGTACGTCAAAGGTCTGTCAGATCACGTGGATAATATAGAGTCATCACCGTTTCAGAAACACCTGCTGATACCCGTCGGGTGTAGTGTTTTTGAAGCGATGTGGAACGCTTCGCACGAGTGGCAATTCGACTACGGAGTGACACTTATATGTTTCCTGTCGTACCAAGTGGCGTTATTCTGGATACTCATGGACGAAATATTTACGCATCGACAGTAGCCGTCTTCTTCGTAGATTTCTTCGTCGCAGTCTTCTTCGGGGCGGGAGCGGGGGCGGCAGCACTGGCACACTTGCAATCCTTGCCAGGCGGTCCCGCCGGACCAACCGGTCCGGGAACCCCCTTCTCACCCTTCGGTCCACGCGGACCCTGGGACCCGGCACCACCGCCGCCTTCACCAATCATGTCGACCATCTTGAGGAGCGTCTGGTAGAGCGCAGCCTTGTCCACGCGGCTTTTCGCCATCTCCTGTTCGAGTTCTTCCTTGAGGGAGTCCATCTTGTTATACTTAGAGCAAAGAATTTAATACACAGCATGATCGACGCATTCATTGGACCGACCCTTCGTTCGGGGATTGGTCAGCACTGTCGAAAATATTGCGAACTATTCCCACAAGCCAAGTACTACTGTTACAGCGATGGTTCGATGGCGCTCCCGGAATGTGAACACGGTCTGCTGTTCCTGATTCCCACCGGAATGTGTGAAAACGTGATTCAGTACTGCAAGACCCGAGTGAAACATCTCCACCTCTACACCGTGTGTGAGACCGAGACCGTACACGAAGACTATGGGAAGATGTTCAAACATTTCGATCGATGCGCGGTGCCCAGTGAATTCTGTCGAGACGTGCTGTCCAAACAGTTCCCGGACACAGAATTCTACGTGGTACCCGTCCACGTCCCGGAACCACCGTACGTGTTCTACCACATAGGGAACGTCAAAGACGAACACCGGAAGAATTTTCTCGAGATCCTTCGGGCGTTCATAGAGTTGAATTTGGAGTTTCCGAACACGCGACTGCTCGTCAAGGCGACGTGTAACCAAGACGTGACGATCAAACACAGAGACGTCGAGGTCATCAACGGTGTGTTGAGCGATGACACGCTAAACACGATTCACGCGCGGGGTGATTGCTACGTTAACTTCAGTAACAGTGAGGGTGCCGGGATGGGTGCGATCGAAGCCGCGATCCGCGACAAGCCCGTCATACTCACCGAGTTCGGTGCACCCAAGGAATACGTCAAGACCCCATACACGATCGATTGCGAAAAGCAAGAGATCCAACACGACGATTTCTTGTTTCAGAAGGGTATGGTGTGGGGCAAACCCGACCCGAAACAGTTGCGAGCGTTCATGCGAGACGCCTATTGCCGACGCGTGCGATACATGGACCACTCACACACCAAACACATGGTCTCACATGAGTTCGTTACGGGCGTATTCAGTCGCGAGTGTCAAAAGTCCGAAGAAGATCGCACCTGACATCATCTGGTCGCGCTGAGACAGGATGTACATGATGAGTTCGTCGACGATTTTCACACCGGTCGGCTTCTTTGCAATTTTAGGAACGAGCGTCATGACGACGAGGTAGATCGCCATCGCGAGAATCACCGGTCTGAGTTGCTCTTGGTCGAGAAACATGTTATGTTAATTACATTGTACTTATATTTTTTTCGTCGTCAAGTGGTCACGCTTCGCCTTGATTCGTGCGTAAGATTCCCTGACTCGAATCACGGCGTTGTTGAATTTTTCTTCTTTTTTAGGCGGTTCCATGATTATGCCTCCCCCCCGATGGTTGCCAGGTATAAGTCAACTTTTCCTTTAACGTTCGGACACAATTCGTGTACCCTTTTCGTGACAGCATCTTGGGATGCCATGATGTGGCGTCTAAACTTTTTGAGATCGATCCCCGTGGCGTTATGAATCTCGTCCTCCGACGCGATGTCGCGAAGCGCGTAAAAGTACGCCGCCGAATAGTTCGCGTGGAGGAGGGCGATGATCGGGCTGTCGTCTTGGAGGGCGGCGGTGCTGTATCGAGCCGCCTGTCGGATCAGCGTCTCGATGTCCTTCTTTCGGTTTCGTCGACCGTTCTGAGACATGAGGAATGCCACACATAGGATGAGTAAGAGGTAGTGAAACATCTATGTTTTACATGGATAAATTATTATAGTGCGCGAGGACGACCGGGTCGTCCATCGGGGTCGTCGGTTCGAAATGCTGAAGCGCCATTCGCGCGCGTCGACCGTTCTTGTTTTTGTCAATCTTACCGGACGACTGAACGTAGAACACCGCCGTGGTCGGCGCGTACCCCCGACGTCGCATCAACCACCACGCCTGTCGAACGTCCGAACGAGTCTTCAACGAGAGACACGCCTCACGAATAGTGAGCGAGGAGCGTCGGCGTCGGGCGGGCATAGACCTGATCGGCATGTCGTTCACGAATCGATCGTACAGACGCAGACTCCTGTACGTGTGACCGTTGAGGTCATCGAAGATGTGTCCGCTGACGACCTCGTGGACGCGTCCGCGGTCGAGAAGATCGACGCCGCTCCGCTTCAAGTGATCCGTGTAGAGTTTGATAGTCGCCGGCTTGTAATTCTTCTCCCGAAGGAGGGTTTCAAAATTCGCAAGAAGACGAAGAGCCATGGTACTTAGTCTTCCCTCTCGACATGTCTTTAAGACATGGTACGTGGGTTGTGTATGATCCACGTGACGTGGAAGAAGATTTGCTATCTATGTCACTGCCCACTCAATGTCGAGGTGGGATTCGACGATGAAGAAGATGAGTTCTTTTGGAACTTGACTATGGACTTTGTCGTTGGTGAAGAAAGATTGCTCAAAAACATTCTATACTATAAGAAATTAGGTGGGCACGTGTACCCGACGTGTAAATCGTGTTTCGATCTCAAGTTCGTGTGTAATCCGGCTATAGTACGAGACATCGAGATTGGAAAACTCCGACGTCGACGTCCGAGACCCGTAGGGTACTCCCATGCCGAACTCGGCGCGTGGGTTGACATGTGCAGGCGCTTCATTCGTCGACTCAGGTCGTCGTCCGAGGAATTTGGATTTTACCCATGTAG
>Ga0207993_1000801_pt1 | contig 12301 bp, 11 predicted proteins | sample ETN01SmetaG_2_FD_185791 | JGI IMG/M metagenome (GOLD analysis project Ga0207993, IMG submission 185791) | Marine microbial and viral communities from oxygen minimum zone, Eastern Pacific Ocean - ETNP2014F12-01SV265 (SPAdes) (version 2) | ecosystem: Environmental > Aquatic > Marine > Oceanic ...
CCCCACCCAAAATGATATGAAAGATGAGGGAGAGCCTATGGGATGTAACTACGACGGTAGCACAAATAAGTGTAGCTTTAAAGTCAACAAGGAGAGTAAGGGCGCGAATAAAGTTAATCCTAACTGGCTGTGTGAGGAAACTCCAGAAGAAGAAGAACCAGAGCCTGAACCGGAACCAGATACAACAGCCGCTCCAACAGCTGCTCCAACACCAGCACCAACACCAGCACCAACAGCTGCGCAAACAGCTGTGCCAACACTAGCACCTGTAGTCGCACAGACTCAACCTACTATTCAATTACAATGTCCAGATACTTGTGGTATTCATGCCGATATGGATGATTTAAGAAACCAGATTTCATTTATACAACACCGAGAACGGTAATTTTTTTAGTATATAAAAATAGATTTAGAATTATAATGGAAAATACCATAGTTGATTTAAGGATTATTCACAAAAACATACAAAATATAATACAAGCTTTACTTATTTCTAATAGTGATACTCTACCAATACCTATGAAATATATGTTTTGGCTTATCCGACAAGCGAAAACAGTCATTGAACAAGATAATATGTTACTTAATGTACAAGCTCCAGTTCATATTTGTGGAGATATTCATGGTCAATATAGTGATTTGCTAAAAATTTTTAATAATTTAGGATACCCTTCTTCCCAAAATCGTTATATGTTCTTAGGAGATTATGTTGATCGTGGGAAAAAAAGTATAGAAGTAGTCTGTCTACTATTTTGCTTTAAGATATTATATCATAATGATGTTTTTCTATTAAGAGGAAATCATGAAACAGCCGATGTATCTCGTGTATATGGATTTCATGATGAATGTAAAAGAAGAGGCTCTATCAAATTATGGAAGCATTTTGTAGACGTTTTTAATGTAATGCCTGTAGCAGCAACAGTTGGATTAGCACCCCCTGAAGATCCAGTAATTTTATGTATGCATGGTGGTTTATCTCCTTTCTTACAAAATTACAAGGATATTAACAAAATAAAAAGACCAACTGAAGTTTCAGACGAAGGAATATTATGCGATTTACTTTGGTCTGATCCAGAAACAGAAGGTCCTACATTTTTAAAAGGTTGGCATCCGAACGATAGAGGTGTTTCTTATCTTTTTTGTAGGGATGTACTACACAAATTCTTAAAAGAGAATAAACTTGAAATGATTTGTAGAGCCCATCAAGTTGTTGAAGATGGGTATGAGTTCTATGGAAATCGTGAACTTGTAACTATATTTTCTGCACCAAGATATTGTGGAGAATTTGATAATAAAGGTGGAGTTATGACAGTAAACGAATCATTGAAATGTACTTTTACCTTGTTTGATTAAATAATGAATCTACATTTGATGGAAGTTCCTTGATTTCTGTACAATAAAATTGCTCTATTCTTCTCATTGTTTCACTATCATTTCCCGATACAAAATTCAAAGCAATTCCCTTTCTTCCAAATCTTCCGCTTCTTCCAATGCGATGGATATAACTTTCAATATTTCTTGGAATATCATAGTTAATTACAAGAGAAACTTGTTGTACATCAATACCCCTTGATAATAAATCAGTTGAAATAAGTACTCTACTATCTCCTTTTCTAAATTTATACATAGTATCCATCCTCTCACTTGTTGTTAAATCACTATGTATACAAGTACACGTATGCCCATCTCTTATCAAATTTTCAGCTAAATATATAACCCTTTGCTTTGTATTACAATATATTATCAATTGGTTTATTATCATTGACGAGTATAAATCAGTTATTGCATCATATTTAAACTTATCATTGTCAGTAGCAATATAATACTGAGTAATCCCATCTAATGTTAGTTGTTCTTTTCTGACAATAATCTTTTCAGGATTTACAAGAAATTTATCGGCAATTTCATGGCAATATCTAGGTAAAGTCGCACTAAATAGACATATCTGTGTTTTATTTGGTAAAATCTCTACAACGTTTCTTATTTGATGAATAAATGCATTTGCTAAAAGTTCATCTGCTTCATCCAGAACAAGATAATTCACATTCGATATATCTATACAATCGTTGTGTAAAAAATCATTAATTCTACCAGGAGTACATATCACACACTGCGCACCGTTTCTTAGGTCTTTAATTTGGTCACTTCTTGATTGCCCGCCCAATAACAGTGCAAACTGAATTTTTGTATATTTTGCTAATCCTTTTATTACCGTATAAATTTGCTCACTTAATTCTCGTGTTGGCGACATAATTATTGCTTGAACACTTGAAATATCTTCATTTATTGATTGTAGAATTGAAATTGAAAACGTTGCCGTTTTACCTGTACCAGATTGTGCTTGTGCAATTATGTCTTTTCCCTTTAAAAATATTGGTATTGCCCTCCTTTGAATTGGACTTGGAATCTCATAACCATATGCAAAAATACCTCGTAAAATATTTTTATTTAATCCCATATGTTCAAATTTTAAATCCGAATCATCATTCGGATTGATGTCCTCAACGGATTCATTATTATTTTCTAAAATAGAGGACATTACCAATAATTACATTTAGATTAAATAATCTTATACTCAAACGTATCAACTTAAAAATCTAAATTTGGAGAATTCGAATAATCTATCAAATTCTGAATACCTTCTCCCAACATATATCCAGCCAATATCGAATATACAGTGAAACGAACACTCTTCCACTTCTTTTCAGGAGGAAACCATCCAAACCAATTACTATATTTCTCTATAATATCTGGCTCATTCAAATCATTATTAGATGTGTTATTAAAAGACATTAATGGTGTGTACTTATTCCTTCTCATTATAACATTCTTATTCCTATATAGTCGAACATTATTGTTTACCAAAGCACTACTAAATAACGAATTCACTATAAACAAAAATTTATATACAATCATAATATTATAATATATTCCTCTAATCTTTATATTAAGACCATTTCTGTAATAATTATTATACAACCCCATGCCTTGTCCTTCTATTTTTGACGAACTTAATAGAAACTGGTGGGGTGATTCAGAAGTTCTTGACGATATGCTAATCCTTCAAGAACTTAAAGAAATGTATAAAGAAGATTGTAGAATTGAACTTCCGAATGTTGAAGAATGGTGTATTGTAAAAACAAAAAAAAGACAACAAAAGGCTTCCCATACAAAAAAATCTAAATCAAATACCCCAGATAAATCTAATACAAACAAAAAATCACTTAAAACTAAAAATAATAATACTAAAAAAACAAATAATAAGCCAAAAAATAACAAGCCAACAAACAATAAGCCAACAAACAATAAGCCAACAAACAATAAGCCAATCACCAATAAGCCAATCAATAATAAGCCAATCACCAATAAGCCAATCAATAATAAGAGAAATATTAATACTTCTGATACAAAAGAAATTAATGGAAACAGTTCTAAAAACAAAAGAATTAATTCAAAAAAGTCTCAAATAACAAAATATGGTACTGTAACTAATGTCGTAAAGGGAGGGTGTGTGTTTATAAAAAGTGATGATGCTTCTAATACTGGTACTTTTGTTTGTCCAGAAATAAAGAAAATAAAAATCGGAGACAAGGTTCAGTTTAGAACATCAAAGGATACAGATACACAACATTTTCAAAAAGCGGTTAATGTACGTTTGATTAAAGACAAAAAATAAAAAGCAACTCACTTGTAAAACATAATAAAAATGACTTAAATTATATATAGTTATGGTAGAAACAAGAATGAGATTATCAACACTTGATGAAACGCATATAACTGAATTCAGCAATGACGCATATAATAATAACAATTATGAGTTTGAATGTATAGTAAAAGAGCCAAAACCAAATAGGGAATCGTTTATGAGAGTAATGGAATTATGTAAGGAAAAATCATGTAATGGAATGTGGAGGAACGTAAGAGAACGTTCAAAGAGTCTTGATATATCGATTGGTTCATTTAGGATAACTATATTTGGAAAGCATTACATTGAGTTATATTTTAGAAATGATACATTAGAGAATATACCAAGAGGAACATGGTGCGTTATTCATAAAACTCCTGAAAAAGCTGAGTATCTAAGCATTGGGTGTAAGATAAATTTAAAGAAAGAAATACCAGTAGACCCAAATAGTAGTGAGTTTAGTAATATATTGGCAAATTGGAAAAGGTTAAAGAAGTCTTTTAGACTAAAGAACCGATATTCATATTTAGTAGAAGAGTTATACTCGGTTGATTTAACTGCTGTTAGAACAGGAAAAGTTGCGAATAGTTTAAGAGAATCTGGTACATTAAGTTCTAAAGAAACTTATGAGATTGAAGTTGAATATTTGCCAGATGTTATGAATGAAACCAGGACTGAACACAATATGCAACTATGGACAGAAATAATGGAATCTATATTGTGTTCATTTAGAAACTCATGGAAAATTACTTCTATCACACAAATACATGATGTGGAAAAAGCATATTATGAAACTATACTTCAAAGAAAGATAGGTAATGACCTAACAGAAATTCGTGATAATAAATCAAGATACAAAATTAGTCCTCAAGTAATTTCACTTAATATGGACCGATTACGTATTATGAAGCAGAAGGCATTAGAATATTATGTTACTCCAAAATCAGATGGACTTAGAATGACTGGATTTATCTGTGATACTGGAGAATTATTCATATTTAGTTCGAAATCAGAATTATATCAACCCACTGGCTATATTTTCCACGAAGAATATTTTGGTTCTGTGTTTGATGGTGAAATGATTTTGAATACTAAAAATGGCGATAAATTAGCGGATTATTTGGTGTTTGACTGTTATTATTATAAAGGAAGGGACATTAGAACTAAATTATTTAATGAACGTTTAGAACATGCAAAAGAGATTGTTGCAGCAGTACAAACCGTTCATCAAACTAATTTAGGAGTAACACCTAGAGTATTATTGAAAAAATTCATTCCTATGACAACTGATAAATTTCACTCTGAATGTAAAGAATGTTTCAAAGATATTGAAAATGATATATATGAGAATGATGGATTAATATTTACACCAATCGATAAGGTTGGAGGTAATTCCTTGTATGATAAAGTATCTACAAAAAAATTCATTAAAAGTGGAAAGGAGTTCAAACGTCTATTGAAATGGAAGGATTCAACATTTAACAGTATCGATTTTAGAATTCGATTTCTAAATGAAATCGAAAAACCCTTTAAAGTTGGAGATGAATATGTAATGACCAAATTTATGAATTGTTCTCTACACGTTACCTATGATAAAGACCCTAAACCATTTACAAGAGATGATTTCATTGAGGAAATGAATAATACAGGAGATGCTTCATTATCATACAACAAACATTATGAGAGTCAATTTAAACCATTTGATCCAGAAGATGATAACGCGTGTTCTATTCAACTACCCATGTATGATGGACAACTTCGTTGTAAAGAAAATGACACTTGGGATGGGCAAAAAATTACAAATTCTGATATCGTTGAATTTGTATATGATAAAAATTTAGATTCTGAATTTAGATGGATTCCTATAAGAGTTAGGAAAGATAAAGATAAGCCAAATTTCCATAAAGTTGCTTTAGATATATGGCAATCATATCATTTTCCAGTTACTAAAGAAATCATGACTGGTGAAGAAAAGATACCTTCTAATAATGATGTCATTGACACATATTATAATAATGGAGATGATACCAGTGGTGATTCAGATTTAAGAAGATTCCATAGATTACATGTAAAACATGCTATATTTGAAAATACTATTGGTAAAACCACTGGCAAAAAATTATTAGATTTGGGTTCTGGAAAAGGCGGAGACATTCCAAGATATATTGAATTTGATGCAAATGTATTGGGTGTTGATAATAGTCTTGACAATTTACATAATCAAAACAATGGAGCTTATAGACGTCTTCTGAATATAATTAGTGGTATGAAGTCAAAATCCAAAAAAAGACAAAGTGATAATTTTCCTTTAGACAAAGTTGTATTTATAACAGGAGATGCCGGAAAACCATTTAATAATCCGTCAACATTTGATTTGCCAAATTCAGATGGAATATATAAGAGATATGTTATCGACAATAACATATTTGGCAAAAATCACACTTTCGATGCAGCAACAGTATTCTTCGCATTACATTACTTCTTTAAAGATGAGAAGACATTAGATACATTCTTAGCAAATGTTGCCAATAATATTAAAGTTGGAGGTTATTTCGGCGGATGCTGTTATGATGGTCAAATTATTGACAAAAAACTCACTGAAAATGATGATATGGATTTAGTATATCGTGACTCAAATGATTCTGAAATATTGAGAATACGTAAGAAATATGAAGGGGAATTAAGCAATGATTCCAATTCACTTGGAAAAGAGATACATGTATTAGTACAAAGTATTGATATGATTCATCCAGAATATCTTGTCAATTTCAAGTTCTTTGCTAAGAAATTATTTGAACTCGGATTCAAAATTGTACCAGAAAATTCCAATAATTTTGAAATGTATTACAAAAATCAAAACAAAATTGTTTTAAGCGAAGGAGAACAAAATGCGAGTTTTCTAAACAGGACCTTTGTATTTCAGAGATTTAGTTATGGTACTGAAACCATAGACAATAATAAAATTTTAGATGACAAAAACATATAAGAATACTGTTAAGGTGCTCCAAAATGTACATATCTTCTTCAAGTGATTGGAATTGGAATTGGGAAACAGATAGCATTGCAACACAAACCAGTGAAAATACTCCAAAAACATATTTGGAAGTTCCAGAATGGGTTTCATTTGAATCTTTAGACTTTCAAAAAATATGGCAAAATACATCTGGAAAAAGACATCAACAACCCCAAAAAGAAAGAGAAAAATATGAAAAGCTATGGTTACAAAATACTGAACTCCCAATTACAACTTACCAAAAACATAACTCTTTTTATGATAATATACAAAAACACATATACAGTGTCATGGCTCTACGTAGTTTTACACAAACTGGACCATATGGTATTCAAATTACTCATTTCAGAATAGTTGACGATATTAAAACACAGTTATATTGTGAATACCTCGTCAAATTTAAAACACCCAGATACGAATATTCCAGTTGGATGCGTTATTCAAAACTCAAACTCTTTTATAATCATCTATTTCTACACTATTCATACCTCTCTTTCAAAAATACAAGATTAAGTTGGAAAGTCCTAAATTCTTGGAAAAGTTGGTTCAGAAATCTAGAAATGTCATACTTACAAAAAAAAGCTTTCTTCTTAGAAAGAATACTTCATGATGCGTTATATGAAATCGATGACCCTTACATTTTTATACTTTATTTTACTTGAATTTACATTTCACCACCAACCTCTAAGGCCTTGCGGCTTAAGTCGGGTTCAATCGTACTCTGCATCCAGGGCCCAACCTTTTTTTGTGGGTTAGGAGGCTCCGAACGGATTTGCATGTTCGCATTGCGAAGACTTTGTCCTACTGTGTTGATACCGACGTGGAAACCAGCAGTTAAAAAGTTTTGATCTTCAAGCTTTCCCTTTCCGGTAGGATTGGCAGCAGACCACTCGGTGGCTTCTTGGCTGGGGAGTAAATCCGAAGGTTTGAGTTGTCCCTTGGGGAAAGCGTTGGCAGGTGCCGAGTTTCCGGATACAGGATCACTTTTATCATCTAAAAGAGCTTTAGGGGCAGTTTGTAATCCCTCTAAAGCGGGGGCTGGGACTGATTCAGATGGCATAGTTACACCAGTTGAGCACGATGGTACATATGAACCGCTTGAATCAACCTCGGCGGCATCTTCAAAAGACTCGACGTTTCTTTTCTTTATCAAAAAGCATAGTGCAGCAATAGCCAAAACTAATCCAACAATTATAGCTACTTTTCTTAAGTTGTCCATTCTTACTTATATAAATATAAAAAACAAAGAATTTATAAATGAATATTCTTATCGATTATCGTGAGCAAGGTATGAAAACAATTTTAGATGATAATTTAGTGACATATATGAATCTGCAAATTGGCGATATTCAAATTATACAAGATAATCCAGAAAAGACACCAATAATTGTTCTTGAAAGAAAAACTATCCAAGATCTTCAACATTCTTTAAAGGATGGTCGTTTTTCTGAACAGAAAAAAAGAATGAATGCTTCTAATTTTATTCACAAAGGTTTTATTATTGAAGGCAAAGTATCAAAATTTGAGCCTCAATTTGAAAGTATACTAAAACAAATTATCATCAGAATTCAATTAAAGGATAAAATGGTCATTTTTCTTACAGGTGACATACGCGATACTACAAATCTTATATTGGAAATTAAGAGAAAACTACTTTTAGATTCTAAACTATACAATCATTCTCAAAAACAAACTGATTATATAGACACTTTACATGTTTCAAAAAAACAAAATCTAACGCCATCACTTTGTTATATTTTACAACTTAGTCAAATACCTGGAATTTCTAAATCTATTGCTAAAGTTATTGCTGAGAAATACCCTAACTGGATATTACTGATTAATGGTATTCAAGACAAGGTCAATTTTGTACAGGCATTGAAGTCTGCTAAAATAGGTGAAAAAAGATATATGCAACTATATCAATATCTTACTATATCACCTCCTTAACTGGTTCTTGTTCTGGTAATTCTTTAATGTTTATTTCAGTATCATTCCTACAAGCATTTTGTTCAATTATGAAATATGCTGAAGTAACTGACATCCATATTGAACCAGCCATCCAAAATCCAATTGCTGTCCACATTCCTATTTCTGAATGATTTCCATCGGAAACCAAATCATAAAAACCCCCTCTAATAGCAGGAATTTTGGTAACACAATAATATGTAATTATTAGCAATACAACTGGTTTTAAAGCTTGTGTCATAATTTTATCACGCTTTGGCTTGTCGCAACTTGATGTTTGTGCATATCCCATTGTAACGGTCATTATAAACGATATCATACATACTAACGGTAAAACGGCAAAAGTTGGATTTTTAGGCAAAAATTTTACTTGAAAATAATATGCCAAACCTATCATTTGTACTAAAGCATATACCAATGATGATTGTCTCAACAATTCAAGTAACAAAAATTTACTACTTGTGGGATTTACATTTATAAAACTTGTAACACAATACGATATGATTGAACCAACAAATGCAATTAATACAATTAATTTTCCAAATGACATTTCCATTAATTTAGATTAGTTTTTTTTACTAAAATCTAATTCCACTACTATATTATAAATTATTGACTGGATAACACCTCATTCTTGTCTGATAATCTATTCTCTAATTCATACCATTCTATTGGATTGCGATTAAAGTAATCATCATCATCAGTATAATCATCTCGGAAAAATCTTGAAGTTCTGCGAGGTGCAGGAAGGTCATGCGGCATTTCAATTGGAAATACTAATACGGAACGTTTATAAATATTGTATGAATGAAAAACTAGCATTCCAATTGTTACAGTAATAACCAATGATAAAGTAATAGTTCTGTATATTTTGTCCGAATCTTCGTCATTATTTTTTACATTTACTATATTTGTTATATTTGTTATATTCGTTGAATTGTCATAATATACCATTAATTTAGAACTGAAATAATATAAGAACTTCGAAATAATTATATATATGGCCACTTCAGAAGCTATTGGTATCGATTTAGGCACAACATACAGCTGTGTTGGTGTATACCAGAACGACAGAGTTGAAATCATTGCTAACGACCAAGGAAATCGCACATCTCCATCATATGTAGCATTCAATGAAACTGAAAGACTTATCGGGGACGCAGCCAAGAATCAGGTGTCAATGAATGTACATAACACTGTTTTTGATGCTAAGCGTTTGATTGGAAGAAAATTTTCAGATAAAGAAGTACAAGATGATATTAAGCACTTCCCTTTCAAAGTATTTGCGGATTCTTCTGACAAACCGATGATCGAGGTCAAATATAAGGGAGAAACCAAACATTTTAGCGCCGAGGAAATTAGTTCTATGGTGCTTACAAAAATGAAGAATACTGCCGAAGCATATTTGGGTCATGACGTAACTAAAGCAGTAATTACTGTTCCAGCATATTTCAACGATTCGCAGCGTCAATCGACAAAAGATGCGGGAAGGATTGCAGGGCTCGAAGTACTTCGTATCATCAATGAACCAACTGCCGCCGCTATTGCATACGGTTTAGACAAAAAAGACTCGAATAAAGGGGAAAAAATTGTTTTAATTTTTGACCTTGGTGGAGGTACATTCGATACCAGCTTATTGTCTATTGACGAAGGAATTTTTGAAGTATTGGCTACCGCTGGGGACACAAGGCTAGGAGGTGAAGATTTTGATCACAAAATGGTCGATTATTTTTGCCTTGAAATTAAGAGAAAATTGAAAAAGGATATTTCAAAGAATCCTCGCGCTTTGCGCCGTCTAAGAACTGCATGTGAACGTGCCAAACGCACCTTATCCGCATCTTCTCAAGCTTCGATTGAAATCGATACATTAATTGATGGTATTGATTTCAATTCTACTGTAACACGAGCGAGGTTCGAGGATATGTGTGCTGCTGATTTCAGAAAGTGTATGGCTCCAGTAGAAAAAGTATTGCGTGATGCTAAAAAATCGAAAAATGATGTCGATGAACTTGTGTTAGTCGGTGGTTCCACAAGAATTCCGAAAATTCAAGAAATGCTTAGAGAGTTTTTTAACGGAAAAGAGCTTTGTAAAAGTATTAATCCAGACGAGGCGGTTGCATATGGGGCTGCGGTTCAGGCCGCGATTTTAGTTGGGGCGGATAAGAATTCCGAAAAACTGAGCGATCTTCTCCTGATGGACATTGTGCCTCTATCATTGGGATTAGCTACGTCTGGTGAGGTTATGACTGCTTTAATTAAAAGAAATACCACAATTCCTTGTAAGAAAACTCAAACATTTTCTACTTTTAGTGATAATCAACCTTCGGTACTGATACAAGTATATCAAGGCGAGCGCGCTATGGTGAAAGACAACAATTTGCTTGGCAAATTTGATTTAACGGGGATTCCTCCTGGCCCCAGAGGTACCCCTCAAATAGAAATTAGCTATGATGTAGATAGCAATGGTATTCTAACCGTGACAGCAGTTGAAAAATCTACTGGAAAATCGCAAAATCTTGTCATTAAGAATGATAATGGTAGACTATCAGAAGAAGAAATTAAGAAGATGGTTGATGATGCTGAACAATTCAAAGCTGAGGATGAATTACAAGCTTTGAAAATTGAAAAACGTAATGGATTGGACCAAATCATTTACACCAGTTTGAAAGCTATAGGCGACCAGAACCCAGAATTAACCGAGTTTATCAAGGAAACAGAAACGTGGCTTGAAAATAATCCTGATGAATCCCCTGATATTTATGATGAAAAGATTAAAGAAATCCAAGAAAAAATGCAAACATTTACCCCGCCACCACAGGATAATGAAGAAGAAATCCCCAACACAAATATGCCCCAAGAATCAGCTACTCCAGAAGATTCTGGCCCTCAAATAGAGGAGATTGATTAAAATATATATAACCATACAACTCATATTTAGAGTAATATGACTGAGATTTGGAAAGAATTAGAAGGATTTTCAAAATATAAAATCTCAAATAGTGGAAAAGTTTGGTCGAAAAAATATAACATAGAAATGTCACTTAAAAATAAAGTAAGTGGATATATTCGTATACAATTATTTAATAACAATAGAGCGCCAGAGAGCCATTACATTCATAGATTAGTTGCATTAACATTTATACCAAATCCAGAAAATAAGAAAACCGTGAATCATAAGAATCATAATATAACCGACAATAGAGTTGAAAATCTTGAATGGGCAACTATGGTAGAACAAAATAATCATAAAAGAAAACCATCAAGAGAAGCTGATCAATTAAGATTTTCTAGGCCTGTATGGCGTTGTTCTATTGATGGTAAGAAAATAGAATATTATGAGACAATAAAAGATGCTTCTCAATGGATATTAGATAATAAGGGAAATAAAAGAGCACGAGGTAATATCAATAACGTATGTCGAAACAAACAAATAACGGCATATGGATTCAAATGGATATACGATACTTCACAAGAGAATATATTTGAAAACGAAATATGGAAAGACATTCCAAAGGAATTTATTAGAGGAAGATTAGATTATCAAATATCTGACCAAGGTCGAATAAAAAATCCAAATGGTAAAATTTTGAAAGGATTCAATTATAATGGTTATAGAGGAGTCTCACTTTATAGAG
>Ga0207993_1000802_pt1 | contig 12296 bp, 10 predicted proteins | sample ETN01SmetaG_2_FD_185791 | JGI IMG/M metagenome (GOLD analysis project Ga0207993, IMG submission 185791) | Marine microbial and viral communities from oxygen minimum zone, Eastern Pacific Ocean - ETNP2014F12-01SV265 (SPAdes) (version 2) | ecosystem: Environmental > Aquatic > Marine > Oceanic ...
TGATAGCTGAACCAGACATAATGGCTGAGCGATTCCAAGACCTACCACACAGACCTCTTCTATTTCATTCATATTAACAAAGAACTGCTCTAAAGTGAGTGGTTCAATATATTCACCTTTTGAAGTCTTAAAACTATCTGCAACTCTTCCTGTTATGTGTAAATAGCCATCATCATCTAAGAATCCCTTGTCTCCTGTGTGAAGCCATCCACCTCTTAATGTTTCATTTGATAATTCTTCATTTTTATAATAACCAATCATTACGAATGGACCACGCATAAGTATTTCACCTGTGCCTTCGTCAATCTTAAGCTCAACACCTTTTTGAGCCTTTCCAACAGTATTAAGCTTTTCAAAATCTCTACCATCTACTGAGCTACAAATAGCACAATTCTCAGTCATTCCGTATCCATTTGTTATGTATACACCAACTTTTCTAAACCATTCAATTAACTCAACGGGCATAGGAGCTGATCCAGAAACTGTCACTCTTACTTTACTAAATCCAAGGCCTTTTCTAATTAATTTTTTTAGTACGCCGGAAAGCACAGGAATTTTAAGTAAAGTGTCTAACCTTTTTTGAGGAAATTTTGATAATATTCCCATTTGAAGCTTAGTCCAAACCCTTGGAGCTGCTGCAAATACATGGGGTTGAACATCTTTTAAATTTTGGCCAAAAGTCTCAATAGATTCTACAAATGAAATAGTACCTCCATATCTAAATGAACACCACTCTATCACAACTCTTTCAAAAATATGATTTAAAGGTAAGTAGGAAATAAAATCATTATTCCCAGTATGTTTAATTCCTAGAGGGTTGTTAGGATCATCTAGAACTACTTTAATACCATCAATCGCTTGATAAGTTAACATAACCCCTTTTGGATTACCAGTTGTACCTGATGTAAAAATAATGGTCCATAGATCTGAAAGCTTTGGGTTGTTAGGGTTTTGAATAGGATCATGACTATTGATAAATTCATGCCATTCATGCCCTTTAGTTACATTTGAGCATCCATCATATTTTGGAAATCTTATAATTGGCATTTCTGCAGGCAAATCATTTTTTATTTCATCCCATGTTTCAATCTTTCCAATAAACAGAGCATCAACATCTCCATAATCCATGATGTAAGAGAGTTCCTTGCCATTTAAAGAAGGAAAAAATGGAACAGATACATATCCTGCCATTACAATTGCTAAATCTGAGATTATCCATTCTCTACAATTTTTAGAATAAATACCAATATGAGCACCCTCCCTGAGATTGAGAGATTTAAGTCCAGAGGCTAATCTTCTTGCCATATTACCAACTTCTCCCCAAGTATATTCCTCCCATTTTTCACCAATTGGTTGCCTTAGATAAGGTTTGTCTTTAAACTCCTCCTCCCATTTGTAAAATTTTAATTCAAATAGTTCTTGATTTGCACTCATATATTTTGGTTTTTATTTAAATATATAAGATTATTTTCAGCTTTAAAAACAATGATAGGCTTTGGAAGTTTTAATTTTTAGTTTTTCCCCTATTTATATAAGAATGATAGTAATCAAATTAAATCAATTAGTATATTACATAAAAATGATAATCAGAATATCCAAATGAAAAAAAAATATAAGAACTTATTTGATTTAACTGATAAGGTAGCTATTGTTACCGGGGCCAGTAAAGGTATCGGCGCTTCAATTGCTAAGGCATTTGCAGAATTTGGAGCAAATGTTGTTGTGAGTAGTCGATCACAAGAAGGTATTGACAAAGTTGTTAATGAAATAAAGGCTGAAGGATATAATGCAACTGCTTGTATATGTCATGTAGGAGAAGAAGACCAGTTAAAAAATCTAGTAGAGACTACAATTAATAAATATGGAAAAATTGACATACTTGTTAATAATGCAGGAATAAATCCTGTATTTGACCGTCTTGAGAATGCTGATGAAAAACTCTTCAATAAAATACTAGATATAAATACAAAATCACCTTTCAAACTATCAAACTTAGTGTTTAAATACATGAAGGAAAATAAAGCAGGATCTATAATCAATATATCATCAGTTGAGGGGCATAAACCTGATAAAGGGTTGGGGGTGTATTCTATCAGTAAGGCTGCTATTTCGATGCTTACTAAATCTCAGGCAAAAGAGTGGGGAAAATATGGAGTAAGGTCAAATGCAATCTGTCCCGGATTAATCAGAACGAAATTAAGTTCAGCACTCTGGCAAAATGAGGAAATGTTAGAAGCGTGGCTTGGTGATCTTCCAATTCGAAGGCCTGGAGATCCTGATGAAATATCTGGAATGGCACTATATTTAGCTTCTGAAGCTTCGAGTTATACAACTGGAGAGACATTTAATATAGATGGTGGTTACATGATAAATTAATATAGTATTATGGACAAAGCGTATTCAACAGAAATAGAAAATCTAGAAGATCTAAATAAATACCTTGGAAAGGAAATTGGTATTTCTGAGTGGTTTGAAATGTCTCAGGATAAAGTTAACTCATTTGCTGAATTAACTCAAGATAAACAGTGGATTCACATTGATCAAGAAAAAGCAGCAAAATATTCTCCCTATAAAAAAACTATAGCTCATGGGTTCCATGTCTTGTCTTACGCATCTCAAGTTGTATTTCAAACATTAAAGCTAAATAATATTGCTTTGGCAGTAAACTACGGCCTTGAAAAGGTTCGGTTTCCAAATGCAACTCCTGCAGAGTCAAAATTTAGAGGTAAAGTATCTTTAATTAATATTGAGGAAGTTTCAGGAGGAGCAAAATATACATTTAAAATTATATTTGAAGTTGATGGTGAAACTAAGCCTGTCTGTGTGGCAGAGACAATCTCACTGATATATTCACTCCCTAGCTAAAAAACTATTTAAGAATTAGAAATGAACTTTAAAGAAGTAAAAGAAAAAATTAGAACATTTGTAGAAGATGAATTAATAACACTAGAACCATGGATTGTTAATTCAGATTGGAGTGAAAAGCTTCCTAAGCTTAATGAGTTGAGAGAGAAAGTAAAAAAAATGGGCTTCTGGTTGCCTCAAGTTTCAAAAGAATATGGTGGTCTTGGACTATCTTTAGAACAACATGGAGAAGTAAGCGAAATTCTTGGCGCAAGTCCTTATGGTTTTTATGTTTTTAATTGTCAGGCTCCAGATGCAGGGAATATGGAAGTGTTAATTGAAACAGGAACAGAAGAACAAAAGAAGCATTATTTATATCCTCTTTTAGAAGGAAAGATTAGAAGTTGTTTTGCAATGACTGAGCCTCAATATGCAGGATCAAATCCAACAAGAATGGGGACAACTGCAAAAAAAGAAAACGGTTCCTATATTATAAACGGTCATAAATGGTTTACCTCAAGCTTTGATGGTGCAAACTTTGCCATAGTAATGGTGGTGACTGATCCTGATGGAGAGGACGTCCATAAAAAAGCTAGTCAAATAATTGTTCCATTAAAAACAGAAGGTGTTGAATTTATTAGAAATGTCTCAATTATGGGGCATCCGGGAGCAGGATGGGAAAGTCATGCTGAAATAAAATTTAATAATGTTAAAGTACCTATTACAAATGTTTTGGGTTCTGAAGGAGAGGGTTTTGCTATTGCTCAAAAACGATTAGGACCAGGGAGGATCCATCATTGTATGAGGTGGATAGGTATGTGTGAAAGAGCATTCAGTTTGATGTGTGAAAGAGCAGTATCAAGAGAAATATCTGAAGGAAAAATGCTTTCTGACAAACAGACTATTCAGAATTGGATCGCAGAGTCAAGAGCAGAAATAAACGCAGCAAGACTGATGGTTCAAGACGCTGCAAAAAAAATTGATGCTCAAGGAACTTATAAGACTAGGGCTGAGATATCTATTATAAAATTTTATTGTGCTAATGTTCTTCAAAAGGTTGTTGATTATGCTATTCAGGTTCATGGGGCTCTAGGACTTACAGATGATCTTATTTTATCGTCATATTACAGACATGAAAGAGCCTCAAGAATATATGATGGTGCAGACGAAGTTCATAAAAGTCGACTAGCCAGGCTTATTTTAAAATCTTATAAAAATTAAAGCTTGTTATACACTAGATAATGTCTGAATTTATTGATAATCCAACCAAAATAAGAGAAGATGAGGTCCTTGATAATAATAGTTTAACTAATTATTTATCAAATTTTTTGGACATTGATAAAAGTAGCTTTGAGTTACTTCAATTCCCATCAGGTTTTTCTAATCTAACCTATTTAATAAGGTCTAATAATAAAGAGTATATATTAAGAAAACCACCTATTGGTGCAAAAATAAAGTCTGGTCATGATATGAGCAGAGAATACAAAGTATTATCTGCTTTAGATAAAAATTATACAAAATCACCTACTCCAATTCATTATTGTGATGATATAAATATAATTGGCTCGGATTTCTATATAATGGAGAGGATTAGGGGTACAGTGCTTAGAAGCAATAATTATCAAAAAATACTTACTGATAAAACCAAATATAAATTCATAGCATCAGAATTTGTCGATACACTTGTAGAACTTCACAAATTAAATATTGACAAAATAGGTCTGACTGAATTTGGCAGACCTGAAGGTTACTCTTCAAGACAAGTTCAAGGTTGGACCAAGAGATATGAAAATTCAAAAACTTCGGATATTCCCGAAATCAATTCTGTAATAAAATGGTTAAACGAGAATATTACAGAATCAAAATATGTTTCACTTATACATAACGATTTTAAATATGATAATTTAGTTCTAGACTCTAATAATTTATCTGTCATGTCAGTTTTAGACTGGGAGATGTGTACAACAGGAGATCCTTTTATGGATTTAGGAACTTCACTTGCCTATTGGATTAATAAAGATGATCCTGATTATATGTTAGAAATAAACTTAAACATTACCTCTAATGAGAATAACCCTAAAAGAGGAGAAATATTGGAAATGTATTCAAATAGATTTGGTGTACAGATTGAAAATATTGTTTTTTATTTTGTTTTTGGACTATTTAAAATAGCAGTTATAGTTCAACAAATATATTTTAGATACAAAAAGGGATTAACAAGAGACATAAGGTTTAAACACCTAGATCTAGTTGTGTTATCATACGCAAGAATGGCAAAAAAATCAATTGATAAACAAAAAATTGAATTTTAATTAGACCATTTAAGCAAATTAACTTTATTAGCTAATTACTTTATTCTCCTTTTTTATCGTAATTGATGATGGGTGTAAAAGTATATCAGCAAGTCCTTTTGTTTTAGGTAATTCATATGCGTAAAAATATTCCAGAGTGTCAAGCTTACTTTTATAGAAACTAGAGTCATCAGAACTACTACTTATTATTAATTCGCGTTTACTGGTAACACCGATTTCAAGCCATGACCATCCAATTAAAACTAGACTGAAAAATTCCATAAATATTGATGCATCAGCTAAAAATCTTTCATAATCTCCTTTAGCTGCAAAAGGTATTAGGTGAAATAATATTTTTTGAGTTTGATCAAGCTGAAGGTTTAATGACTCGGCCCATTGTTTAAGTTCCTCGTCTTGCATTGCTAGATCAATAGTTTTTTTAATTTCATCTAATAAAAGCTTAGCACCTTCACCATTATTTAACATCATCTTTCTTCCAAGAAGATCTTGTGATTGGATTCCAGTTGTTCCCTCGTATATAGATGAAATTCTTATATCACGATAATATTGTTGTAAAATAAAATCTGAGCAAAAACCATATCCCCCTAGTACTTGAAGGCCATTGTTTATTGAATAAATACCTGCTTCTGAAGGATAAGTTTTGACTACAGGAATTATCATCTCAAGTAAGGTGTGATACTTACTCTTCTCTTTTTCATCAGTACTATTATGTTGAAGATCAAAATATTTTGCAGCTTTAAAGATAATATTCATTGAACCTTCAACCATTGACTTTTGAAGTAGAAGCATTCGCCTTACGTCAGGGTGTTCAATTATCAAACTTTGTTTATTTTTTAAGTTCTTTGTTCCATCAGACGAAAGTTTACGACCCTGGGGGCGTTCATTAGCATATTCTAAAGAAGCATAATATGCTGCACATGCAATTGCTGATGCACCTCTACCAACTGCAATACGGGCACCATTCATCATAAGAAACATATAATTTAGCCCATTATTTTCCTCACCTACTAAATAACCATGACAATCATCATTATCCCCAAAACTTAGATGAGTAGTACAATAACCTTTTTGACCCATTTTCTCAAAATCAGCAACTGTAGTCACATCATTGCTTACTAGTTCACCATTATCATCCAGCCTATTTTTTGGAACTACAAATAATGATATACCTTTTGTTCCAGCAGGAGCTCCATCAATTCTTGCCAGTAAAAGATGAACAATATTCTCAGCATATTGATGATCTCCTCCTGATATAAATATTTTTTGACCACTGATTTTGTATTCTTTGTTAGCACCTGGTGTAGCTTTTGTAACTATATCAGATAAAGAGCTTCCAGCTTGTGGTTCGGTCAAACACATTGTGCCTCCCCATTCTCCAGTTAGCATCTTGGGAGTATATTTTTCTTTGAGTTCTTTACTAGCAAATTCTATAATAAGTTCTGCAGCACCTGAGGTAAGCCCTGAGTAACCTGGTAAATGATTATTGGCTGCATCTAAAATATAGTTTGCAGCAGTATGAACAAGTAGGGGTAATTGAAGACCTCCGTCTTCATAATTAAATGGTGCAGAAATTAATCCCATAGCGCCTCCTTCTTTCATCATCTTTTCAACTTGTTGATGAACATGGATTGAACCGTCTTTATAATAAGCAGGTTCTTCGTCCATTTCTTTGATGTAAGGAAACAACTCTCTATCAGCGAACTTCTTAACTGATTCAATGTAAAGGTCTACAGACTCCATATTGTAATCAGCAAACCTCTCACTCTCTAATATGTTTTCTAATTCTTGTACGTTGTTCATAAAGAATTTAACTGTCTTAATATCAATATATTTAGATGCCATAATTATGTAAACTTTGAGCAAATATATTCTATTTATATCTAAAATTCTTTTCCTTTATTAGGATTATGATTTTATCTTAATAAATTATCAAAATTGAAGGGCTATTAACTTTTAAATTTTAATACAAGAACATATATTTGCACTTTAATTTCATAAACACAAAAAATGTCAAAAAATATAGGTAAAGTTTCAAAAGTAATTGGAGCAGTTGTTGATGTTGAATTTTCATCAAAAGATAGTTCGTTGCCAGAAATATATGATTCTCTAGAAATCCAAAAAGAAGATGGTACAGTGTTGGTCCTTGAAGTTCAATCACATATTGGAGAGAATGCTGTTAGGACAATTTCGATGGATTCTACAGATGGTGTTAGCAGGGGGACAGAAGTTGTATCTACTGGTAATCCAATTCAGATGCCAATTGGAAAAGATGTATACGGAAGACTATTTAATGTTGTAGGAGACCCAATTGACGGACTTGAGGTATTACCAAAAACAGAAAATGATGGTATGTCAATTCATAGAGAGGCTCCAGCATTTGATCAGTTGTCTACCTCAACTGAAGTTTTATTTACAGGAATTAAAGTGATTGATCTTATTGAGCCATATGCTAAAGGTGGAAAGATTGGTTTATTTGGGGGAGCAGGAGTTGGTAAAACAGTATTAATCCAAGAATTAATTAACAATATTGCAAAGGGTCATGGTGGATTATCAGTTTTTGCAGGAGTAGGAGAAAGAACAAGGGAAGGAAATGATCTTTTGAGAGAGATGATTGAATCTGGAATAATTAATTATGGAGAAGAATTTAAAAAGTCAATGGAAGCTGGTGAATGGGACTTAAGTAAAGTTGATAAAAAAGCATTGCTAGAATCAAAGGCGACCTTTGTGTTTGGTCAAATGAATGAACCACCAGGAGCAAGAGCTAGAGTTGCTTTATCTGGTTTAACAGTAGCAGAATATTTTAGAGATGGGGGAGGTGATGGTCAAGGAAAAGATGTGTTATTTTTCGTTGATAATATTTTCAGATTTACTCAAGCTGGTTCTGAGGTGTCTGCGTTACTAGGGAGGATGCCTTCTGCAGTTGGATATCAACCTACTTTAGCAACAGAGATGGGGGCCATGCAAGAAAGAATTACTTCAACAAAAAATGGTTCGATAACCTCAGTTCAAGCAGTTTATGTTCCAGCAGATGATTTAACAGATCCAGCACCGGCAACTACTTTTGCCCATCTTGATGCAACAACAGTACTATCAAGAAAAATTGCTGAACTTGGAATTTACCCTGCTGTAGATCCACTTGATTCTACATCTAGAATCTTGACACCTGAAATTTTAGGTGATGAGCATTATAACTGTGCACAAAGAGTAAAAGAGTTGCTACAGAGATATAAAGAGCTTCAAGATATTATTGCTATTTTAGGTATGGAAGAACTTTCAGAGGAAGATAAATTAGCGGTTGCCAGAGCAAGAAGAGTTCAAAGATTCTTGTCACAACCATTCCATGTAGCTGAACAATTTACGGGAATACCTGGAGCTCTAGTTGATATTAAGGATACAATAAAGGGATTCAACATGATCATGGATGGCGAACTTGATCATATTCCTGAAGCAGCTTTCAACTTGAAAGGTACAATTGAAGAAGCTATTGAGGCTGGAGAGAAAATGTTAGCTGAAACAAAATAAGAATGTACCTAGAAATAATTTCACCAGAGAAAACTTTATTCAAAGGAGAAGTAGAATCAATTCTTTTTCCCGGAACATACGGAGACTTTCAGGTGCTTAATAACCATGCTCCTATTGTATCAACTCTTACAAAAGGTAAGGTTAAAATTATAGGTAAAATTTCTATTGAGGAGGGGGTGAAAGATAAATTTGAATATACTGATAAGGAAACAATACTTGACATTGAGTCTGGTACTGTAGAAATGAATAATAATCAAGTTACTTTATTGGTCGATTAAGACATTTAATTATTAATTCAGTCTCCCAACCTTTTTGAGCTAGCCGCCTAATTATCTTATTTCTTACTTCAGACGAAGTCCCACTAATTTGTTGAATTTGCTTCTCACAAATTTTATTTAGTTTTTTTTCATATTCTGATTCGTCTATCTGTAGTAAAGCATTGTTAATATTCCATTCTGAAATATTTCTAGACTTTAGTTCACTAATAATTTTAACACGACCCCAGTTGTTATTATTAAACTTGCCTCTAACATATGCTTCTGAATATCTTGTTTCTGATAAAAAATTTTCATCAATTAAATAACAGATATATTCATCTACTTGAACACCAAAAACTCCAAGTTTGTTAAGTTTATTTATAACATCTAAATGACATCTTTCTTGATATGCACAAAAATATTCGATTTTCTTTTTTACAGAAGACTCCATAGTATAATATAAAAAAAACCGTTTAGAATTTCTAAACGGTTTTTTGGTAATTTTTACTTTAAAATTTTTGATCTATTATTTGTTAAATTATATTCAAGATATAAGTATGAGTCTCTTGGAATAACTTTAATTATTCTTTTATACTGAAAGCTCCACTTATTTTTAAATGAGAATAGACCTTTGTTTATATACGCTGCTACAAATGGATGAACATGAATGTATATTGCTCCTTTTTTGTAACGCGAATTCTTAACAATTCTGCTAAGTTCTGTGTTAATTTTGTCAACCAGTAAAATAGGTGCTTCCACTTCTAATCCCTTGTTAGGATTAGCTTCTTTTGTCTTAATATTCATTTCAGGCCTTACCCTTTGCCTTGTAATCTGAATTAATCCAAATTTACTTGGTGGAAGAATTTTATGTTTTGTTCTATCTTTTGCCATTTCTGCACAAAAGTGATCAAACAACTTTTTTCTGTTTTCTCTTTTAGTTAAATCTATAAAATCTACAACTATAATTCCTCCCATATCTCTAAGTCTTAATTGTCTTGCTATTTCAGCAGACGCAATTAAGTTAACTTCCATGGCAGTCTCCTCTTGTGTTTTTGATTTATTTGATCTGTTTCCACTATTAACATCAATAACATGAAGAGCTTCTGTATGTTCTATTATTAGATATGCTCCTTTTTGCATAGAGACGGTTCTTCCAAATGAAGACTTTATCTGCCTCTCAATTCCATATTTTTCAAAAATAGGAGTTACCCCTTTATAGAGTTTAACAATTGATGATTTTCCTGGAGCAATCAGCTTAATATACTCTTTAATTTCGCTGTGTAAATTTGGGTCATCTAGATATATGTTGGAGAATGAATCATCAAATACATCTCTTAGTTTTGATGTTGTTCTATTTATTTCTCCTAAGATTTTCGTTGGATATGAATCAGACTTACTAAAATTTATACATAGCCTTTTCCATCTCAAAATTAAATCTTTAAGATCTCCCTCGAGCTCACTTACGGATTTATTTTTTGCTACTGTTCGAATTATTACACCAAAACCTTTTGGTTTAATATTCTTTACTAAGGTTTTTAGCCTTTTCTTTTCATCTTGACTTTTAATTTTTTGTGAAATTGAGATTCTCTCTGAAAAGGGAATCAAAACCATATACCTACCTGCTAATGAAATTTCAGAGCTTAATCTTGGCCCCTTGGTTGATATAGGTTCTTTGATAATTTGTACTAAAGTTGTCTGCTTTGCTTTTAGACAATCTTTAATAAGACCATTCTTTGGAATATCCTTTGCAAAATCAAACTTACTAAATGAAAAAGATTTTACTTTTTTAGAATCAATTTGATCTACAAACTTGGATAATGACAATAATTTTGGTCCTAAGTCATGATAGTGTAAAAACCCATCCTTTTCATGACCTACATTTACAAATGCAGCATTCAGTCCAGGAATAGTTTTTCTTATTTTTGCAACAAAAATATCACCTACAGAAAATTTGTTTTTACCTACTTCTTTGTCTAGCTCAACAAGTCTACCCTCATTAAGCATTGCAAAATCAACAGCATTTGAATTTGACCTTATAATCAATTCTTTTTTCACTGTTATAAGTATTATTTCTACTCTAAAGTAGAAAGGTTAAACATTTTTCAATAATTATATAACTTTCGTTATATGTTATTTCAAAGAACTTGGGATTTTTAAAGTGTAATCCCTAACACTATTTCTTTTTATGACGGTTTGCTCTCGCTCTTTTTTTCCTCTTGTGAGTAGCAACCTTATGTCTTTTTCTTTTTTTACCGCTAGGCATATCTATCTAATTTATAATTAGCTAACTGGAACGTTTTGCTTGACAGATTTGACAAAAGTTTTCGAAGGTTTAAATGCTGGAATATTATGAGCTGGGATAATTACAGCAGTATTTTGTGAAATATTTCTACCTGTTTTCTCTGCTCTTGTTTTAATTATAAAACTTCCAAAACCTCTTAGATAAACATTATTATTATTTTGGAGAGAATTTTTGATTTCATCCATAAATTTTTCAGCGATCATCTGTACATCAGTTTTATCCATTCCTGTTTGATCCGATATATTTTTTACAATATCTGCCTTTGTCATTTTTCTGTTATATTGGTTATACAATTAGCTTTTAAGGCTAGCAAATATATAAATTTATATTTTAAATTAGTGATTTAGTAACATATAATTAGCCACTAATAAATTACTAGATGTCTTTGGAAAATCAATTACTTAAATGGTATTTAATTAACAAAAGAGACTTGCCGTGGAGACAGAATAAAGACCCATACAGTGTTTGGATTTCAGAAATAATTCTTCAACAAACTAGAGTCTCTCAAGGCACTCAATATTATAATAACTTTATGAAGAGATTCCCAAATATTGAGGAGCTCTCTATTTCTAAAGAAAGTGAAGTTCTTAAGGTCTGGCAAGGCTTGGGGTATTATAATAGGGCAATCAATCTTCATAAAACTTCAAAAGAAATTTTTAACAACCTTAAGGGAATATTCCCTTCTAGATATGAAGACTTAATTAAATTAAAGGGGATTGGTGATTATACCGCAAGTGCAATATCCTCTATTTGTTTCGATGAATATAACCCAGTTGTTGATGGGAATGTACTAAGATTTCTATCGAGATATTATGGTATAAAAGATCCAATTGATTCTAAAAAAACTCAAAATAAGGTCAAAGGGATTGGAAAAAAATTAATTGATAAAACAGACAATCCAGGAGACTTTAATCAAGCCATGATGGAATTTGGCGCATTGATATGTACTCCTTTTCCTGATTGTAACACATGTGTTTTAAGTTCAAAATGTGTAGCACTTGATAAGAACGAAGTTGAAAAGCTACCGGTCAAATTAAAAAAGAAAAAAATAAAAGAAAG
>Ga0207993_1000805_pt1 | contig 12285 bp, 11 predicted proteins | sample ETN01SmetaG_2_FD_185791 | JGI IMG/M metagenome (GOLD analysis project Ga0207993, IMG submission 185791) | Marine microbial and viral communities from oxygen minimum zone, Eastern Pacific Ocean - ETNP2014F12-01SV265 (SPAdes) (version 2) | ecosystem: Environmental > Aquatic > Marine > Oceanic ...
AACGAAATGTACGTTATTTTCACCAATTTCTGTATAGGCTTTACCGTCCCTATCAAATAAAGTGAATATAGAGGGAGAGTCATTGATCGCCTTTTCGACGATCTCTTCAGGAAATAAGATACGTTTATTTTTATTGTTTTCCTTCAAACCTGCCGCAAGTAACCTTTCTCGTAGACTTTTGCCACGAACCTCAATCCCAACCTCAGCCAATAATCTTTTGGCCTCTGCAAGGATCTTTGAAATCTGCTCTTCAGTTAAAACTTTTAGTTGTGGTCGCATGATATTGTTTTGATCTATTTCGTCAACTTTGTAAATAAACTAGAAGCCTACACAAACGTTTTATATTTGTTAAGTGAGAATAAAAAGACTTCGCTAAATTAGATCTTTATTATCATAGAATATGATTATGAACGCGAATGGTTATTGATCTTTTGATTTTTGATTAAAAGATATCTTAGTCGCCACTCTCTTCGGTATCTTCTTGAATTTTATCAAAAATTTCTTCTCTATGAACAGCGATGTCTTTAGGTGCATTTATACCTATTCTGACCTGATTTCCTTTTACACCCAAAACTGTGACTGATATATCCTTACCTATCATAAGAGATTCACCTGATTTTCTTGTTAATATCAGCATGTACTCCCCCTAGTACTATTGATAAACATATTTAGATTTGCACAAATTTTGACAAAATCATAGCTTAAATATGTGACGTTTAGATATTTGGTGAAATTTGGGGGGTTAAATCTTACTGTTAATCAGTTCTTTTGCTAGTTTGAGCGCTTCGTCAAGTTTTTTTGCTTCCGGTCCTCCAGCCTGAGCAAAATCCGGTCTTCCGCCTCCTTTGCCTCCAACAACTTCTGCGATTTTCTTAATTAACTCGCCTGCATGAACAAGTTCTGTATTGTCCTTTGTCACTCCTACGGCAATTTTTGCTTTACCTTTTTCTGAGGCGCCCAATACTACGATGGCACTTTTTAGTTTATCTTTGTATCTGTCTATTGAAGTTCTGAGATCATCTGCATTAAAGCCATCTAATCTTTGCACAAGAATACTTTTGCCATTTATCTCTGTTACATTATTTGAAATATCATCATTATTTCCACTAAACATTCTTTGCTTTGATCTCGAAAGCTCTTTTTCTAGTTCTTTATTTTTTAATAACAACTGCTCTACTTTTGAATCCACTTGATCTTCAGAACTCTTTAGTATGGCAGCAACCCGATCCAACCTTGTCTTATAGCTTGTCAACCATTCTTGCGCTGCTTCTCCAGTAAAAGCTTCAATTCGCCTGATTCCAGATGCAACTCCAGTTTCAGAAACAATTTTAAATAAACCGATATCACCTGTTCGATTGACATGAGTTCCTCCACAAAGCTCAATAGAGTATTCCCCAAAGTTTAATACCCTAACCTGGTCTTCATATTTCTCACCAAACAGTGCCATAGCTCCAGAATCAATGGCATCCTGATATGCCATTATGTCAATCTTGGCGGCATTATTTTTTCTTATCTCTGCGTTAACCTGAGCTTCTATTTCAGATAACTCTGTCTCAGTAAGCGGTTGGTTATGAGAAAAATCAAAACGGAGACGAGTTGCATCAACTAACGACCCTTTCTGTTTTACATGCTTTCCTAGAGTATTCCTCAGTGCCGCATGCATCAAGTGAGTGGCAGAGTGATTCGCTGCAATCTTCAGGCGTTTCTTATCGTCTACAGTCAAGGTTACCTTCTTGTTTATATCAATCTTACCTTTTTCTAAGATACCATGATGAAGGATAGAATTATTCTGTTTTTGTGTATCTGTCACTTTAAAGATGCCATCTTTTGAATGGATTATCCCTGTATCACCAACTTGACCTCCTGATTCAGCATAAAAGGGTGTTGCATCAGTGACGATGAAACCTTCTTGGCCAACTTCAATTGATTTTAATGCATTTCCATCTACGAAGATCTCTTTTATCTTTGCGGTTTTTTCTGTAAATTCGTATCCGAAAAATTCAGAATTTACCGTTAATTCATAATTTTTTTCTTCTGCACCGGAGAACTTATTTGCTTTTCTTGCTCTTATTTTCTGAGAATTCATGTGTTCATCAAAACCTTTTAGGTCGATGGAAAAATTTCGCTCTCTTGCAATATCATTGGTTAGGTCCACGGGAAAACCATAGGTATCATATAACTTAAATACCACTTCACCAGGAAGTACGTCATTTTCCATAGAGAGAATGGCCTCCTCTAGGATTTCCATACCTTGGTCGAGAGTCACTGAAAAACGAATCTCCTCTTGTTTGATGACATCCTCTATGTGATTTTTTTGTTCTATTAATTCTGGATAAGCTTGGCCCATTTGTTCAGCCAAAGGTTCTAGGAGTTTATAAAAAAAAGGCTCATGAATATCTAACTTTTTCCCATGTCGAATTGCGCGCCTCATAATTCTTCTTAGAACGTAGTTTCTTCCCTCATTGCCAGGCAAAACTCCATCAATAATCAAAAAAGAACATGCTCTGATGTGATCGACAATTACGTTTAAGGAGCTTGATTCTGATATATCCAATTTTAATATATCTACTGTCGCTTTAATAAGATTGTAAAATAGATCTATCTCATAGTTGCTATGCACTGACTGCATAACAGCCGCGAGTCTTTCAAGACCCATACCAGTATCAACTGAAGGTTTTGGTAAAGGAGTCATTGAGCCATCTTCAGATCGATCATATTGCATAAATACCAAATTCCAGATCTCAATATAACGATCGCCATCCTCATTTTTTGATCCAGGAGGGCCTCCTTCTACTTGAGGTCCATGATCATAAAAAATTTCACTGCACGGTCCGCACGGACCTGTGTCAGCCATTGACCAAAAATTGTCTTTTTCGCCCATCTTGGAAAATCGAGTTGGATCGACATTAATTTTATTGAGCCATATATCAGCAGCTTCATCGTCATCCCTGAATACTGTAACCCATAACTTCTCCTCCGGAAGCCCTAAAACATTGGTTAAAAAATCCCATGCATGCAATATGGCTTCTTCTTTGAAGTAGTCTCCAAAACTAAAATTTCCCAGCATTTCGAAGAATGTATGATGTCTGGCTGTATATCCGACATTTTCCAGGTCATTGTGTTTGCCGCCAGCTCTTAAACATCTTTGAGAAGTTACAGCTCGTTTATAATCTCTTTTGTCTTTTCCTAAAAAAACATCTTTAAATTGCACCATACCTGCATTGGTAAACAACAGAGTCGGATCATTTTCAGGAACAAGAGGAGAGCTTGATACTATTTCATGGTTTTTTGCATGAAAATAATCAAGAAACTTTTGTCTTAACTCATTGCTGGTCATCGATTTCATAACAGAATATTTTATAGATAAATTAGACTCTTTACAGTGTTTTGATAAAAAAGAACCAGCATCAAGTCGAAAGAAACGCTGAATTAGCTTTTTAATACTTTCCTAATGTGCTCATTGCTGAAACCTCTGGAGTATAGAAATCGAGTTTGTTTGGCTTTATCTTTGATGTTTTCGGGTACTTTTTCACCAAATTTTCTCATCTTCACCTCTTCTGCCAGTGCTATCCAGTCAGTGTTGGTGTTCTCGATAACACTTTGAATGATATTTGAAGGCATTTTTTTCTGCTCAAGTTCATAATGAATTCTTATAGGACCTTTTCCTTGAGCAATTCTAGAGCGAACATAAGACTCAGCAAATCTCTGATCGTCTTGCAACCCATCATCAGTAAGCTTTTCTACAATTATTGTTGAAATATCACTGGGGAAACCCTTTGATTGAAGCTTTAGAATAAGCTCTTTTTGACCGTACTCTCTAAGAGCCAAAAAGTCCATTGCTTTTTTTCTTGCATACGTTGGATCTGAAAACTTGTCCTCTTCATTATCAAAGAGATCAGAATTCAATTCATTAACAGACTTCTTCACTTAGAAAATTATTATGCCTTCTCGCTGACGCCCTCTTTCTCATCTGCTGAGTCCTTATTAGCGTCTTTCGAAGGTAAAAGTTTAGCTCGAATTTGATCCTCAATGTCTTGTGCTATTTCAGGGTTTGTTCTGAGAAATTCACGAACATTCTCTTTTCCTTGACCTATTCTATCCTCTTTATAGCTATACCAAGACCCAGATTTTTCTATGAGATCATGCTCAACACCGAAATCGATAATTTCACCTTCACGGGATATTCCTTCACCATACAATATTTCAAACTCAGCCATTCTAAATGGAGGTGAAACTTTGTTTTTAACAACTTTGACACGCGTCTGATTGCCAATAATCTCATCGCCTTTTTTAATTGCGCCAATTCGTCGAATATCCAATCTCACTGAAGAATAAAATTTTAGGGCATTTCCACCAGTTGTTGTCTCGGGACTGCCGAACATTACACCAATTTTCATTCTGATCTGATTTATAAAGATCACCATAGTGTTTGAGCGTTTAATGTTTCCGGTCAATTTCCTAAGTGCCTGTGACATCAGTCTTGCTTGTAACCCCATATGAGAGTCACCCATGTCGCCTTCAATTTCTGCCTTTGGTGTGAGCGCGGCGACAGAGTCAACCACAATAATATCAACCGCACTTGATCTGACTAACATATCTGTAATTTCTAGAGCTTGTTCTCCAGTATCAGGTTGTGAAACAAGCAACTCATCAACATCTACGCCTAATTTTTCAGCATATTTGGGATCCAATGCATGTTCTGCATCAACAAATGCCGCAGTACCGCCTGCTTTCTGGGCCTCAGCGATAACTTGTAATGTCAGTGTTGTCTTACCTGAAGATTCGGGACCGTATATCTCTACTACTCTTCCCTTGGGAAGACCACCGATTCCAAGGGCCACATCAAGACCAATTGAACCAGTTGAAATAGATTCAAAATACTTGGAGGCTTCATTATCCCCCAGCCTCATTACTGAACCTTTACCAAATTGTTTGTCAATTTGACCTAAGGCCGCTTCTAGAGCCCTTTTTCTATCTTCATTCATAATTTGTATTCACTTTTTTATTGTTTTTTTATGTCTTCTATTATTTCATAATTACTTATAGATAGTTAGGTAGATTTGGAGAATTTCAACCTATTTTCTATTCCTCTCAAAGCAACTTCTGTGGCCTTCATTCTTATCTTTTCTCGATTGCCATCGAACTGATGTAATTCAGATTCAATAACTATCTTGTTTTCGACTTTTTTTGCCCAGGAAAACCAAATTGTTCCTATGGGTTTTATCTTTGTTGCTCCTGAGGGACCTGCTATGCCTGTAACTGACACGGAAATATCGCAATCATTATACTGAATTACGCCTTCAGCCATTTGTTCTGCCACCACCTGACTCACAGCACCGTGATCCTCAAGATTATCATCCTTAATTTTAAAAAATTGACTCTTAGCTTCATCAGAATACGAGACAACACCGTGAGAAAAACAGTTGGAACTGCCTGGAATATCTGTAATTTTCTCTGCAATCATGCCTCCAGTGCAAGATTCTGCCACTGCAATTCTAATCTTTTTTTCTGAAGCAATCTCAATCACACGTTTAGCTATGCTTGCTATCATTTCTTTATCTTTCATTTATTGTATTCTCATATAATCTGATGTGCTTATTGATCATCTCCTCAACCTTGAAATGATCAATCATTCTCTGTTTTCCTGCCTTAGCACAACTGTCTCTAAAATCTTTGTTCTTATATAGATATTCTATATTTTTTTTTAATTGATCTTGGTTATCTGGTTTTGCTAATAATCCAGTCACTCCATCTAATACAACCTCCGGCACACCTCCTACATCATATGCAACTACTGGTAAACCAGCAGCAGATGCCTTAAGCACCGAAACACCCAGACCTTCATTTTTAGCCGGATGAACCATTAAGTCAAAATGGGTTAAAAACTCATCCAAGATCGAAGAATAGCCACAAAACATAATATTTTTCTCGAGCTTTTTCTTCGTCACAAGATTTTTTAGCGATGCCTCCATTTTTCCTTTTCCAAAAATCAATAACTTCATATTTGGATAAATTTTATTTAAAGAAAACATAACATTAATTAAGCACGGGTAACCTTTTCTCGGTATAAGTTGGCCAATTGCAACTAAAACAAAATCATTTTTACTTATACCATATAACTTGTTTACATAATCTCTATTTCTTTGACTATCAAATACACTGGTTTCGACTGAACTTCTTATTAAAGAGACTTTTTTTTCATCGATATTTTGACTCAATATGATCTGAAAAATATTCTCAGAAATCGCAATAATCTTATTAAAAAGACCGTATATAAGAGAGGATATGAATTTTGGTTCAATACTATCCACTCTTCTTGAGAGAACACTTTTTTTAGATAAGAAACGTGAAGCCAAGCCACCTAAAAAATCGGCGCCTTTCCTGCTGTGAGCATGAATAATATCTGGTTTTTCAGATTGAATAACTCTTATAAGGCGAAACAGATAAAAAATATCCCACTCACCTCTGCATGCAAGATTTATTACCTCAATGCCACTCTCTTTCAATTTTATTGAAAGAAGAGAATCTGGCTGGCATACAACGACATTGATGATCCCTCTTCTTTTTAGTCCATTGGTAAGATAAAGAACTTGCTGAGGCCCACCATAGAGATTGTGACCATTTTCAATATGCAATATTTTCATATAGAGAACATCTTATATTAAAAAATACAAAATAAGATATTCTGAGGGCTTAATTATCTCCCTGATTCACTCAGATACTGTGGGTCTCAGCCTAATACCAGTCTCTTTTAATTGCTCTGATGAAACTTCACCTGGAGCATCGGTCAATGGGCAGCTTGCAGTTTGTGTCTTTGGAAATGCGATCACGTCTCTGATACTCTCGGCGCCGGAAAGAAGCATGATAATTCTATCCAAACCAAAAGCAATTCCTCCATGAGGAGGACAACCATATTCCAGGGCTTGCAGAAGAAATCCGAATTTTTCTTGAGCCTCTGCATCGCTGATATTTAACAATTGAAACACTTTAGCTTGCATTTTCTTGTTGTGAATTCTAATCGATCCTCCTCCTATCTCTGATCCATTAAGAACCATGTCATAGGCTTTTGAGAGAACTTTTCCAGGATTATTTTCCAGTTCTTCAGCGTCATCAATAGATGGAGCTGTAAATGGATGATGAAGTGATGTCCAATTGTTGGAATTTTTATCTTTTTCAAACATTGGAAAGTCAGTCACCCAAAGTGGCTGCCATCCTTCCTCTAATAGATTTAAATCTTTGCCAATTCTAACTCTCAGCGCTCCCAGCGCATCGTTAACAATATTCTCTTTATCGGCTCCAAAGAAAATAATATCGCCATCATTTATATCAACTCGATTTACGAGCTCGTCTATTACCTCATCAGGCAAGAACTTCAATATAGGTGACTGCATTCCATCTTTCTTTTTTGAGATATCCTCGATCTTTATGTAAGCCAAGCCTTTCGCTCCATATCGTGCGACAAAACTTGTGTAGTCATCAATTTCCTTCCTGCTCAGAGATGATCCTCCGGGAACGGCCAATGCTGCGACTCTCCCATCTTTATCTTTTGCTGGTCCAGAAAAAACTTTAAATTCAACTTCCTTCATTATGTCCGAAAGATCAACCAACTCCATGGGTATTCTTAAATCAGGTTTATCAGAACCAAAACGTCTCATTGCTTCAGAGTATGACATTACTGGAAATACCTCTGGTAGGGAGATATTCATTACCTGATCAAAAACATATCGAATTAGATCTTGCATCTTGTTCATCACAGATTGCTGATCAACGAAGCTCATTTCAATATCAAGTTGAGTGAATTCAGGTTGGCGATCAGCCCTTAAGTCCTCATCACGAAAACATCTTACGATCTGATAATATCGATCAAAGCCAGACATCATAAGGAGTTGTTTAAAAATTTGCGGAGATTGAGGTAAGGCAAAGAATTTCCCTTGATGAGTTCTGCTTGGGACAATATAGTCGCGTGCACCCTCTGGGGTAGCTCTTGTTAGCATTGGTGTTTCGATATCAACAAATCCATTCTTGTCTAGAAATTCTCTTAATGCTTGTGTGACTCGATGTCTTAGGCGAAGGTTGTGAAGCATTGATTCACGTCTTAAATCGAGATAACGGTACTTCAATCTTACCTCTTCACTTGCATTTTCATCATGATGAAAAGGTGGCGTCAATGAGTCATTCAATGTGTTCAATTCAGAGGCGATAATTTCAATTTCACCTGTTTTCATATTCGGATTTTTTGTGCCATCTGGTCTTATTCTGACCGTTCCTTTAACGGAAAGAACGTATTCGCTTCTAATGCGTTCAGCTTCAGTGAAAATTTCTTTTTTCTCAGGGTTAAAGACAACCTGGACGAGTCCTTCACGATCCCTAAGATCAATAAATATAACGCCGCCATGGTCTCGTCTTCTATGAACCCATCCAGCAACAGTTACTTCTTGACCTTCTTCTTTAGCTCCAACATCTCCACAATAAATACTTCTCATAATGCCCTTCTTATTTTCAAAAAACGAAATATTACGAGCAACAACAGATATTCGCAATAATCATTTTTACTAATCACCAATTAATTCTTTTTTCTTCCATTCAGGTACTACAACTCCAAGCGAAACAATCATTTTAAAAGCTTCATCGATCTCCATATCTAGCTCAATCACATCCTCTTTTGGGACAATAATGATAAAACCAGATGTAGGATTGGGTGTTGTAGGAACAAAGACACAAACTACATTTGAACCAGTTTTTTTTTGTACTTCGCCCAAAGACGTTGATGTTTGAAATGCCAAACTGTAAACACCTTTTCTTGGGTATTGTATCAAAAGAACTTTTTTAAATGACTGTCCTGTATCTGAAAAAACAATCTCAGCAAAATTCTTTGCAGCTGTGTATACGGATCTAACGATAGGAATTTTGGCAAATAGTTTCTCACCAAAAGTGACCAGGGTTTTGCCTACATAATTAGCCGCAAACACACCTGTAAAAATTAATACCAAAAGCGTAAGGATTAAACCTATTCCTGGTAATTTAAATCCAATCAATGACTCTGGTCTTAACTCAACAGGAAGAAGAACAAGCGTTTGATCCATTAAGGTAATCAAAAATCGAAACAATAGAACTGTTACCACTATTGGTAGCCAAACCAATAACCCCGTAACTATGTATTTTCTTAATTTCTTCACTTAGTAACCTTATTTTTTTTCTTTTCCGCTTTGGTGTTATTGTTTTTTTCGCCGTCTTTTTTATTTTTTGCTTTTTTCTTTTCTGAAGAGCCTTTACTTGCATTTTCATTATCACTTTTCACAACATTGCGTTGATTGTCTTTTTTAAAATCAGTCTCATACCAGCCGCTCCCCTTTAACCGAAAACTGGGTGCCGACAAGAGTCTCTTCAGCTTGGGTTTATTGCAAACAGGACAATCAAGTAAAGGATCATCGTTCATTTTTTGTAACTCATCAAAATAATGATTGCAGTCACTGCATTCGTATTCGTAAATTGGCACACTGGCTCCGTTAATCAATTAATTTGTAATAAAAACATTATAAAATAAAAAGACGCAATGAGTGTCATTTGATGTATATCATACTGGCCATTCTCCCACATATATTTTCTCTTCTGTAGGAGAAAAACAACTCGTCATCATAAAAAGTACAGTATTCACCTCCATAAATCAGTGATACACCAGTATTCTTAAGCCTAATTTTTGCCAGTCCATATATGTCGGCTTGCCATCTGTTGTATTCATTCATTTTAAAACAATTTTTTGCATCCGTATCAGAATCTATAAAAATCTCTCTTACTTCATCACCTACCTCAAATGCTTCTTGGGATATGGCGGGACCTAACCAAACAATGATATCCTCTGGATTGCATTTCATAGACAGAAGAGTTTTTTCTATTACTCCTTCTGCTAATCCTCGCCAGCCAGCATGGATCGCTGCAACGACGTTCTGGGATTTATTTGTTGCTAAGACAGGCAAACAATCAGCTGTCATAACCGTGCATACCTTTCCCGGTTCAAATGAAATTGATGCATCACCCTCCGGATAATTGAGTTTATCCGGTTCAATAATAATATTGGTCCCATGTTTCTGATTTAACCAGGCTGGATGATCAGGCAGGTTGAGATCTTTTTTTAATTTTTTTCTGTTTTTGCTTACCGCTAACTCTGAGTCCCCGACATGCATCGCAATGTTTAGCTCAGAAAAGCTACCTTCACTGAAACCATGTAATCTTGTTGTAGTTCCAGCAAAGATATCGCTTAATCCTCTCCAGTCTGGTTCAATGATGTTTATTTTACTCACTGAAATCCTTGTCATTTTCTAGGGCATTCAATAGATTTTTTAGATCAGGCGGTAGAGATATCTTTACGTCAATTTCGTTCCTCGACGATGGGTGCAAAAATTTCAATCTAGAAGCACACAGCGCTTGTCTTTTAAATTCTCTAATTGATTCCTCAAGCCCTTTATTGCAACCCGCAGGGATCATTAATCGACTGTATAGCGGATCACCCAGCAATGCATTTCGTTTATAGGCAAAATGAACCCTTATCTGATGCGTCCTCCCAGTCTCCAATTTAATTTTAATATGAGTGTGCGCTCTAAAGCGTTTTATAACTCTATAATGAGTAATCGCATCCTTACCATTGCTATCTACTGACATTTTTTTTCGCTGAGTTCTATGGCGTGCAATGGGCTCATTGATTGTGCCTCCGCCTGTTAAAACTCCATAACAAATTGCATCATATTCCCTGCTGATTTTCCTCTGTGATAGCTCTTGAACAAGATAGTTATGGGCTATTAAATTCTTAGTCACTATCATTAATCCTGAAGTTTCTTTATCGAGACGATGGATTATTCCTGCTCTAGGTATATCACTCAATTCAGGCCATTTATGAAGCAAGCCATTTAGAAGTGTGCCATCAGGATTTCCGGCACCAGGATGAACGACTAACCCTGCTGGTTTATTGATAACAGCTATATCACTGTCTTCATATTCAACCTGGATGTCTATAGGTTCAGCTTTACTAGATGTGTTCTCTGCTAATTCAATCATAATCAAGATTTTTTCACCGCCCACAACTAAATCTCTTGGTCTTTTTTTCTCTTGATCAATTGTTATAGAGCCATCAATTATCCATTTTTTTATTCTGCTTCTTGAGAACTCAGGAAGCAGCTCTGCCAAGACGATATCTAAACGCTTTCCGATCATTTCATCAGGCAGACAAATTTCTTTATTATACTTTTTCATAGCTATGATAAATTTATATTATTTATCGGATATCAATTTTGACTTAAAATCTCATTAGTATTAACTTACTCTCAATTGAGGTTTAATCTAGCATAAAATAGATGGTTAAAAATTTTTTCATTACAAATTCAAAAAATATGGTTAATCAAATTAAATTAATCTCCTTGTTATTGATGACATCAGTATTATTCGGATGTGCTAATAATGAAGAAACAGCAGAAGAGGCATATATCAATGATGTTGTCAGGGCTTATGAGACTGCCCAAGCAGCGGTCGTTGCTGGTAATTACCGAAGAGCCATCGGATTATTTGAGACTATTCAATCAAGATTTCCATTCAGTGAGCTTTCAAATCAGATTCAGATGGAACTTATGTATGCATATTACAAAAGTGGCGCAAAAGAAGAAACGATCGATCAAACAGAGGCATTTATTAGGGAAAATCCAACTAGTCCAAATATTGACTATGCTCTATATATTCAGGCATTGGCTCATTTTGAAGATCAACCAGACTTTTTAGAAAGAACCTTCAATAAAGATATGAATAGGAGGCCGCCGCTCGATGTCGAAAAATCCTTCTCTATTCTTGAGCGATTGGTTACAAGGTATCCTGCAAGCGAATATGCTGCCGATGCTGAATTAAGAATGGTGTTCTTAAAGAACAGACTAGCCGCTTATGAAAACATTGTTGCTGATTATTATATTAGAAGTGGCGCTTATGTTGCGGCACTCAACAGAGCTAAAGACGCCCTCGAAAGATACAATGGTGTACCAAGTAATGAAGAATCACTCAAGATAATGTTAGAAGCCTACGAAAATTTGGGTATGAATGAGTTGGCAAGTGACACAAGAAGCGTGCTTAACCAAAACTATACAGATAATTCTGGTGATTCGTATTATTCAAACAGCTCAAGAATAGTGGATAATATGTTTACCCCCTCAGCAACCTCAATTGCTGCAACAAATACCAATAATGAAGAGATTTCTGGTGATGATAGAATAGTGGATAATATGTTTACCTCCTCACCAACCTCAATTGCTG
>Ga0207993_1000806_pt1 | contig 12279 bp, 18 predicted proteins | sample ETN01SmetaG_2_FD_185791 | JGI IMG/M metagenome (GOLD analysis project Ga0207993, IMG submission 185791) | Marine microbial and viral communities from oxygen minimum zone, Eastern Pacific Ocean - ETNP2014F12-01SV265 (SPAdes) (version 2) | ecosystem: Environmental > Aquatic > Marine > Oceanic ...
ATCAATTACAACTACCTCATGCCCTTCTGCAAGAAGTTTATCTACGAGGTTTGATCCTATGAATCCTGCTCCTCCTGTTACTAATGATCTTGTCATGATGTCATCCTACTGAATCCTTTAATTTTTTCAAATCTAATTACATTGGTGAACTTATCTTGTAGACCCTCTTTATGAGAGATTACAAAGACATTAGCGTCCTTAACAACATATCTAATTATCTTTAAAAATTCTTCTGTTCCAAATCCATCTAAGGAGGAGTCAAAGGTCTCGTCAAAAATAATTAAATTACAGTTGAGTGAATTTTTTATTTTAGCAACTTCTCGCCAAGTAAACAAGAGTGCCAAGTCAATTCTCATTTTCTCACCTTCAGAAAAAGAAGAATAAGAAAAATCCTCCTGAATGGGAGATCTAATAGACTCATTAAACTCTTCATCTAATGAGAAATTTATATAGAACTCCATCATTTGGAGGTATCTATTAACTTGTTGGTTAATCAACGGAAGATACTTCCTGATGATTTTGGTTTTAACACCGCCATCCTTCAGGAGATCTGATACGAAGTTGTATTTTATTATATCATCTTTCTTGGATTCTGCACTAGCACAAGCAAGTTCAAATTGTTTTTTAAAATCTGTTAGCTTCTCATGTTCAGTATTTCTGTCTTCAAGTTGAGTGGTAATAGTTTGAATTTCCTGTTCCAAATCTCTGACTTGTCTTTGATAACCAGAGACTTTTGTATTAACTTGAGAAATGCCATGTGTTAGATTAGTAACCTCTTCTGATAAAGTAATGAAAGTGGACTCCCTCAACTCTTCCTCTTTAATTGCTTCTTCGAGTTCTTTATACCCAGATTGCAACTCTTTTGCTTTATTTTGGGAGTCCGTAATTTTATTTATTCTGAAGGTCTCTTCTATATCTTGGGTACATGTAGGACAAACCGTATTACCTGTGAAGAACTTATGTTCTTTAGTAATGGTCGCTACTTTCTGACCTAATTTACCTTTAAGGTTTCCTAACTTTTTAAGTTTTGCTTTAGATCCAGAGTATTCTAAAACCTCTTTATTCTTATTACTTAACAACTTTTCAAGTTCTTTTTCTTCTTCTAATAACTTATCTTGTTCCTTAATTAATTCCTTAATACTCTTCTTCTTATTATTAATATCCTTCTTACCCAATGCTTCAATCTCATCCATAAAAGATTGTTGCATCTCATACTTCTCTTCAAGAGTCATCTTTTTATATTCTAACTCTTTTATAGCATCCTTTACAACTTTAACCTTCTCCTTAAGAACACTATTCATTGAAGAGAAGATTTTAATATCTAAGATGTCTTCAATAACTTCTCTCCTATTAGGAGCATTCAGTTGCATGAACGGAACAAAATTACTACTACCAAGAATAACTATCTGTGTAAATGACTTGTAATTCATCTTAAGAACTACATTCTCTAACCAAGTTTGCTGTGCATTTGCATGAGCATCTTGATTTAAAATTTTATCGTTTTTATAAATCTCAAATTTAGTAGGTTTAATACCTCTTATAATCTTCCATTTAACTGTACCAATAATAAATTCTATCTCTACTACCGTATCCTTTTCATTCTGTGAATTTACAAGGAGACTCTTAGTAACACCTCTATATGACTTACCAAACAAAGAGAATGTTAAAGCATCTAATAATGTAGATTTACCAGCACCGTTATTACCTACAATTAAAGTATTGAACGCCGATCCATTAAAATTAATTTCGGTAAAATGATTACCAGTACTAAGAAAATTTTTATATTTAATACGTTTAAACGTTATCATTATCAGGGGGTATCACAAGATCATTTTTGGTAATGACTGCATATTCATAGCCATGCAGTTGGCACGTTTTGACGATTAAATGATCATCAACTTCTAGGACATTTAGATCAGGATGGTCTTCCTTTTCCTCTAACATCATAGCAAACCTATCACAATCATCCTCTTCCTCAAAAAGATAGAGAACTTGTCTTCCTTCATCATTTGTAACGGAGTACGCTCCTTGGTCCTCACGACCTTCTAAAGTAAGAATGTACATCAGACTAATTCACATGCCTCTCTATAGATCTCTTGAATCAAAGTTTGAATTTGAGACTTATTGATATTAGATTCAGATTCCTCAATATACTTATTAAGTAAGGATATTGTATCTTCAGACTCTATATCAATATTATCGTGATCTATTTCTTCTTGGAAGTTTTCAACAACTTTAAGTTCAGCAACATCAGCAGCATATAACTTATCTACAAATTGATCAAACTTCTTAGGTGAAGACTTCTGCTTTACTAATAATTTTACTATCTTATCCTTAAATTGTCTAGCATCAAATGTTTGATGATCATTATCATTATAATAGATTGTATGAAAAAGTCTATAGGGGTTGCGTATCTCTTCAGTCTCTAAAGTATCTGTATCAAATATATGGAATCCTCTATTATCTCCAGTATCATTAGCAAACATTTCATATGGATTACCTAAGTAATAAACTTTACCATTATTAGATCTAGTATGATAATGACCAGAAAATACTTTTGCAAATTTATCAAACATATCAGTGTCATAACCATCCATCATTACATGCCCACGAGTAGCAGTAAAACCATTAAGTTCTAAATGGCCCATAACCATCTTTGCTTTTGATTTAGCAATCTTAGTCAGTGTCTTTTGTTCATTGTCACTATTCATCCAAGGGACAAATAAAACTTTTAATTTATCAAACGTTGCTTCAGTTGCTTCTGAATAGCAAGTTATATTAGGGTACTCTTTAAGTAATAAATCTATAGCATTTACTTCATTGGTATTCTTAAAATAAGCAGTATGGTTACCAACAATAGTATGGATAGAATAGGATGTAAGTCTATCAAAATAATTCTCCTTTGCCCATTTCAAGGCAGCAAAATCAATACCCTTTCTATTATCAAAGGTATCTCCCATATCTATTATAGTATCAATTCCACGAGATTCCAACTCTGGAAAAAATATATCGTTATAAAATTTTAGAAAATAGTCGTGGAACAATTTGGAATTCTTACGAGCACCAAAATGCTGATCAGTTATAATTGCAACCTTCATTTTTTAGTAGTGTTGCTACGTGTTCTGTTTATAATACTAATGAACTTATCACCAGCAAAATGCCCACCTAAGCAGACATCAATCTCATCACCATCCTTCCAATTCACATCACCATTCATCTTAGTGTGTTGCATGAGGACTGCAATCTTATCAATGACTTCTTGTGTTAATCTCATTATGATCTAGATTTAGAATGAATACTGTCTTTAATACTATTATAGTCAGAATAGTTACCACCGTCACTGAGACTATCATCATAAAAGACTTCTTCATATCCAGTCTTTTCAAGAATCTTATTCTTAATCTCTAATTGCTTTTTCTCTTTTTGAATCCTTCTAAGGAACGCATAATGTATAATCTGCGTAAAGTAAGCAAAAGGATTCTGGGATTTCTCAGGATTAAAATTATGTATGTACTGAACGCAATTTTCGATTCCATCAGAGATCATATCATCCTTAAAGATGTAATTAACGAAGTTAGGTTTAAATGATAGATGAGTAGCAATCTTTAAAAAACACTCACCGAGATAATTTGTAATTCTAGGTTTATCTTTACCTAGTTCTTCTGCTTCAGCAACATCTTTCTTGTATGCAATTAAAGCAGCAAGAAATTCTTTATTGTTTACATAATGAACTGATCTTTTTCTTTTTGTTACACCAGCCATACGACTTTCCTTTGTGTTAAATTGATTATAGCACCTCTGGATTGTTTAAACAACTTGACAAGGTATTGCTACGCATGTACAATAACCTTTGTAGAGGTTCAAGGGGAATCTTCAAAGAGCTTTTCTAATATCTCTTTGGTATCATTGACATTAGCAATATAACCCATCTTTCTATTAATTTTCTTTCTAGTACCAGTAGGATCTTTAGGGAAGTCCTCAGCGGATTCTCTTATCCATGCTTGATACATCATAATCATTTCAATATCTTTAGACTCACTCATAGTCAATACGTTCTCCATATCAATAACAAACATATCATCTTTAGTAGTCTTTAACCAAGGTTCTAACTTATATCCTGTTAGACCTCTAGGTCCGTTAATTTGCTGCAATGTAATTGGATTTGTTACAAGTAGAATTGTTTTATTATTTTCAAAGCATGGAGAGACCTTGGTGTATATCTCGTCACCACACTTAAGTTTAATTGTTGCGTAAAAGTCGTCTTCCATATGATCCTACTTTAAGTTTACATTTACAATCTCATAGTTAAATTTCTCTTCGTTGTAGATTTTGATTCGTTCGATGAGGTGATTTAATGTGTAATTTTTCTGAGAATTATGAGTACAGTCATCAGAAATATCATACAGCATCGCTTTGGTTTTATCTTTACCTCTTCTTAAAACCCTTCCAATACTTTGTAAATTACGGATTCTAGATTTACTGGGAGAAGCAAAAACCACATTATGCAGGTTTCTAATATTTATACCTGTGGAGAACACGCCGTAAGATGCTACAATGATAGCATTTGATTCACGTTCTACTATCTCTCTTACGGTTTCCCGCTCTACTGTACCTACTCCACCATGAACAAAAAAGACTTTTCTACCTGGAACTGTATTATCCTTAATCAATTCATAAAGAGGTAAACCATGAGTTTCTACTCTCTGGAATAGAACCAAAGTATTCCCTTTTAAGTCTACTACCAAATTTTTAATAAAGTTATTTCTTTGATCATGAGTTATAATATATTGAACTTCATCTTCAAATACTTCAAACTTTTTAGGTGGATGCTTTAATACGATACAAGTAATATCTAATTTTGCAAGATGGCCCTTCTGCATTAAGTCATCAGTCTTAGTTACTTTATATGCTGGACCAAATAATCCTTCTAAGACCCATTTATGAGTCTGTGTGCCATCTAAAGTACCAGTGAATCCAAATCTATACTTAGCATTGTCAAGCTTTGTCATTATAGATATAAGAGACTTACTCTTAAATAGATGTGCTTCATCACCAATAATGACATCAAAGTCAGTAAAGAAGGATCTATCTAATCTAAAGACAGATTGCCAAGTAGTAATAGTAACTGGAAATTCATTTGTCTTTTCTCTACCAGAATATATACGGTGACAATATGACTCAGCGTCCCAACCATAATCTTCAAAATCTTTATACAACTGCTCTACGAGAGATGTCGTTGGCACAACTAAAAGAATTTTTTGCTTTGTACTCACATAATACCTTACGACACCGTAAATCATCAACGATTTGCCAGAGGCAGTGGGTGATATCAATAGTCTTCTATTATGTTTTAGAGAATCGCATACTCCCCGAATTTGATAATCTCTAGGTTTAAACTTAGTAATAGAAGCATAGTAATCTTTTAAACCCTCTTCCGAGATCATCTCGTTGATCTCAAAAGGTAATCCATAATATTTGTTATCTAAAAATTCGTAAGTATATTCTCTTCTCTCACAAAATGAAATGAGTTTATCTAATAGACCAACATAAAGTCTTTTAGATCTTAAATCATATAGATGAATCTCTCCATTCCAATTCCTACCACGATACTGTGGCATAAACTTAGCGTTTGGAACTTCAAAAGTAAAATAATCTCTTAGTTCATAATCAATATGAGGTTCACATTTTAAAATAAGATGAACTTCATTCAATTTCTGAACAACTACATCAACCATAACCTGCCTGGAATTTCATAAATTCGACAGCATTCTTAATTTGGTAAGTTCTATTTTGAATGACCTTAAGTATGCTCTCAATATAGTTCAAAATAGTATCGTAATAATCTATCTTTAAACTAACCGAAGATAAACTTTCATCAGAATCCAAATACTTTTGCATCGTATCCTTATCCCTAATTTTTTTAGGAAAAGGATTTGTCACATAAACTTCTGGATCTGCCTTCCCAGAGAAATATTCATACCTCTCATGACGGGTGTTTTTTCTTTGTTGTTCTGCTTTTTTCTTGAGAAGTACTATGTTATTGTATATCTCAAAATACTTAGCATGTAACTTAGGAATATTTATAGACTCTGTATGAAGGTTGTCAAGATCAATTTTGGAGTCTTCCTCCCACATTTTCTGAATCATCTCAAGGTCAAGTACCATTAACTAATTCCTCCATCCCTCATCCACCGTCTTATCCATCTTGGTAAGTAAAATATAACAAAAGAAAGACCCCAAAAGGTTGCTAACACTGCTATGTGAAACAATCTATTAGGGTTGAATATTAATCCAAGACCTACAAGTATCATCCAAACATAATCTAAAGTACCATGAAATCTATACCATACATTAGCACCATACTTAGTAATAAATTTATCTCTTTGTCTTCCGAACCACGGTGATACGTGCCTCATCATAACAAAACCTTCATTAAAAAACATAACGAAGAATCCAATCCAAAAAATCATAAACGACCTCCTGTTGCGTCAGTTACATTATAGATAGCATACTTAAATACTGCTTCTGCTGTAAAGTATTCTGTATCTGGATTTGTAGCATCAAATTGTAGTTCTGTCAACTGAACTGGGAACATATCAGTAAAGATAACTTGGAATTGCACCCTTTGGTTACTATTCAATGCTTGTAATGTTCCATCAGAATAGATGTCCATTGATTTAGATTGTGGTTCATTCTGCTTGTTTGTCTGCTGAAGTTTTCTTACTTCCTTGACAGACTCTGGGAATCCTAAACCACGCATCCAATTTTGAATCTGCATATAATTTTCCAGATCCTCATCAACAATAAACCTTAAAACAAAATCTTCAAAGTACATCTTATCACCAGGAAGATCTATATTCTTGAGGAAGGTTGGTTGCTCTGCAACACCAAGACTTACTCCAGGTATATTAACAGAGTTAGAGAAGAACGATACTTGTTTTGCTCTACTCAATGTAAATTTAAAACCAATGGAAGATAGGAAGTTCCTATTCTTAAGTTGATTTGTATATAGATTCCTAGAGTCCATTTTCTATATGAGGTGTTAAAAATTTAATAAAGTGATCACCAATAAACTTATATCCATCTTTTAGAGGATGAAAGCTATGGGGATTTACTAGATCATGCTCTCCAGCATAACCAAAGCATGTATTGTATTTATCTACCACATACCCCTCTCTTAGCGTACTACCATCTAATTTCCACTTCTCATCATCCTTTATTTCATGGTTCTTACAGATCAAATAAAGTAAATCTCTCTTCTCCTTTTTAATATCAATAAAGTTTTTTGGTTCTATTGTATACTTTTTAGATCCAAAAATATCATACCAAAAATGTTTTATCTTTGGAAATAGTTTAAAATATTGATTCCAATGAAGTATATCTGTTTGTAATTCTGCAAGAGCCACATCATCATCATAAGAATACCTATAGATTGCTTTGGTCATTTTATCTCTATTAGTATTCCATTTAGTTTGAAAAACATTCTCTTCCTTCATAAACATATTTTCATACATCCTAGAATCTTTAAAATACATAAACGCTCTACGTAATGTAGTAAGACCCCAAAGTACTACAATATGCTCATGCTCTTTATATTCTTTAAGAAATTTCTTACTAAGAAAATACTGTTTTGCATAATGAAATTGTTTTGGATTACTAGAACCACTCTCACCAATATTATGATGATCTATATCAAAATGTTCAACAACATATCTTCTCCATCCATACTTCCATGCTAATTCAGGACAATATCTAATTTTTTCATACTCTTTATGATTCATGCCAGGTTCATATCCAGCACCTTCACCAAAAGTCCAACTACATCCAAGAGTAATAAGTAATGTCTTCTTAGGTATCTTCATGATCTGCTCCAGTTATAGTTCCGATCAAACGGTAAATTTTTTACAAAGTATTCAAAAATCTTTTGATGACCTTCTTTTTTAGGTAAGAGATCATGTGGATTTATTAACTTATTATTTAATGCATATTCAAACTTATCATTTACCCAACCACCAGATGAGTCTCTATTACCTACAGCATGTTTAATACAAAGTAAAGATAACAAATCTCTATGAGTAGAACCTATATCTAAAAAATTAGGTGGTTTTATAGTATATGGTTTAGAACTAAAAGTATCAAACCAATAATTTTTAATACCAAGTGCCTTAAAATATTGATTCCAGTGAAGTATCTCTACTTGAAGTTCCTTTACAGAAACTCTGTCATTATGACACCATTTATTTAATCCATATCCAATCTTATCTTTATATTTACTATCATCATATTCTTCTCTAAAGATAATATCCTCATATTCAGAAGTATCATTACACCATTTATAATCTCTACGTGTGGTAGTTAACCCCCACAAAACAACCTTATTTTTTTCTTTAAACGTACTACTCCAATAATCTTTAGATGAAAAATATTGTTTTGCTAAAGCAAATTGTTTTTGATTACTACTTTTAGATGATGCAAAATTTTTATATCTATCCTGACATCCATATCCATAATAATCAAGAAGCATCATTCTCCATGAAGATTCATAATCAACATCAGTATTATCATATACGACTTTAGGCATGCCAGGTTTGTACCAAGCACCTGTACCTAAAGTCCAATCATCCCCAAAAGTAATTAAATACATTAATTAATTCATACCATGAGACGGAGGTGTTTTAGGATCATCAAATAATATATTGTTTAAATAATCATCTGCCCATTGTTCATCAAAACATTTTGCAAGAATTCCACGAGTCTTATCATTTTTCCTTTGTTGTTTACAATACCAAAGTTGACCATCAAATCTTTTCATTATAGGAATCCAACTTCCAGATTCTGAGGAATCAGTATTGTCCTTTGACCTCTCGATTACCTCATGGCAGAATATATCAAGATAATCTTGTACCATAGATACAAAATTATCTTCTTCTTTTTTATTTTTAAGACGAACAAATTTACAATAAGGTGAGAAGATATCTTCACCCCAAAGAGGTAATGCTCTTACTTCTTTAAAAGTATACTTACCACTTAGTTTACTTAGTTTACTTGTAATTGTGTCAGACAATCCATTAACAGGTGATAAATCAACGATAGCAGCCCCAACTCCTGCAGGAGTAGCGACGATATCAGCACCAAAGATTGGTAGGTCATATTTTGGATTTGGAAAAAATACTGAATGTAAAATATCTAAATTACCTAATTTTGCAGTTTCTATATGAATCTTACGTAGACCAGGACATTTAAAGAACTCGTTATGAATTATTAAATTTTCATCATCAACAACAGCATTAACAGTTGCTTGTTTATCAAGAAGATGATTACTAAGTGGTTTTACTTTTGGTAATGAACTAGCTGAGACACGTAGATTACTAGCAAGTGTCTGAACTAAAGGGTGAAAATTTGTCATACTTCCTCCTCACAATTTGGATTAATACTTTCAACCATTGTACCGCCTATATCAGAACCTGCATCCATTCCCATCATCGTAGCAGCACCAGCAAGTACCCAACCAACAAAAGGAACAGAGGTGAGACTAGGAGCAACAGCAGCACCAACGCTTGCACCGACCATCTTTCCAGTTCCTTTTCCTGATCCGATTGCTTCGATACATTCCTCTGACTTGCCAACTCGTTCTCCACTGGTTGTTTGTGGATTTGCCAAGTGTTTAGTCCCATCCATCGTGTACTCTTCGACGATTGTTGATGTGTTGTTACCCAACCCAAGAAAGCCAGCCTTTTTCTTAACATCCCGTTCCACACGCATCACTTTAGGATCGTTAGCACGGTATTGTATCCAATATCCATCTGTATTTGCTTTTACAGAGTAGGATGTATATGGACCAACAGGTACATTAACAACAGGGAATTTACTTTGTCTTGATAGCATTCCTATCATTCCAATATGAGACAATGCAAATATACTACCTGCAGTCCCTATTGATATCCATTTCCATTTATAATCCATAATTTTTATTAGTCGTATTATATATAGCAGCCTTAACCTGCATTTAAGGCATCAAAATTAAGGTTTTTGTATGGATACTCATCCATTAGTCGTCCATTATACCGATTGAACCTCTCTCTACCTGGTAATTTCATATCAACATCATGATAAAAATACTGTCTACCAAACCTAGGTACTTTAGTTTTCCACCCAGTAAAATCAAGAACACCACTCTCACTTGAGGTAGGACACTCTTCTAACTTATCTTCTTCACCATTCCATGTCCAAGGAACACATGAATCAACAGTTAATATAATTGCCTTACTTTTAAAAGCAGTCATTCTTAAAAATCCATCAGCATAAGCATTAAATGCTTCCCAACGTTTATCATGTTTAGAGAATTTTATTCCATTGGTTGCATGGAAAACAAACTCTATACCAAATTCTACAAGATGTCTTTCACAAAAACCTAAACCAATCTCATCTGCTGAACCCCACATATCATTACAAATCATACCAACAGATTTATATTTACCATCTAAATTAAAATATTCTAATCCCTTACTCCATACCTTACCTACACATCTATCTTGAGGAATACAATAAGTCTTATGAGTTAATGTAGATAGACCTCCTTCTTTATTATAATGTCTTATCTCATTCCTATTAATATATCCCTGCTCTTCCTTTTCTTTTAAAATAGTTCCTAGATGTAGACTTAAACCTCTAGCATGTAACTCTACTTCCTTTAATGCATCAATTAATTCTCTTTCTTTTCCATTTATATCCTGATACCCCGAAAGCGATCCTTCTGGGGTAAGAAGATGGTCAACTTCATTCTCCTTTGCCCAGTCAATCGCTTTAAAAAGTTCTATTTTGTTTAATTGTATATTAGATGCTACAGGTATCTGAGCACCAGCAAGTCTAAGCACTCGTATTATTCAGATATAATCTGATTATACCACTCTTCGCTCATTCCGACAATGATGTTATCAGCATCACCCTCAGATTTTGCGTATTGCTCAGAAATTAAATGCTCAACCACCTTCTTGTAATCTTTAGCAATCTGGTGAGCCTGTCTTGGTGATGGTTTCATTTTTAATTACTCTTTTGACTATTTAGTACGTTCAGTAAAGTCAATACCTTCCATATGATCGTATTCATGTAGAAATATTCTAGCAATGAATCCTTCCATCTTTACCTTATGCACTTCCTTACCTTCATCTTCATACTTAACTACAATAGACTCTGGTCTATCAACATCTAAAAATACATCAGGAAATGATAAACATCCTTCTTCTAATTTTACTAACTTCTTTGATTCCTTTAATACTTTTGGATTGAAGCAAGTAATTGTCTCTTGCGTCTCCATGTCAGAGATCATTACAAATGCTCGTTCCTTTATACCAATTTGATTGGCTGATAGTCCTACACCACCGTGGTGAAACATATTCTCATGCAATTGATATGATAACTTAGATCTGTCTAAGTTATAACTACACTTCTCTATCTTTGCGTGTAATAGTGGATCGTCTGATGGCAGTAGATTGTGAATCATTTTCTAATAATGTTTTGAGGTAGATAACCTCTTGCTTTAGTTCTTCATTCTCTTGCTCTAGTTCCTCAATGTGATCTAGGTAGATAATGACACTCATGCATTTTCCTCAAGTCTGAATAATTATTTACAAGTTTAATGTTTTCTTAATATAAAGTTTGTAAAGATGGGTTCTTCGCCCCTGGTATAGAACCCATCAAAGATTACTCCAGAGCAGTCATAGGTAGCGATGCCTTGACTCATATATTATGACATAAAAAAAGAGACCCGTAAAGGGTCTCTTAATAAGATATGTAATATCTGAATTACATGAGGTTCTTGATTTGAACACGTCTGTAGTAGCGGTTCTGGTTAACCTTAAGTCTTCCAAGACCTTGATCTGTACCTTCAGCGAATGGGTTTGCAACAAGACCATATCTTGTCTTAAATCCAATTTTTGGTTGGAAGGTGTTCTCTCCCACAGCACGAACCATCTGTAGAGGCACGTAAGGGCAATAGAACAGACCAGCGTCATAAGGAGAAGATCCTTTGTATCCAACAACATAGTACTGCTGTGCAGCAACGTTTGCTGAATATGGGTCGATGTAAACTCTATACTTACCGAGTAGAACACCAGCAAATGTATTGCCTGTGTCATCAACGTTAAGGTTAGCGTTAAGAGCAGGTGTGTAGTCTAGTACTCCAGCCATTGACAATGCAGATGCAACGTCAGCAGAACACATGATTACATTACCCTTTCCACGACGAGTTCTTTGTGCGATTGCGTTAGCATCACGCTCGAT
>Ga0207993_1000808_pt1 | contig 12270 bp, 12 predicted proteins | sample ETN01SmetaG_2_FD_185791 | JGI IMG/M metagenome (GOLD analysis project Ga0207993, IMG submission 185791) | Marine microbial and viral communities from oxygen minimum zone, Eastern Pacific Ocean - ETNP2014F12-01SV265 (SPAdes) (version 2) | ecosystem: Environmental > Aquatic > Marine > Oceanic ...
ATTTTATTTCTGAAGATGAATTCCACGATGTTATCAATCTAAATCTGAAATCTGCCTTTGGTGTAGTTCGTGCTGCCGGTAAATTATTAAATAATAGTTCTATCGTATTGTTAACAACAGCGGTTACTGCTATTGGTCTCGCTAATCATGAAATGATAGTTGCTGCAAAGGCTGGTATAGAATCAATGGTACGCTCAGCATCAACAACCTATTCCTCGAAATCTCTACGATTCAATGCTGTCGGCCCAGGCTTGGTTGATACTCCTCTTTCAGATCGAATTACTAAAAACCCAAAAGCTCTTGAAATAAGTTTAAAAATGCACAGTGCTGATAGAATTGGAAGTCCCAAAGATATCAGTGCTATGATTCAATTCTTACTTGATCCAAAAAACGACTGGATAACAGGTCAAACGTTTAGAGTTGATGGTGGACTCTCTTCAACAAAAACACCTTAATCCCCACCTTCCCTACAAATTTTGCCACACATGTGAAAGGCCATTTTCTTGGAGAAAGAAATGGAGAGTATCCTGGGACGAAGTAAAATATTGCAGTAATAGGTGCAGAAAAAACAAGAAACAATGAACGCTTCATTAATTTTCCCAAATCAACTGTTTTATCCCAACCCTGTACTTTCAAAGAACAGACCGATCTATATTTTTTGTGACCCTCTTTTTTTTAAGGATCGTCAATATCCAGTTAACTTCCACAAACAAAAACTTCTGCTGCATTTATTATCGATCGGTGAGTACGAAAAAGAGCTTAAGGAGTATGGTTATGATGTTTGGGTGATTGATGAGACAAAATCAAAAAATAGTTATTTTGAAGATTTGTTTTCAGAAAAGAGTGTTAGCCATGTTCATTATGCTGATCCAAATGATTACGTTTTAGAACATAGATTAAATAAGTCAATTCGATCTATGGGTATAGATTTTACAATCTATGATTCACCAGGATTTATCAATTCAAAAAGTGAAGTAGAGTCATATTTTTTTAACAAAAAGAAATTATTCATGGCAAGTTTTTATAAAGATCAGAGGCGTAATCTAAATATATTAATGGATAAAGAAGGTCAACCAATAGGCGGTAAATGGAGCTTCGATGAGGACAACAGAAAACGATTGCCCCATAAAATGATGGTTCCAGAACCTATCGTTCATTCATTTTCTGAACCTGAAATGAGAAAAGCAAAAAAAACTATTTTGAATGACTACCCTTCAGCTATAGGCAGTTTTGAATCATTTAATTATCCAGTTTCTAGGTCTCAAGCTCTATTAAGTTTTAGAGACTTTTTAAACAATCGCGCATATCTTTTTGGGGACTATGAGGATGCCATCTCACAATCACATAAGGTTATTTTTCATGGAGTCATTACGCCTTATCTGAATATTGGTTTATTAACTCCCATGCAGATTGTAAATGAAATCCTTGAATTTTCTACTGAAAACAATATTCCGCTTAATTCTCTAGAGGGTTTCATTCGTCAAGTCATTGGATGGAGAGAGTTTATTAGGGGAGTGTATGCCTCCAAAGGTAGTATGCAACGTACCAAAAACTATTGGAACTTTACAAAAACAATTCCATCCTCTTTTTATAATGGATCTACAGGAATTAAACCCATAGATGATGTCATTAATACAGTTTATGAGAACGCATATTGTCACCACATAGAACGACTGATGCTTTTGGGTAACATTATGTGCCTACTTGAGTATGACCCAGATGAGGTCTACAGGTGGTTTATGGAGATGTTTATTGACTCATACGATTGGGTAATGGTCCCAAATGTCTACGGTATGAGTCAGTATGCGGATGGGGGTGTCATGTCAACAAAACCTTATATAAGCGGTAGTAATTACATTTTAAAGATGAGCGATTATAAAAAAGGTGATTGGAGTGCACAATGGGATGCTCTTTACTGGTCGTTTATCAACAACCATAGATCATTTTTTCTTAAAAACCCTAGAATGAGCATGATGGTAAGATTGTACGACAAAAAACCTGATGACATGAAAAAAATGTATAACGAAACTTTAACGAGGATTGAGCTATAAAAGCTCAAAACGCTCGAATTATATTGTTTTTTAATAATTATTAAAATAAATTTTTCATATGAAGTATTTAAGTTCTAAAGAAGTTTCAGCCATTTTAGGTGTCAATATTTCTACGCTTAAGCGATGGACGGAGAGTGGTAAGCTTGGTTGTGAAAAAACTGCGGGTGGCCACAGAAAATTCACTATGCAGCATGTAAGAGATTATTACAAGTCTAACACCAATGGTACCAAAAGTGATTTATTAAGCCTTGAATCGAAAGAGCATAAACAAGTTTATGGGCTGATCAATAACCAAAACTACAAACAGCTCGCAATAAATCTTGCGGATGCGAGCCTTGATGCTGATGAATCAACAGTCGACACCATTGTTAACGGTCTATACATGAATGGAACTCCGGTTGCAGACCTTTTTGATTTTGTAGTTGACGTAGCAGGAAATATCGTTGAAGATAAATTAACAAAAAAAGAGATAGTCCATACGGATGCATATCTTTCTAGAAAAATAATTACTCGTGCTGTTGATGCCCTGAATCGCGATAAGCCTAATGGAAATTTTAACGGCAAAAATGCTCTGTGCATAAACTTTGAAGATAATCTTCCAGATATTGGCGTTGTCATGTCAGAAGTTCTCATGCGGCACAATGGATACAATGTTTACAATTCTGGATCTCATGCCGAATTAGGGGAGCTTAGCGACATCGTCATTAAGAGAAAAATTGACATTGTCCTTTTTTATTTATGCAATCTGCAGTGCTGCAATGCCGTTGTTGAGGAAAACGTCTCAAAAACCGTTAGTCAAATTCACTCTAGCCTTAAAATTGCCAAAAATTTAAAAATCAAAATCCTATTTGGTGGAGAGGGGCTCTTCCTTTTAGATGACATTAAGGACAAGATAGATAATTCCTTTCTTACCTATAATGATCTCAGTAAACTGATATAGTTATATCATCGCATTCAAATTTGACAACCGTCGAGTCAAGCAACTCAATTCTATAGATTTTTCCTCTGGTCCAGTGGTTTACTGGATGCAGAGAGATAGAAGGTCGATCGATAATTGGGCATTGATCTATGCTCAAATGATCGCTTTAGAAAAAAAAGTCCCATTACTGGTTCTGTACTCTTTGAATGGTGATTTTTCATCATCAAACCTCAGGCAGTATGGATTTATGATAAAAGGTTTATCAGAAACTATTGAAAATCTTCGCCAAAAGAATATTCCATGCTTTATTGCTAGGGGCAATGCAACCGAATCTGTTGTTCAATTTCTCACTTCAGAAAAAGCAGGTTTTTTAGTTACCGATTTTTCACCACTTAAAGTTTACAAAAACAGAACTTCGAAAGTTTCAAAATCCCTCTCAATCCCTGTCCATATAGTTGATACACACAATATAATTCCGATTTGGTTTACTAGCGATAAACAAGAGTACGCTGCATACACTATTCGATCAAAAATACATAAAAAAATTGATGAATTTCTTACCCCAATACCAAGAATTGTTAATCACCCCTTTAGTTTTTCTAAAAAACCTGAAATGTTTCGAGCGGACGAATTGATCGAAACACTAAATATTGACCGTTCGGTTGCCGAGGTTTCGTGGGTTAAGCCAGGAGAAGCTAGCGCTAACGAAACCTTACAATCATTTATAAAAAACCGTTTTGACCAAAGCGACGTATTAAGAAATGATCCTAACCAGAACAAATTATCAAACCTTAGTCCCTTTTTACATTTTGGACAAATTTCTGCCCAACGTATAGCGCTTACCATTAATCAATTAGAAGATTCATCGATGAAAGATTCCTTTTTAGAACAGTTAATCGTAAGAAGAGAATTATCTGATAATTTTTGTTACTACAATAATTTCTATGATTCCTTTCATGGATTTCCAAAATGGGCTCAAACGACACTCGATGAACATCGCTACGATGAGCGAGAATACGTTTACAATCCTCTTCAATTTGAAAATGCTGAAACACATGACAACCTTTGGAATGCGGCACAAACTCAAATGGTGGAAAAAGGTAAAATGCATGGTTTTTTACGTATGTATTGGGCAAAAAAAATTCTTGAGTGGAGCCCTAGCCCTGAAAGCGCTTTACAGACAGCTATTGATTTAAATGATAAATACGAACTAGACGGTAGAGACCCTAATGGTTACACTGGAATTGCTTGGAGTATTGGTGGGGTACACGATAGACCGTGGTTTGAAAGATCAATCTTTGGAAAAGTTCGATTTATGAATTATAATGGTTGCAAAAGAAAATTTAATGTTGCTGAATTCATAAACAAAAATAACGCTCATAACGCTCATAAATCTGTTTGATTTCTTTTTCTCTTTAGTTAAGTTCTTCTATGAAAGTTTATGAATTAAATGTCACACATCAAATCGATGCACCGCTTGATAAAGTATTTGATTTTTTTTCAAAACCAGAAAATTTGTCTGAAATTACACCTGCTAAGTTGGGGTTCAATATTCTGACTCCATCTCCAATTAAAATGGAAAAAGGGACCTTAATAGATTATACTATTAAACTAGCTGGTATTCCCTTGCGTTGGAGGTCGCTAATTACCGAGTATGATCCCCCTAAAAAATTTGTTGATGAGCAATTAAATGGTCCTTATTCGTATTGGCACCATACCCATTCGTTTAGAGCTGTTAATTCTGGAGTAGAGATGAATGACGTTGTCCGATACGCCATTCCCATGGGTATCATTGGAAGATTCATGCATGCAATTTGGATAAAGAGAGATTTAAATAAAATTTTCAATCATAGAAAGCAAGTAATTGATAACTTGCTTGCTGCAGAAAACAAATAAATATCATCTAAGGAAATAAGATAATGAAAGTAGCACTTTTTGGGGGAACAGGATTTGTTGGTTCATATGTTATTGATGAATTAATAAAAAGTAATCACAAGCCTAAGCTTTTGGTTCGTGAGGGTTCAGAAAAGAAATTGCTGCAGGCTGACAGTTGCGAGGTTATCCCTGGAGATCTTGGAGATGCTAAAGCACTTAAAAAGACAATCTCTAAGGCTGATGTTGTTATATACAGTATCGGTCTTGTAAGAGAATTTCCCCGCAAAGGTATAACATTTCAAGAAACGCAATTCGATGGAGTAAAACAAACTGTAGATATTGCTATAGAATGTGGTATAAAAAAATATGTTCTTGTCAGCGCTAATGGGGCAAAACTTGACGGTACAAAGTATCAAAGTACAAAATATCTTGCTGAAGAATATCTTAAACACTCTGATTTGGATTGGACAATTTTTAGACCTTCACTTTGCTTTGGAGATCCTAGAGGTGGTGGTAGACCAGAATTTTGCACCCAGCTAAAAAGGGACATGTTAAATCTTCCCATACCATCTCCAAACTTCCATACTGGATTGATGCCATTGAACGCTGGAAAATTTGCCTTATCACCTGTTCACATTAAAAATGTTGCTGAATTCGTTGTAAAGTCAATAGAAATGGAATCTGCTAAAAATAAAACGTTTCCACTTGGCGGAGAGGCTTACTATTGGAAAGATCTTGTTCAGACAATGGCAGCTTCTTATGGTAAGAAAAAATGGATGGTTCCAGCACCTGCGTTTGGAGTAAAAATGCTGGCTTTTTTCTTTGAGAGGTTTTCATGGTTCCCAATAACTCGCGATCAAGTTACAATGCTGGTTGAGAGCAATGTTTGTGAATCAAAAGAACATTTTGACTCCTTTGACATTAAACCAATACCATACAACACAGAAACTTTAAGCTATTTAAGAAATTAATATTTTAAAAGTTGTATGAAATTAATTGCTTTTTTTTCGTTAAGCCTCTTGACCTATTCAGGTCTATCTATTTTTTCTGGTAAACAGAAGATAGAACTAAAGATTGGTGATAAGGCTCCAAGCTTTAACCTGAAAGATCAAAACAAAACAGTTCACAAGCTTTCAGATTACCTTGGGAAAAAAGTTGTATTGTACTATTTCCCAAAAGCAGATACACCCGGATGAACGATTCAGGCTTGCGGGTTCCGCGATGACTACGATAAATATCTCAAATCAAATATTGTTGTTTTTGGAATAAGTTACGATTCTCCAAGAGCGCTTAAAAAATTTAAAGAAAAATGGAAGCTTCCTTTCAATTTGTTGTCAGATTCAAAGAAAGATGTAGCTGTAAAATATGGAGCAAATACGCCTCTTTGGACAAAAAGAATAACTTTCGTTATCAATGAAAAAGGTTATATTGAAAAAATATATAGGAAGATTAATGTTAACACACATGCGGAGAAAATTTTAAGTGAGATCAATTAAAATTTATTTTATTTCCATTATGCTTGGAATTGGAGTTGTCTCATCACAACAGGACTCTTATCAAGTTTATGGATTTATCACTGACAGCACATCTGGTGAAGCCTTGATTGGGGCGAATGTATTCATACGTGAGACAGGACAAGGAATGGCTACCGATAATAATGGATATTACGTGTTATCCGGAATTCAGTCTGAGGTAGTTGAGCTAGTCGTATCATATGTTGGCTACCAGCAATATTACCAACCTTTAAATTTCATGAGTCAAAATTCACAGAATATAAATGTTGCTCTCAAACCCGAAACTATTGAACTAATGCAGGTTGACGTAACTGCGGAAGAAATTGAAAGACTTAACCGTATTGAGCCTAGCAGGGTGAACTTGTCTCCAAGAATATTGAAGGCACAGCCATCGTTGGCTGAGCCTGATATTTTTAGAACCATTCAGTCTTTACCTGGAGTGCTTACTACATCAGAGTTTAGCACAGGTCTCGTAATAAGAGGTGGAAATACTGATCAAAATTTGATTTTGCTTGATGGTATAACAGTATACAATCCTTCGCATCTTGGAGGTTTATTTTCAAATTTTATTGTGGATGCTGTTAAAGATGCTGAGCTAATCAAAGGAGGATATAATGCTGAATATGGGGGCCGTTTGTCTGCGGTCCTTGATATTAGAAGTCGAGAGGGTAATCGCAACAAGTTTGAGGGAAGCAGTAGCGTCTCGCTTTTGACAGCACAGACGACACTTGAAGGACCATTTTTGAATGGTGCATGGTTGCTTGCAGGAAGGCGGACATATTTTGATAAGGTATTACCTTACGTAACGGATAGCTTTGATTTGCCATATTATTTTTACGATTTACAAGGTCATGTCTTTACGGACCTGAATGAAAAAGATAGAATTTCACTAAGTTTTTATCGTGGAGTAGATGATTTAGAATTTCAAGATCTTGATCTTGATTCTGATTGGGGCAACAAAACAATTAGTCTTGCATACAGAAGAGTGTTTAATGAAAAAATTATAGGAAACTTTCTTGCAGCTAACAGCCATTTTTATACACGATTTGGTCTTGGGGGTGAAGCAGGTATTCAGGAATATAATCCACTCACCGATCAAACTATCTCTGGTGATTTGGCTTACTTTTACAATCAAGATCTCAACGTGTTCTTTGGTGCTCAAGCAAAGAGTTTAAATATTAGATATGATTCAAAATTTAATGACAGAATTTTGTTTAACTCTAAAACCACTCCTTTTGAAACTGCTGTTTACACGAAAATTAAATGGAAACCAAACTCTAAGTTTATTATAGAGCCTGGCGTAAGACTTATCACCTTCTCCTCACATAGTGATGGTGTGTATCCTGATTTGAGATTAAGCTCTAAGTTTATAATAGATGAAAGTCGTTTTATCAATTTTGCTGTCGGTAATTATCACCAATTTATTTCAACATTTCAAGATGATTTTAACGCAAACATATTAGACAGTTGGTTTGCTATTGATGACAAAGGCGACCCTTCGAAAGCAACTCAAGCTGTCGTTGGTTATGAGCAGTATTTTGGCAGTGGGCTTAAATTTCAAGTAGAGGGGTACTATAAGAAGATAACAGGAATGCTTACCTATGAGGAATCAAGAGCTACAACTGATGGTAGCTTTCAAAGTGAAAGCATATTAGACCTCCTTACCCAAGCTGATGGTTACGCATATGGCGCAGAGCTTTTCTTTCAAAAATCATCAGGAAAACTTAGCGGTTGGGCTGGATATTCTTGGTCTGTGAGTAGAAAAATGATGAATGGAAAAGAATATTTTACTAATTGGGACAGATCTCATGTAATCAACGTTCTTGCAAATTATCAATCCAGTCCAAAATGGGAGTACAATCTCAAATTCACTCTCCAGAGCGGACAGGCGTTTACACCAATCAATGGTTATTTTTTGCAGAATTTGCCTGGTGATTCACAGCAAAATTACAGGACAATTCCTGCTACCCGTAACGGTGGAAGATACCCCTCATATCATCGACTAGACCTCGGAGCTGTTCGTCACTTTGATTTCAAAGGTCGAAAGTTTGATTTGTTTATGCAAGTAATCAATGCATACAATCGTAAGAATGTTTTTACTTACACCTATCCTCTTGGAAACACTTTTAATGGTATTGATGATGATGGAGATTGGGAACAAAAAAAACATGATAAGAATGGCAATCGCAGACCAGACAGAGGAGAGCCAAATGTTGACGAGGATGATGAAGGCAGAATCCAAAGAAAGCCGGTTAGTTTGTTTCCAATAATACCTACCATTGGAATTACGTGGAACTTCTAATGAGGCATACTTTTTTACTAGCATTCGCTATTTTCATTGGATTCATTTCGTGCGATACTTTTAACGATCCAGAGTCTCCTTATGAGGAGAAAATTGTTATATTTGGTAATATTTCTGGAGACTTACCTATGATTGATGATACAATATTCGTCTCTCGATCTGCGTCACTAGATGAAAAAATAGATGCTGAGGCCCTTTGGATAAGCGATGCGAAGGTGACAATTTCTGGCAATGGCTCTGATTATGAAGCCTCTCCAGTGCCAAATAGACCTGGTAGGTATCAAACTCATAAATCAGCAATTTTTACAGCAGGAGAAAGCTATACCTTGAGAGTTGAAACTGGTGGCCAAACCCTGACGTCTAAAACAACCATTCCTAAATCCCTCAAAATCGATTCCAATACCGCTTTGAAAGAGTATACCTGCAACGACGGAAACACATTGCCAATTAAAGTTATCAAAACTGATAATGTTGACTACGATGGCAATCCAATCCCTAGTCGAATTGATACCATTGAGTACAATTACGGAGAGTGCTTTACAGGAAGCTTCGCTTCTTACCCAATGTTTGCATTGGATTTTGAAATTGACGAATCCTCAAAATTAGTGCGTACACTGACAATGGGTCTGGACGCAGATGTTTTAGGATTAGAACCTGGAACTGATAATGATTTTTATGATTATAATTGGAACGGTAAGCGTGACTCAACCTTTATAAATTTAATTTATGATACCAGTTTTGTAAATGTCATTTGGAAAGGACCTTACCTTAGAGATAAGAACAACAACCCCTCTAGGGAGAACCCTTTTGTTTGGTCTATTGAAAGAGGACCAATAAGAATGAGTTGGCTATATTTTAATTATTATGGATTACAACTTATAACGGTACAAGCTACAGATATAAATTTCTATAATTACTTACAAGGTGATCCTTTAGAAAACAACATTTACACTTTGCCTGGATCAAACATTGAAGGTGGATATGGACTGTTCTCATCACATACCTATGAAAAATTTTACGTTTACCTGAAGAAAGGCAAGGAATACTAAGCTATTTAACTCCTACCCCATGCTCCCAAACGAGATTGCCGCCAATGCTTGCTGTATAAAATATTGCTACAACAATAGCAATTAATATAATTTGGGCCACCCTATCAATTCGCTTATCGTCCATCTTTTTAAAATATAAATACAACCAAAAAATAAAAAAAATCACGGTTACCCAAGTAATTATATTGCCAAAAAGACGATGATTTTCAAGCATATTCACAACTTCCATTGAATTATTCTTAGCAATTGCCTTTACGTATTCAGACTGTCCAGTAATTGAAGCAATTAATAAGGATATTGAAGATAATCCAGTAAGCCAAAGGCCAACTATTCTACAAATCCAATTTGGCCTTATCAAATGTACTGTCTGCAAAATTAAAGCAGCCACTAGGAACCCAATAGGAAAATGAACAAAAAAGGGGTGAAGGGGATAATACATAATTAAGAATTAACTCTTAAAAAAAGTAGCCCGTAGGGGAATCGAACCCCTGTTGCAGGAATGAAAATCCTGAGTCCTAACCACTAGACGAACGGGCCAACATCAAATAACGAACGCAAAATTATAAGACTTATTACTTAATGACCAAGTGATAAATGTTAATTTTCAGAAATATCTAAAATATCAAGTAATTCACCATTTTGATGAAGTTCCATTGCGATATCTGCGCCACCAATAAGCTTTCCTTTAACAAAAAGCTGGGGTATTGTTGGCCATCCAGATTGTTCTGACAGTTTCACTCGAATTTCTGGATCAGTCAATACATTTACATCTTTGTAATTAACGCCGTAATGATTTAAAATTTGAACTACTTGGTTCGAAAATCCACACATAGGCATATCTTTCGTACCTTTCATAAATAAAATAATGGGGTTCTCATTAATATCAGATTTTATTTGCTCACTCAGATTCACATTAGGTTCCTTTGTTTTTTTCTTTCCATTGTTTTTTTGAAAACGTTTTTATCTCTAATGCATGAATTTCATTAGTCATGTAAGACCCAACGGCCTTGTAAACCATTTGATGTTGTTCGATCAAAGACAAACCTTCAAAGCTATCACTGATTACTATAGCGCTAAAATGATCATTGGTACCAGTTGTATCAATCACTTCAGCTGCTGAACCAGCAATACCGTTTTGTATTAATTCTCGTACTTTATCTGCATTCATTTTTTAGTAACTTTAAAGTATTCAACTTTCATGTATACTTAAAATTTAATATGTTGAAATAACTAATTAAATATTTTTAAAATAAAGAAAAGATTATAAAATGAGAATATTTTCATGGAACGTAAACGGTGTACGCGCAATTGAAAAAAAGGGATTCTTAGAGTGGATAGACCAAGAAGATCCTGATATTATCTGCATACAAGAAACCAAGGCTAAAGTTGAACAACTTGGATCATCATTGATTGAAGATCACGGTTATCATACTTATTGGCACTCAGCTGAGCGTCCAGGTTATAGTGGAGTAGCAACGTTTTCAAAAAATGAACCTTTTTTTGTGCAAGAAGGTCTAGGTATAGATCGGTTTGATAAAGAAGGGAGGGTTCTTATAACTGAGCATGCTAATTTTCTACTTTTCAATATTTACTTCCCAAATGGCCAAAAAGACGACACCAGACTTAAATATAAGCTAGATTTTTATGATTCTCTATTGCCCATCATTAATGATCATGTTGAGAACGGGTCTAACGTCATTGTGACTGGAGATTGGAATACAGCTCATTTTCCAATAGACTTAGCTAGGCCAAAAGATAATGTTAAAACTTCAGGCTTTATGCCAATTGAACGTGAAAAGTTAGATGATTATGTTGAATCAGGATGGATCGATACGTTTCGCCATTTCCATGATGAGCCAGAAAGATATACATGGTGGACCTATCGCTTTGGTGCTAGACAAAGAAATATTGGATGGCGCATAGATTATTTTTTTGTAAATGATGGCTTTATTAATAATATAGAAGATGCAGATATACATGAAACCGTAATGGGCTCTGATCATTGTCCAGTATCTATTACCATAAATTCAGATAGCATATAATCACCTAAATCATTAAATCTACTGCTATTGCATCCGCAAAGCGCATTCCATTAGACTTAAGAGAAAAATATTTATCGGTTTTGCAAAAAAATTGACCCCATTTGGACTCGTTTTTTTTAATATTCATCTTAAGTTGATCTAAATGAGATTTAGGTATTTTATTTAAATCAACACCTTCAGCCATTCGAATTCCAAATCCAAGAATTTCATTTGTAATATTTTTTTTCGTCAACTTCTCTTCAAAGCTTATTGGAAGTTTTTTATTTAAAAGTGATTCAACATATCCATCTATGCTTCTAACATTTGAATATCTTGTTTTACCATCAAAACCATGCGCTGAAGGGCCAAAGGCAAGGTAAGGATCAATTCTCCAATAATGAAGATTGTGAACACATTCTCTATCAATCTTTGACCAATTTGAGACTTCATAATGACTGTAATTATTGTCTGCCAAAAAATTTTGAGTATAATCATAAAATTGGAAACTGTCGTCATCCTGAGGCATGCTGACCTTGCCT
>Ga0207993_1000809_pt1 | contig 12258 bp, 9 predicted proteins | sample ETN01SmetaG_2_FD_185791 | JGI IMG/M metagenome (GOLD analysis project Ga0207993, IMG submission 185791) | Marine microbial and viral communities from oxygen minimum zone, Eastern Pacific Ocean - ETNP2014F12-01SV265 (SPAdes) (version 2) | ecosystem: Environmental > Aquatic > Marine > Oceanic ...
CACTTATCTCTCCATCTATTAAATTTGAATCCTGCTGATCTGCCGAGCGATCAAATCCAGCCACTTGTTCCATGAATTTCAAACTAAGCGACTCTAACCCCGCTTGAAGACTGTTACGAACAACTGCTAAAAGGTCAACAAACACGCCATTTTCTACTAACTCGTTTAAAAACATTCGTTCAGACAAATCTTCCGTTGCAAGTATGTTGGTGAAAACATCTACCGTGTTTGATGCCTGATCATTGTCTGTCGTTAAATTTCCTAACAATGACCTTTCAGTGTGGTTGTAGTGGTAGACATGCATCTCTATTTTTGGATCCATAGCCTGACACTCCTTATAGCGTTCATAAAAGAACCTAACCAGTGCCTTTGCCTTCTCTTTTTCTACATCTTTATCGGGATACCCCTGTTTGTTTTCTGACCATTTCTCCTGATACACCCATTCGCCATCAACTTTTTCTAAATAACCGAAAAGAAAGATGATTCCTGATTCTGGGTTCAGAAATGGGTGTCCTTCAAAGTCTAGGTAGATGTCATAATCCGTAGCCTCTGGCAAATGAAGGAGAATCTCTCCTTTTTTCCAATCAGTACGATCTTTCACTTTCTCCTTCATCGCTTCTTTAGACAGAAAGTGAATTGGGGCATCTTTGACATCGAGTTTCTTCTCACGGGTGATTATCTGAAGACGAGCTTGTTTCCATATCCGTACAAGCTGTTTGGCGTTTACTTCGGGTTTAACTTCTTCAAGTAATTCATCATTAACCGTTGGCATGACTGTGCTGAAATCAAATTCTATTTCTGCTTCCATGTCAGCTGTTAATGCAGCATTAGCAACACCAGTTTGTTCTTCATCCAAAAGAGCGGAGACGGTTTTCTTCGATAAAGAGGCCAGATCGGTCATAGTATCTATACCTGCTTCTTCTAATGCTTCTTTATGGGCGGAATGAATTCCTGAGATAAAAGTCAAAGAATCATCTTCACGCCACTTCTTTTGGCACGTTGACCAATATTCACAAATTCCACAGTGAGAACATTTCTCTGGTTTAGTTTCGGCGGCTGCTCCGACTTCAACCACCTTTTCTAACTTTTGACGAAGTCGTTTCCAATACCACCAAAAATGTGAAACTTGAAATGATTCTTCTTCTCCTGACCCCAGAGCTACAGCAACCTCTGACGGCCGTTCAGAAATAGCCGGATTCGCTTCAACTGCTTCTGCATAGAAAAGTAATTGCAGTAAATGACCTGGTTTCGCTCCGGTCCGAGAAAGTTTGGAATCAACTGGCTTATAAGTATCGTCCGTTTTCTCAAGGAAATCAGCAATTCCTCGAATCCCTTTATGAATAAATGGCATTTGAAAGATAACCGGATAACCGACCTCTAAGGGATTTGGATTTCCTACACGATTCGTCCACCCTTTAAAAGACTCGTTCTGCCAGTCAGCTTGATCAACTTCAAATACAGCTTCTTGGTCTGGATATTCTTCTTGATACCTCTTTAAACATTCTTGTTCATGAAGTATCCCTTTTTTCTGCAATAAGTCAGAAAAGTCTTTGGGTGGAGAAATAATAAGGTCGCCGTCTTCATTTGTCCTTATTTCCTCATTCGTCTTACGCTGATCACTATTTCCAAAACCACTACTCCGCGCTCTCTCATCATCACGAAACTTGAGAGTCAAATAATGTTCACAAGCCATCCACGCAGTAATTTTTGAAGGTGAAAGCATAGATGGCATAGAACTTTTATAGCACACCGATGAGACAAAAATTCAGTCTCTTGGCTAACAACTCTTGAAGGTTTATAGTCTCCTTATGTCTTTCTTTCGAAGAAAAAACAAACCCCCGAAACAACAAGCCACACCAGCAAAGTCAAAATCTGTCATAAAAAATAAATGTGAATACTGCGGTTCAGCAATGGAACTCACAGATAGATGGTGTCCAGTATGTGATAGGGACAGTCGCTGGGATGAGGAAGAAGAATTAGATAACTGGTAAAGGAATGTGGTCGGGCTGAGAGGATTTGAACCTCCGACCTTCGGTCCCCCAGACCGACGCGCTAACCAAGCTGCGCCACAGCCCGCTGAATCGCTCACCCTACCCGCCAAGTACGCCTCCTAATGTGCTTCCCAATTATTTGCATTGAATTCATTAGGAGTAGTCTCCTCTGAGAAGGGAGGGGCATGTTCAATAAACTTTTAGGCGGGCTGGTTCCTTTCCTCGCAGCCTTAGTGGCCTTCGCTTTTGGAGCAATCATGCTCGTCGCTCTCGGAGCAAACCCTCTCGAAGGTCTAGAAGCAATTTTTGATGGATCAGTTGGAAGCGGCGAACGAATAGCTGCCACCGCAGTAAAAGCCACTCCCCTTATTCTGGTCGGTGCAGGCATAACGATCGCTTTTAGAACCAACGTGGTAAACATTGGTGGAGAAAGCCAAATAATCGGAGGCGCCCTGCTCTCAACGATTGTCGCCTTAGGTTTTCCTGGATTGCCTGCCTTTATCCTTGTTCCTCTAGTCATAATCGCTGGTGCAATAGGCGGAGGAATCCTCGGTGCAATACCTGGAGCTTTGAAAGCCTATGCCTCAGTGAATGAGATCCTTAGCACCATCATGCTCAACCTCATGATGGTGCAATTCATGAACTACCTACTCCGCGGCCCCCTTATTGACCCATACGAACTTGAAGCAGGCACACGAATCCCACAAACCGAGCGCTTATCCGACAATGCTGCTTTACCCACAATTATTGAAGGAACGCGTTTCCATCTTGGAGTGCTCATAGCAGTCGCTGCAGCGATAGTTGCATACATCATTCTTTGGCGGACACCGGTTGGTTTCCGACTACGGGCTGTGGGGCATTCACCGAAAGCAGCGAGAGCAGCGGGCATAAATGTAAAAAGAAATATCACTCTCGCTTTAGCCATCTCAGGATCATTAGCGGGTATCGCAGGCGCGATTCTAGTTTTTGGAAGCGAAGGCCAACGCATGGTCACCGACGGTTCTGCCGCTGGGTTCACCAGCAGTGCCGGCTTCAACGGAATCGTCGCTGCTCTATTTGGCGGACTTCATCCATTGTGGACTATCCCATCCGCTTTCCTCTTCGGTGCCTTACTCACTGGCGCCACACAACTCCAACGCGTGCTCCAGGTGCCTTCTTCCCTAGCAGTAGCACTTAACGGAATAATCGTCATCTTTGTTATCAGTAGTTCTCGAGTCAGAAGTTGGCTTCAAACCACTCTTGGCAACACCAACCTATTCGGAGAAGAAGAAGAAGAAGAAGAAGAAGAAGCAGAAGAAGAAGAAGTGGAAGAAGAGGCATCAACATGAGCGATTTCTTTACTTCAAGTGTGCTTGTAGCAACCTTCGCCTCCGCGATACGACTAGCCACCCCATACCTGCTTGCTTCACTAGGTGAAACCATCGGACAACGAAGCGGTGTCCTTAATTTAGGCGTTGACGGTGTGATGTTATTAAGTGCTTTCTTTTCGTATTGGACCGTGCTCGAGACTGGAAACTTATGGCTAGCTGTAGTCGTTGCCTTAGCAGTCGGAATCATTATGGGAGTCCTCTACGGCGTCATCACCGTCTTCTTTGAAGCGACTCAAGGTATTAGCGGAATTGGAATATTCATCTTCGGCTTAGGGTTCAGTGACCTTATGTTCCGTCAACAAGTTGGAACTCCAAAACCCGTGCAACGCCTCCCAAGCGTTGAAATCCCTGCATTAGCTGATATCCCCTACATCGGCGAACCACTTTTCCAGAGGAGCCTCTTGACATATCTGGCCTTTGCTCTCGTGCCCCTCACATTTCTTTTGCTAAACAAAACCACCTTCGGTTTAAATATTCGTTCTGTTGGAGAAAACCCTCAAGCCGCTGACAGTCTCGGTGTTTCCGTCGAACGCACTCGTTTCGCAGCGATAATGATCGGTAACAGTCTCGCCGGACTAGCAGGCGCCGCACTCGTATTACAGTTAGGGATTTTCCAACCCAACCTCACTCAAGGAATGGGATTCATTGCAGTAGCTCTTGTCTATTTTGGAGCGTGGCGACCTCTAGGAGTAATGGGTGGAGCTTTACTCTATGGATTAGTAAACGCGACAGTTCTGCAATGGAAATCTCTTGGCATCATCCCGGTCAGCATTTCTGACCTAGCCGGGATGGCACCAGCAATCGTGACCATTGGGGCGCTCATCCTCCTCGCTCGACGCGTTAACGCCCCTTCTGCTTTAACGAAACCGTTCTCAAGACATTAAAAATCACAACGGGTTCAACCCCGGAAAGGAAAACAAAATGAGAAAGAAACTGAGGCTAATTTCAAGCCTCATAGCAGTGCTAGGAGTTTTAGCTCTCGGTGCCGCTGCTTGTGGGTCTGATGACTCAAGCGGTGGTGGTGGTGCTTTAACTATGGCAATTGTGGCCCCAAGCGCCTCAGATGATTTGGCTTTCAGCCAAAGCATGGTTGATTCAGTTAACGCACTTGAAAGAGACATCACTCTTCAAGTAACTGATGGAACTTTCATTGTTGAGGATGCTGCTGCCGCCATTCGTGGCTATGCAGAAGATGGAGTGGATGTGATTGTCGCTCACGGAACCCAGTTCGGTGCTTCTCTGGCAGAGATCGCGCCTGACTTCCCAGACACCACATTCATTTGGGGAACCGCAACCGATACACAAGGGTTAGACAATGTCTTCGCCTACGCTCCAGCTGCTGATGAAGGCGGTTACGTAAACGGAGTTGTGGCCGCAGCCATTTCTGAAACCGGCGTCATCGGTGTAGTCGGACCAGTTGAAGCAGGTGACGCGGTTGCCTATATCAACGGATTCGTTACAGCAGCCGAAGCAGGCGGAGCAACCGTGAATGTAACTTATACCGGTTCATTCGGGGACGTAGCTCTTGCCGCCGAAGCCGCTGAAGCTCACCTTGCTAACAACGCGGACGTTCTTACCGGAACAGCCCAAATGGTTGTAGGTGCTGTTGGCGTGGCAAGCGATGCTGGAGTGCCATGGTTTGGAACACAATCAAACCAAACATCCTTAGATCCGAATCTTGTCGTAGCTTCACAGGTTTACCACTGGGAATTCATCCTGGAAGAAATGCTTGAACTGCGTGATAACGGAACAAAAGGCGGTCAAGCTTTTGAAATCAATTTGGCAAACGGCGGTTTGATAATTGAATTCAACGACGGATTTGATCTTTCTGATGACGTCAAAGCTGCAGCAGAAGCCGCTATTGAAGGAATCAAAGACGGCTCTATAGACACCGGAGCTTAATAAACACAAGCGATAAGTGTTTCTTGCCTTTCCGGGAGAGTGAGTTAACCCTCGCTCTCCCGGACGAGGTAAGAGAAACAAATGAAAGACCCAATGAACAACGAATCAAACAACCTTCTAGAAATGCGGGGAATCACTAAATACTTCCCTGGCGTGATCGCTAACAGCGACGTTGATTTTGATGTTCGTTACGGCGAGGTACATACCTTGCTTGGTGAAAATGGGGCGGGGAAAAGCACCCTCGTAAAAATTCTTTTCGGCTTATACCAAGCTGATAAAGGTGAACTATTTTTACGCGGAGAGCCGATGAAAATAAGTTCTCCATCTGACGCTATTTCTTCCCGAATAGGGATGATTCACCAACATTTCATGCTGGTACCAACATTAACCGTTGCAGAAAATGTTGCTCTTGGCATGCCCTCTACTCGACGTCCCCTAACCGATCTTGAAAAGGTTTCAGAGCGAATATCTGAAATTTCTAAAGAGCATGGATTAGCGGTTGACCCCGGTGAAACGGTGGCACACCTCTCAGTGGGAGAACGCCAAAGAGTGGAAATCATAAAAGCCCTCTACCGAGACGCAGAACTTTTAGTATTAGACGAACCCACCGCTGTTCTCACCCCAAAAGAAGTTGACGATTTATTCGTAATTCTTAGAAGAATGGCTGACAACGGTCGCGGCTTGATTTTTATTTCTCACAAACTACGTGAAGTGATGTCTCTCAGCGACCGAATAACCGTCCTAAGAAATGGACAAGTGGTTGGTGCTACCACTCCTGATCAAACCAACCGCCAAGAACTAGCTCAAATGATGGTGGGAAGAGCTGTTCGTTTAACTCCTGATCTTCCACCAAATGAGGTTAAAGAAAGTCGACTCTCTTTAACCAACCTGTCGGTAAAGAACGACAGCGACAGCATCGCTGTAGATAATGTCTCTTTTGAGGTACGGGCAGGAGAAATTCTAGGCATAGCTGGAGTTTCCGGTAACGGACAACGGGAGATCGCAGAAGCTATAGCAGGACTGCGACCAGTTGAACCTGGTGGCTCAATAGAACTTAACGGTTCAGACGTTACTGAAAACGATACTCGGACACGTCGAGATCAAGGGCTCGGATTTATTCCAGAGGAACGTGTCCCAGACGGCGCTATTCCGGAATTTACTGTTAGTGAAAATCTAATTCTTGTAGATCATCAAACCGATGAATTTGTTAACCGAGGACTTTTTTCTTTCGACAAGATTTCGGAACATAATTCAAAGCTCGTCAGTGACTTTGATGTAAAAACTCCAAATATTGAAACACCAACATCTAGCCTTTCGGGCGGAAATATCCAGAAAGTAATTTTGGCAAGAGAACTCTCCGCCTCTCCTACGGTTCTTCTTGCCTGTCAACCTACTCGTGGAGTTGATATCGGAGCTGCTGAATATATACACAACCGGCTTATAGAACAGCGAGAGATGGGAACAGCCACGCTTCTTATTTCCGAAGATTTAGATGAGGTACTTGGATTATCTGACCGGATCGCAGTCATGTATGAGGGGCAAGTGATAGCCATTGTTGATGGAGAAGATGCCGAGCGAAACCAAGTTGGTCTCCTCATGGCTGGAATCACAGAGTCCGCTGAAGATTCTTAAGTAAATAAGAAACCAAGCCCTTGAATTAAACGCCAAACGAGATAAATAAGCGCGGCTCCAACAAAAACCCAGAAATGCCAAGGTATTTTCTGAGAATCTGCGGGTTGTCCATCTTTATCTTCTACCCGTTCTCCACATTTAGGGCATGTTCCTACCACTGAGACCGCATTAGGGCTCAAATATTTCTCACACGGCTCACACCACGGCACGATTACTCTTTCCCAACAATAATTAAACTTTGCGAATAGACAGAATAGCGATGTCGTCCTCCACTCCAGCAGGACTGAAGTCATTTGCCGCATTAAGTAACCGTCGACACAAATCGTCCGGTGTTATACCAGGGTCACGGCGTATCGCATTCTCTATTCTTTCTTCACCAAATAGTTCATCGCCATTACGGGCTTCTGCTAAACCATCGGTGTACATCAGAACCATATCGTCATGTTCTAGAGGGATCTCTCGACTGAAATATGTTCCATTTGGATCAAGCATCAAAAGAGGTCCGGTTGAACGCAATGAACGAACTTCGCGTTGGTGCCAGAGGAACGTAGCGGGATGTCCTGCTGATGCATAGCGTAAGGTTTCTGCTTCGGTGTCAAAGATGAGAACCACCAACGATATGAACTCTTCGGATCGTTCAACTGCAGACATTTGACGGTTGAGTTCCTCAAGTGCTTGAGCTGGGTCCCGATACTGACGCAAAAAGGTTCGTAAAAGGTATTTCGCTTGGAAAGCAGTTACCGAAGATTCAATTCCATGACCAGAAACATCTCCAATGACTGCTACTAGTCTTGTTGGATTCGCGAGAAAAACATCTAAGAAGTCTCCTCCCATCAGTCCCGCTCCTGCTTGATAGACCCTTCCGATCTCAAATCCAGAGAAATCAGGTAATTCGTCTGGGGCAAGTCTTCCTGCCCAAGCTTTAGGGGCAAGATCTTCTTGCGCTAGTGCTTCGTGTGCGCGGCGTTCAATATCGATGCGTTGTCTTGCCAACCGTGCTTCTCGAACCGCGTTGCGCGCCCACGCACTTGAAATAAGGGCAGGTAAAACCACGAGTACAAAAACCCAAGGTGCTGTTGTTGTTGAATTGATAAAAAAACCTAAAGCGAGAAAGCCGTAGAGGAAAACAGCGTGGGCGTCTTTACGGAACTGTGACCAAGCCAAGGTGTAGGCATCAGGCGCTTCTTCCGGGTCTATTCGATGCACGAGACGGTATCGGTAACGTGCAGAACGGACCCAACTAAGTGCGGCAGCTAAGCAGATTGCGCCCACGACGGTGAGTACCGGGGTGTCCATAAGTACTTATCGTATCTGACTTAGCCGGTGCTGACCCAAATATAGATTTTTCCCCGTGTTCTCACTTCTAGTGGTCGCAAAAGTCACTCGGAGCGACGACGGATCCTGATTTTTATTGGAGTGGATCCTAACTCTAGGTCTTCCTTTAACCGCTTTTCTAAAAAGCGAATCCATGTTTTGGGGAGTTCTCGATTCGTGAAAAGAGTAAAGGTAGGTGGATCAGTAGCGCCTTGCGTGGCATACAAGACTCGAGCTCCTCCTGGGGCGGGATGGGCTTGTTGGGCGGCTCTGATTACATCATTTACTCGCCTTGTTGGGATACGTGTGCGATAGTCATCGATTGTTTCTGAAAGGGCTGGCCATAAGCGATGAACATTTTTACCTGTTAGAGCACTGATTTTTATCACTGGAGCGTCTCCGACGAAATGTAGTTTGTCTCCTACTTGCTCGGAGATGTCTTGTTTTTGTTCTTTGTCGCATAGGTCCCATTTGTTTAATAGCACCACGATGGGGCAACCTGCAGCATCGACTCGCTCGGCTAATCGTTGATCTTGGTGGGTGACTCCGATTTGAGAGTCAATTACTAGAAGTGCGACGTCTGCGGTGTCCACTGCTTTTAGTGCTCGAACGAGAGAATAGTATTCGGTATCTTCATCAATGCGGGCTTTGCGACGCATACCAGCAGTGTCAATAAATCGAACTGGCCCGTATTGGCTTTCAATAATTGTGTCTATGGCATCTCGAGTCGTTCCTGGACGATCGTGCACAACTGCTCGTTCTTCTCCAATGAGATGATTGAAAAGGGTTGACTTTCCTACATTGGGTCTTCCCACTAAAGCTACGGCAACAATTTTTTCTGAAGTTTCTTCCGTTGTTTCTTCTACTTCTTCTATTTCGGGGAGAAGTTCTATTACGCGATCAAGTAGATCGCCGGTGCCTCGGCCATGTAATGCACTTATTGTTGAGGGGTCTCCTAAACCTAGCGATACGAGTTCCCATGCTGCCGATTCGTGGTTTCGGTCATCTACTTTGTTTGCGACAACCACGACTGATTCAGCTCTTTTTCGTAACAGTGCAGCTACTTGGGCGTCTTCTTCTGTTATCCCTACTGTGGAATCTAGAACGAAAAGGATCACATCTGCTTCTGACATGGCTTGTTCGCTTTGACGACTGACTTTTTCATCAAGTGCGTCTCCCCCAGTTATCCATCCCCCCGTGTCAATTAGGGTGAAGGACCGGCCGAGCCAAGATGCTTCTACTTCTTTTCGGTCGCGGGTTACACCGGGGCGTTCTTCTACTATGGCTTCTCGTCTGCCTATGATGCGGTTCATCAGTGTTGATTTACCGACATTAGGTCTTCCGACTATCGCTACAACTGAACTCATAGTTAACTTCTCGCCTCTATTGCAGTCCGTAATGATCTACCGTCTGTTGGGATTACTTCAACTGTGTGCGGTAGATCTTCTGGAGTAAGGTCATCAAGAAAGCGCCCACCGCTGAGGCAAACATCGGGTAAAAGATAGCGACGGTCTTTAGGTTTTTTCTCTAATACTCTTTTTAGGTCTTCTCCGACTAAAAGCCCGGTAACCCCTATATTCCCTCCAAAGAATTTATTTTCTATTGCGAGTACTTCAACGTCGTTTCGGTCGATTTTTTCTAGCAGGGGTTTGATTACTGAAGCTCCGAAGTCTCCAGTTAGAACTGTTATTGGTCGATTTTTTTTCTGTGTTAATTTGACCGACACCTCAGTTGTGCGTGGCGCACGATATCCCTGGGCGGGGGCGCCATCTACTGATGAGAAGAAGCCGGGTCGGTGATGTTTTACTTGGCTGTCACCGTTGAGGAAATCTTTTTCAAATGCACGTGCCATACCTATGCCATCTTCGTGCATTGGGAAATCGCCATAAGTTTTTGTCTCTGGGAAAGGTCGGTGAGCTAGTAAATAGTACTCATCTGCTGCATATACGATCCTTTGATTAGTTATTTGAAGAAATAAGTCTTGCCATTCTTCAACGATGTCTATGACTTGTTCTGCTTCTTGTTTGGTGTGAGGCCTCATTCTGGGTTCTGATGTATGAGCGCTTACCCCTAAAGGCACGACAGCCAAACTTTGTATTTCTGGAAATCGGTCTGCGATACCGGCGAGAGTGTCTTCAAGCCACTGCCCATCATTTATTCCAGGGCATACAACTATCTGGCCATGTACTTCTACGTCATGATCTAAAAGGAGTCGCAACCATCTTAGGCTTGTGCCCCCGCGGCGGTTTCTTAACATTTCTATGCGTTTGTCTTGATTTGTTGCGTGAATGCTTACATAGAGAGGGCTTAAACCTTCTGTGATGACTCTTTCAAGATCTGCTTCCGTGAAGCGTGTCAGCGTTGTGAAATTACCGTAAAGAAAGGAGAGTCGATAATCGTCATCTTTTACTGAGAGGCTACGTCTCATGCCGCGTGGCAATTGGTAGATGAAACAGAATTCGCAATGATTGTCGCAGGTTCTTACTTGATCAAATAGTGGACTATCTACTTCGATTCCTAGTGGAACACCCATTTTTTTTGTAATAGTAAGTACTTGACGTTTACCTTTTCGTTCTATATCCATTACGACTTTTGGCTCGTCAACTAGAAGTTGGTATTGGATAACATCTCTAGGAGTTTCATTATTTATTTGAGAAATGAGGTCGCCAGCAAGTACGCCTGCTTGATCAGCGGGCGAATCTTCAGTTACTGCTATAACTATTGGCTTGGACATATTTCTCTAGGCTACCGACGATGGGGCCTAGCACCGGTAGGGTCTTTATTACTATGACAGTTGATCACGTACTTCTTGCAGAACCTAGGGGTTTTTGTGCTGGGGTAGAAATGGCTATTAAGGCGCTTACTTGGATGGTGAGAGCTTTTGATGAACCGGTTTATTGTTACCACGAAATTGTTCACAACAAGATTGTTGTTGAACGATTTGAAGCTCAGGGAGTGATTTTTGTTGACTCCATAGATGAAGTCCCTGAGGGCGCTCCAATAATGCTTTCTGCTCATGGTTCAGCACCGGAGGTGACTGAACAAGCAAAAAATGTTGGTGGTTACACTGTTGATGCTGTTTGTCCTCTCGTTACCAAGGTTCATCACGAAGTAAAGACAAGAACAAAAGAGGGCTATCAAATTGTGTATGTCGGGCATGCTGGCCATGAAGAAGCAGTTGGGACAATAGCGGTAGCTCCTGAAGCGATGCATCGAGTAGAAACTCCTGAAGAGGTATCAGAGTTACCTGAGCTTGGAGAGAAAGTTGCTTTGCTTGCACAGACGACGCTTAGTCATCGTGACTGGGAGGGCGTTACTGATGCCGCTCAAGAGCGGTGGTCGAATCTTTGGTCACCGGGTCGGAGTGACTTATGTTTTGCTACCACTAATAGGCAATCAGCGCTTCTGGCTTTAGTTGATCGTTGCGATTCGGTAATTGTGATTGGTTCGACAAACAGTTCAAATACTAGAGCTCTAGTTAAATTAGCTGAACAGGCTAACGGGCCGGAAGTGATTTGGATCAATAGGGCGGATGAGTTGCCTGAAGGCCTATCTGGAACTGTGGGAGTTACTGCAGGAGCTTCTGCTCCCGAGGAAACTGTCGAAGATGTTTTGAACGCTTTGAACCCTTCAGAGGGTGTTTCCGTGATTAGCCATACTGAGGAAGATGAATATTTTCCTCCTCCCCGGAATCTGCGTGAGTTGCTTTCCGCAATTCGGTTTTTTGGTGGGTTTGGTTTCGCAGGGCCTATGCCTTCGGGTCATCTAAATGATCGGTCAATAAATGCCGCTGACGCTCTACAAAACTTGAACACCCATTAACCCTTAGTCTTCCGGATTTGATGGTTCCGGGAGAGCTGGTCTCCCTAGTGTTTCTTGCGCTTGATCAAAAACTATTTGTAGTTGCTGGCGCAATTCTTCTGTTAGTTCATCGACAGCGCGTCTCGGAACGCGACCATCAAATACCTTTGGATAGATGGGCTCCCCAACGACCATGATTACTTTGGTGGGTTTAATCCTTGAAGTGCCTGGGGGCCATGCGTGATCTG
>Ga0207993_1000810_pt1 | contig 12258 bp, 10 predicted proteins | sample ETN01SmetaG_2_FD_185791 | JGI IMG/M metagenome (GOLD analysis project Ga0207993, IMG submission 185791) | Marine microbial and viral communities from oxygen minimum zone, Eastern Pacific Ocean - ETNP2014F12-01SV265 (SPAdes) (version 2) | ecosystem: Environmental > Aquatic > Marine > Oceanic ...
GACAATAATGAAGGTAGCCGCCAGACGTCATATAAATTACGTGATTGGCTGTTCAGCCGACAGCGATATTGGGGAGAACCGTTCCCGATCGTTTACGATAAGGATGGTCTACCAAATCCCATACCAGAAGATATGTTACCAGTCGAGCTTCCGGAACTGATTGACTGGGCTCCACGGTCCCTTGATGAAAATAGTGACCCTGAACCACCACTCGGCAGGGCAGACGATTGGTCTACTACGTTACTTGATCTCGGTAACGGTCCACAGGAATATATCCGAGAATTGAATACGATGCCTCAGTGGGCAGGTTCGTGCTGGTACTACCTCAGATACCTTGATCCGTTGAATAATGAAGAATTTGTAAGTGAAGATATTGAAAAGTATTGGATGTCTGGTGAAACGGGTGGTGTGGATCTTTACGTCGGTGGCGTTGAACACGCTGTACTTCATCTTCTCTACAGTCGTTTTTGGCATAAAGTCTTGTTTGACTTAGGTCACGTGAGTACCCCTGAGCCTTTTCAACGCCTTTTCAACCAGGGCTATATTCAAGCTGCCGCTTATCAAGATGAAAGAGGCATGTACGTTGACGCAGCAGACGTATCTCAAGTTGGGGAAAAATTCTTCTATCAAGAAAATGAAGTTCAGAGATCGTTCGGGAAAATGGGGAAATCATTAAAGAACTCTGTCACACCAGATGAAATGTATGAGGAGTACGGGGCTGACACGCTTCGACTATATGAGATGTTCATGGGTCCGTTAGATCAAGATCGCCCATGGGAAACAAAATCGGTGATCGGATCTCAGCGCTTAATTCAAAGAGTGTGGCGTAATCTGGTGAACGAGGAGACCGGAGAGATCGCCGTCAGTGATAACCAACCTGAGGAACCGCTCAATCGTCTTCTGCATAAAACGATAGCTTCTGTTAACAATGACATGAAAAATTTAAGATTCAATACCGCTATTGCACGTATAACGGAATTAAATAATGAGATTACTAAACTTGAATCGCCCACTCCTAGGGCTGTAGCAGAGCCTTTAGTTCTTCTCCTGGCTCCGTTAACTCCCCATATCGCTGAAGAGCTCTGGGAAAAGCTCGGTTATGACATGTCAGTTGTCTACGCAAAGTTTCCAGTTGCTAATGAGATGCTTCTCGTTGAGGACGAAGTAGAAATACCAATTCAGATTAATGGCAAAGTAAAAAGTAAAATTAAAGTTGATTCAAACGCGTCCGATGCAGCATTGCAAGAAATAGCGCTCGCTGATGAAAAGATCAGATCTCTTCTTGCCTCGAGTGCCCCTAAGAAGGTGATCGTTATTTCTGGAAAATTAGTGAACATTGTTCACTAGCCTTTGAGACGCCTGTGTTTAGAGTAAGGTTTTGCTATGGGGAGAGATGATAGGTCCGGACTGTTTCACACGAATCCGGAATTAGGCCAAAGATTTGGTGACCTATATGGTGAATTCTGGTGTAACGGTCAAGTCACTCATGATTTGAAAGAAGTTTTGCGCCTTCGAAACGCCCGAATTACAGATTGTGGGTATTGAAAGAATGTCAGATTTTCTCTCGCCCGTGAGGCGGGGCTGACTGAGAAGAAAGCGTCGCAAATAACAGATAACTGGAGTGATAACTCACTATCACGTGAATGGAGAGCTGCCTTGCAGCTTACAGACTGCCTCATACAATCTCCGGAAAAGTCAATCAACGAGCTTGATAGTGGTCTTGGAGAGCTTTTTAACGCTTCCGAAATCACCGAGATGGCATTAGGTGTAGCATTATTTCACGGGTTTTCAAAGATGCTAATCGCACTCGGAAGGGAACCCGATGAAATGGAAACCACTATCATCCCGACACCCACCCCATCGCTTTTACGCTTAGATAAGGTCTTTGAACCGGATAACCCCATGCACATAGTTCTATCTCCCTCCCCAAATCTTCGCGACAGATGGCTCGATCTTGAAGACGCTCTCTGGAAAAGTCAGTCTTATCCGACAACAGAACTGCTGGCTGTACGGGGCCGTTTAGCTGAATTACTTCCTATCTCTGATGCTTTTCGCGGCTATTATCCATCTGCCGGCCGCGACAATTCATCATTGAGTATCGCAGACCAATTTTTCTATGACGTTCGTTCAATAACTGAAGAACAAAGGAACGAGATATCGAATAATTTCGGAACTGAAGGATTGGTAGTCCTTATGATTTGTTTAGCGCTCTACGACGGCGCCTTTAGGATCATTTCTGTACTTGATCATTGAGAAAAGTTATCTGAATAGAAAACGCAATACATCTCGCTGACATGAGGAGCATAAAGCTTATCTAGACCTCGACCGCATGTTCCATTCGTTTCAATAACATCCCAGACCTTTACATCGTGACGTCCTTGGCATGGTACGTCTTCAAAAACAGGGACTATATTCATGCATTTGAAAGGTTCTGATTGCTCATTTGGCGGAATGTACTTATTTTCAGGGCTATCCGTTTCTGAGTTGCCTGAAATGACGAGGCCCCCAATTAGTATGCCTATTACGAAAATAAAAAGAATTGCTAAGGGGATAGGCCGCATGAGTTTCGCTATACCCCTGATTTCCATCTCTTCTTTTGTCGCAATCTCGGGGCCTTTTTTTCTAATTGGTTCCCCATGAGCTGTGAATTCCTCTGAGATATCTTGGTAAGTGAAGCCTGATTTAATTGGCTCTTTGGGAACAATTAAACTTTGGTCATATTGCTTTCGTTTAGCTTCATCAGAGAGTACCCCCCATGCAATGTTAAGTTCTTGCATTTCTCGTGAACGTTTTTCAGATTCGGCCTTACTCAAGTTTCGATTGTTATCGGGGTGCAGCACTCTTGCTTTCTTGAGATACGCCTTTTTGATCGCTGCAAGTTCAGTTTTAGGGTGTACACCTATGACCTCATAATGGGTCTTTTTCCGAGGCAATATATCTACCTTTTCTCAAATGCTTGTAGCATCTATTCTATTCAATCCTAAGGAAGGTTCCTAACCATGAGTCACCTTGTCATTTGCCAGAGGTGCGGTGAAGATGAGGATCTAAATGGGAAGAAGGTTGGGGATGAAATTTTTGTTGAATGCCAGTCTTGCGGTTTGATCTGGAGCAGAAATTTATTACCCAGTTGCGTGAAGTGCTCCTCGTTCGATGTGTATCCAGCATTCGAAGCAGTTGTTCTAAAATCTCGCGGAACTCAATTGTCAGTGGAGAGTTCTAAATTAATTTATCTGTGTGCCTCATGCGATATTGCTAGGCTAAGGGAATACCAGAAGAGTAACTCCCCCATTATGCCGAAGGATCTCCCCAACGCCTGACTAGTCTAAGGCATCGGCCAATTGGTCTAGTTCGGCAATTCGTGATCCCTTAATTAATATAATTGCGTCACTGTTTTGACTCTTTTCGCCAGTTATGAAGCTCAAGGCATCCTCCCACGAACCAACGTCTTCGCCACCGTATTTTGGTTCAGCGACAGAGATCCACTGGATGCCATGATCAGTCAGCCTGGAACCAATTTGCCGATGAGCTTCTTCGCTGGTGCTCCCTAATTCAGCCATTGTTCCAACCACCGCATACTTATGTTTTCTGGGTGAAGATAGAAGAGTATCAATAGCTGCATTCATTGATGTTGGGTTTGCGTTATATGAATCATTAATGACCAGTGCCCCACTTTTAAGATTCTTGCTTTCCATTCTCATTGGCGACAGATCAATATCAGCTAATGACGAACACAAGTCCTCTAACGAAAACCCCATTGAGAGACCGGTGCTTATAGCCGCTAGAGCATTTGTGACATTATGGACACCCGGTATATTCATTCTTGCAGTAGCTGTTCCCCATGGAGAAGTTATCTCGAAGTTGGTAGTGAGATCATTGTTTATAGAAATCTTTCGTGCAGTCACTGTCGCATCTTCTAATCCGTAAGTCACTATTTCCGCATTAGTTCGTTTTGACATTTCTGCAACTCTTGGATCATCGTTATTCAAAATTGCCGTACCAGAGGATGGAAGCAATTCAACTAAAGCTCCTTTAGTCTCAGCTATGTGATCGATGTCTTGGAAGAATTGCGTATGGGCAGAAGCCACGCGAGTTACGATTCCAATAGTTGGGGTTGCTATTTTTGCTAGTTCAGCAATTTGGCCTGGCCCTCTTGCACCCATTTCGAGAATTAGGTGTTTGGTTGAACTCTCCGCTGAAAGAATGGTTAGTGGTAAACCCAGCTCATTATTAAATGAGAGCTTACTTACGTGGACTTCTGTCAAGTTCCTTAGAGATGCAAACAAGATATCCTTTGTCGTAGTCTTCCCGACAGAACCGGTAATACCTATAACGTCACCTGTAATTCTTTTTCGCTCGAATTTTGCTAAATCTTGAAGAGCTATGAGTGTATCGTTTACCTTTACTGCATTACCTTGAGCTTTGCCTTCCGAGAATAAATGACCAGTAGCACCATTTCTTATTGCATCGCTTACGAAATCATGACCATTTCGCTTCGCTTTGATCGGTACGAATAACTGGTTCTTATCTATCGACCGTGAGTCTATAGAAACTCCCGTTACTAGTGCGCTAGGGTCACCAACTGCTTGACCACCGGTGATGTCCCCTATTTCTTTGATAGTTAATTTCATTGTCTTAAGTGACTTTGCTATCAGCTTGGTTTCGGGAGTGCATTAAGGAAGGTATGGCAGGGGGTTTACTGGTGCGCCGCTTTGACGAACTTCAAAATGAAGATGGGGTCCTGTTGATAAGCCAGTAGTTCCGCATTGTCCTATTTGTTGACCTGCAACTACATAATCATTGACCTGCGAGTTAAAGGCTGACAAGTGTGCGTAGAGTGTAGAAAGAGAGTTCGCGTGCTGGACGATTATCGTATACCCATAGCCTCCATAGTATTGCGCCATAATTACTATGCCGTCTGTTGCTGATCGTATTGGATCTCCTGTCCAGCAATTGAAATCAACGCCGTTATGCATTCTTGTGTAACCTAAAATTGGATGCAACCTTGGCCCAAACCAAGAGGTTATTGCTCCGGGTGACGGCAAAACCCATCCGGCCTCAGTTATCTGACCAAGCCTTGCCTCTAATTCGGCTCTTCGCCTTGCCTCTTCGAGTTCGCGAGCTATTCTTTCTTCCTCTGCTGCTATGAAGTCAGTGATTTCTTGTTGTTCTTCAACTGCAGTTGCCAAGACTGAATCCCAGTGGGCTCTTCTTACATCTAATTCTTTTTTGATTTCTTCTCGAACAGCTTTTTGAGCATCCAGGTCTACGCGAACTTGTTCAAGTTCTTCACGTATCGCATCAGCTTCCTCTTGGGCAACTGCTGCTTTTGTAAGTAGGTAGGAGCGCTCTTCTTGAATTAATTTAAGCTGATCTAAAACATCGTTTGTATTGCTGCTGATTAGATCCAAAAGAGCTATCTTGTGAGCTGCAATTGTAGCGTCTTCTGCCTCAAACCAAGCTTCGGTTCTACGGTCGCTCATTCCGATATACGACTCAACTGCATAGGTAAGTGCTCTTTGCTCAATTTCTTCTATTTCGCTGGCAATCGCTAAAAAGTCTTCCTGAGCTTGGATTTTTGTGTCTAACGCTGCTTGCAGGCGCTGTTCGGCTGCTTGTGCTTTCGCTTCTTGAAGATTTACTAGACTTGTTGCAGCCTCAAGTGCAGCGACGACTTCAAGATCTTCTGCTTCCAAAAGAGCTATTTCCGCTTCGGCTGCAAGTTGCTCTTGTCTTTTAAGCTCTCGTTGCTCTTTTGCTTCTTCTATTACTTCATTATCATCCTGCGCTATGAGCGCACTAGCTGGGAGGAGAATGGAAGCTCCAACAGCTAGCAGAAATGATACTTTTAGCATCTTCACCGAAGGTCCCATATAGACAATATTAGTTCCTATATCGATGATTTAGGTATCAGGATCATTTGTTTTTACTCTGATTAGAGGAAGGACAAGGTAGCCTTATACTCATGAATTCAGAGGTTCTAGATGTAGACATGCTTGCTTTTGAGCGTGGGTCTAGCAACACTAAACAAGCTGTTGTTGATGGAGTTATGAAATCTTTAGAAACTGGTTTCGTTTACACCTCTCATGACATGTCCCAAGATTTTCTGGACGAAGTTTACGGCATGCTTGGCGAATTCTTTTCAAAATCAACTCCGCAAAAGGAAACGGCAAAAGCTGAAGGTACTAATGGACAGCGTGGCTACACGGGACTTTTAGTAGAAACTGCAGCTATATCCGATGTCCCTGATTGGAAGGAGATGCTCAATTGGGGGAAAGATATACCTACAGGGCATCCACTCAAGAAGCGGTATCCGCATAGATTCTTCAACAATGTATTCCCTGAAGATCTCGTTCCTGGAATCACTGGAACTTTAGAGAAGTTCCATGATCAAGTTCTAGATTTGCAACTTAGGTTCCTCCGAATAATTGCTTCAGGGTTGAAGGCGTCAGAAACCTTCTTTGATTCATTTGTTCCTGGTGGAGCAACGCTAACGAGGGCGATTAACTATCCCGCTATGAATTTAGCACCGGATGATAATCATTTGTGGGCGGAAGAACACGGTGACATAAACTTGATCACGGCATTGCCTCGTGCAACTGCAAGAGGTTTGCAAATCAAAAGCAATGGACGGTGGATTGATGCTACCCCTCCGGATAATCACCTAATAATAAATACTGGCATTATGCTTGAACATATTAGTAACGGATTAATCCCAACAGGCATCCACCGTGTTGTAGCTGATGAAGGTCAGAGTGAAGGGAGGATGTCCATAGTCCAATTTTGCCATCCCACTCCATGGACAATACTTTCTCCATTGCCAAGCTGCATCAATGAAGCTCATCCACAACGCTACGCTCCAATCACCGCCGCAGATCGACTTGATCAAGTGCTGTGGGAAATTAACCTGATCGAAGATAACCGTCGCGTTGATTAGCAGTTTTGCAAGACTGTGAGTGAAATGTGATAATAAATTTGTGTCGACCTTATTAGCCCATGTCAAAATCAAGCAAGGCTTTGAAGACCACTGGGAAGCAATTGCACAAAAGGTCTTTTCCGCAACCCATGATAATGAGGTCGGGTGCGTTAGATATGAGTACTGGAGAGGCTCTAAACCAAGAACGTACTATGTGCTCCTCTCATTTCAGAGTTTTGATGATTTCATGATCCATCAGGTCGCTGATTATCATCACAATACTGATTTTCGAGACTGTTTTGAAGATTTTACTTTGGAGTGGGTTGACCCGCTAGAGAACGCCTCGCCTTTGACTCAATCCGATACTTCAGGAGAGACGAGCGTTGATAAGGGCGAGGTTTGGAATAATTACGTTCGAAACCACAGTAGCGAAACTCCTGAATGGTGGCTTAAACAGCGGAAGTAAACTAGTTATATATATTAATAATTGATTGCTGGTTTTGAAGTTTTAGCGCCTATTGCATCAAATCCTTGTGACAGCAATAGGCTTAAATTATGGGATCATTTGTTTCCGAAATTTTTAATGAGGAACTCTGGACTGAGGTCAAAGGCTTTGATTTTGTCGATATCACGTATCACAGAGCAAAAAATCAGGGAACTGTTCGAATCGCTTTCAACAGACCCGAAGTTCGGAATGCATTTCGACCTCTAACAGTTGATGAACTATATAGAGCGTTAGATCATGCGCGAATGAGTACTGACGTAGGATGCGTTCTACTAACTGGGAATGGGCCGTCACCTAAAGATGGTGGTTGGGCATTTTGCTCTGGCGGTGATCAAAGGATTCGTGGTAAAGATGGCTATAAATACGCTGACAATGATTCTGCTGATTCAATTGATACCTCAAAAGTCGGGCGGCTTCATATACTTGAGGTTCAACGGTTAATTCGTTCGATGCCGAAACCAGTCATTGCTGTAGTTAACGGATGGGCTGTCGGTGGTGGCCATAGTTTACATGTCACATGTGATCTAACGATTGCGAGCTTGGAAATGGCAAGATTTAAGCAAACTGATACTGATGTTGCTAGCTTTGATGGCGGATTTGGCAGCGCATATTTAGCCAGACAGGTTGGACAAAAATTTGCAAGAGAGATTTTTTTCCTTGGTGACGAATATTCAGCTCAAGAAGCGAAAGATATAGGGATGGTGAATGCGATTGCTCCTCACTCCGAATTGGAGGATTATGCACTTGATTGGGCAGAAAAGATCAACGGCAAATCACCGACTGCGAATCGTATGGCCAAGTTCGCATTGAACCTTATTGATGATGGGCTTATTGGCCAGCAAATTTTTGCTGGTGAAGCGACACGCCTTGCGTATATGACTGATGAGGCTCAAGAAGGTAGAGATGCTTTTCTAGAGAAACGTAATCCTGACTGGAGTTCGTACCCTTATCATTTCTAGCGATCTTTTAACGTTTATCGAATGTAACGTGGAGGTCTTTAAATGAACGGAGGGTGAAATTCATATGATGCTGGAAGCTATTCTTTCCTTCTGCAAATTTAAAGTTTTTCATTCGTGAGAGCAACAGTTTTGTGGCTATGTTTTGCTCCAGCCTTGTGAGGCCTGCTCCCGGGCAATGTGTTTCACCTATTGAAAAAGCCAGATGCTTGCTTGCATTTTTTCGATTCAAATCAATGTCAGCTGGGCATTCGAATTGGTTTTCATCCCTATTCGCAGCGGCGTAACGCATATGGATGTGTGAACCTTTTGGGATAGTAATTTCGTTTAATTCGACATCTTCAATTGTGTGGCGATCCATGCCTTGTGTTGGTGATTCTAATCTCAGGACCTCCTCAACAAAAGTTGTTATCTTTTGCGGATTATCGGCTAGGTGTGTTTGTATATCTGGGTTTTCGATAAGCATCCAAAGTCCGGATGTGAGAGCAAAGGTAGTCGTTTCGTTCCCGCCAATGTATAGGTGGTCAATCATGTTGATAATTTCAGTATCAGTTAGCATTCGTGTTTCTGAGTGAAGTTTCACAGGCGTGTGAACTAGATAGTTGACTACGTCAGCTCTTGGGTTATCTTTCGGGTTTCTTCTTCGATCTTGTATGTGATCGTAGATGTAGTGTTGGAACTCAACCATTAATCTTGACACTTCTCGTTCTTCCTCTACCGTCAATTGAAGAGAGAAAGGGGCAACCCATGCTTCGCTCCATATCTTTAGGTTCTCGAGATCCTCAAGCGGAAAGCCCATCATGACTGTAATGACCATGGAGGGTAATAGTTCCGCGAATTGTGATACATATTCAACTTCTCCGTCATCGATCCAGGTGTCTATTAATCCATTTGCGGTATTCGTTATTAGTTCGGTTTGTTCCTTTGACCCTGTTACAGAGAAGAAATGATCAACCATATCTCGGTATCGTCTGTGGTTTGGTGGGTTTGACCCTAAGACTGATTGTTTTGGCCATCCGTTGGCTGCAAAGTAGTCTTGTGCCTCCTTATCTGCGATAAGAGGTCGTGATTTACCTGCCCCACGTTTGAATGTGTCTGTTTTTCGTAATATTTGATGGATATCTTGGTACCGGGTCAGGAAATATGTCTCGGTGTCTGGCACATGATAGACAGGGCACTCGGAGCGAAGAAGATCGTAGGTCGGGTACCAATTCTCGATGGTCTCTGCTGCAAAAACATCAACTTCACTTATTGACTCTGGTGATGCACTTTCCATTTCTTAGCTCCCCTTTTTTTTTCAGATTAGCAAGTTCTCAATTATTTTCAATGAATCGTTAGTCGCAACGAGATGAACATGGCACTATGTAGAAATGAATTATCAAATAAACCCGAGAGTTATCAGCCCTCCTGCGGCGAACTACAGTCATGCAGTCTTATCGACGAATCCCGAAAAGATGGTTCACACCTCTGGCGTTGTTCCAGTCAGTATCGATGGTGAAACTCCTACTGCAATTGGTGATCAAGCAGATCTTGTATGGTCGAATATCACTGACATCCTTCGAGAAGCCCATTTAGAATTGACTGATATCGTTTCAATAACCACATACGTGGTTTCTGGAAATAGCTTAGAAGATGTGATGCACTCCAGAGACCAGCAACTTGGAAATCATAAACCTGCGTCCACCCTGGTTGTAGTTCCAGAGCTAGCAAAGGCAGAATGGAAAATGGAAATTTCTGTTGTAGCGGTCAAATAGCGATAGACAATTGATTTTATGATATTACGTCGTAACTGACATGTAACTCTTTGAGACCTCGCAAGACGAAAGATTCTTCGTATTCGTATTTGTTCTTATCCTCCACTAGCTGAATATTTTCTATATTTGCTAGGAGCAATTGAATAGCAATACGTGCCTCTTTCCTAGCAAGTAAAGCGCCTATGCAGTAGTGTTCTCCATGACCAAAAGCTAGATGCTCTCGTGCATTTTCTCGGTCAACAAGAAAGTCATCTGGATTATCAAATATCGCTGGGTCTCTATTAGCAGCAGCGTAAATGACCCAAAGATGATCTCCAGCTTTAATTTCAATATCATTCACTTGCGTATCTTCTTTTGCCATTCGAAATAGCCCACCTACCGGAGCTTCGTATCTGAGGCCTTCTTCAATGAAGTTATCTATGAGATCTGGATTACTTCGCAACTTATCTTCAAGCTCGCTATCCACGGCAAGTCTATGAATTAAATTTGTTAGTAATTTAGTCGTTGTCTCATTTCCAGCTACTAGAAATTGTTGAAGCATTGAGAGCATTTCGGCATCGTTTAGCTCTTCATCATTAACTTCGGCGGTAGCAACGTCTGAGATAATATCTTCTGTCGGGTTAGCTCTTCGCTCAATGAGTAAATTCCCAAAGAATTCATTAAACCCTTTGAGTGAAATTAGGTAATCTCGAACTTTGTCGATACTAGGGTCGGGATTTCCTACGGGCATTACAAGGTCATCTGACCACTTTTTAAACGTACCGAGATCATCTATTCCGACTCCCAGAGCTTTGGCAATGATTGTCATCGGAAGCCCTACCGCAAATTCAGAGACAACTTCCATTTCGGTCTTTTCTCGTATTGGTCCCAGCAAATCTATTGTCACCTGTTCGATCATGGGCTCCATCCCTTTTAGGCGACTTGGCCTAAATGCGCGATTTACTGCTTTTCGCTGCCGACGGTGCTCGGGAGGGTCAGCATTGAGTAAAACAGCAGCATTTGCTGCATTTGCAAGGAATGTTTCAAAGTATTGAGCCATCTCCGGATCCTTTGCTAATTCCTCCATAGCAAGCGCAAAACCATTTCGGCCATCTCGTGGCCCTGTGGGAGAGAGCGAAGAGAACCGGTCAGTGTCATGCAATACTTCCATGACATCGTCATATCTAGTGCATACCCATGCTCCTAGTTTGTCGCTGAAGTGGATTGGTGACTCTTGTCGTAATTCGGAGAAAATAGGATAAGGGCAACCTATCGCCTCTTGATCTCTTGCGATTAAAGCGTCTAATTGATCTGTCACATTAGCTCCTTTCGTATTACCTAAATATTAGTCATACTGCCGCCAACTCTTAAAGTTTGCCCTATTAGATAGCTAGCTAGGGGCATGAAAGAAAGCAAGCTACATGCGCTATCTCGTCAATAGTCACCTCCAGGAGAACTACGGGACGTTGCTCACTCGGAGTGGATCATCAAGGGCGATGATGACCGGTTCGAGGTCATGTGGGCTCGGCTCGGTGTAGCGCACCTCTGGGAATGGCTCTGGGCCAGGACCTCCGGGGTTGTAGAGCGGTTGATAGTCGCCACTCGATGGCACCTCGACGTGGGTGATTGAACGTGCGGCGGCATCGTTACCTTCCAGGATGATATCAATCTGGTTATCAACGTCCTCGGTGTAGCAGTCGTTGTAGACAACACCGTCTCCGAGTGGCTGTCCTAGATCAGCGAGACCAAGGACTCGCAGCGTGCCCCCAGCTACCTCGTAGTCGACACCGGTCTCGGAGAGTAGGACGGTCGAGCCGTCCTCTGCGGTCGCATGTATCCGAAAGTGACGTTCGTAGGCATCAGGGGTGAGACCTGTGATCCCGGTCGGAGTGAAGCCACCCGAGGTCAGCATGCGCAAGCGGAAGTTACCGCCGCCGTAGAGAGCGAACTCGTCGTTGGGTAATAGTCCCTGCTCGAAGAGCGGCGCGCCACCTTCGCCGGCCGGCGCATCGCCGACATAGTTGAGCTTGGCCCCGACGAGTTGCGGCCCGGTGCCGTAGCCCGTGGCGCCCTCACCCTCCCATGAGAGTCCGACGCCGCTCGCTTCGCCATCGGGCCCGAGGAAGCGTAGCGGTGTACCGTCGTCCACGA
>Ga0207993_1000812_pt1 | contig 12252 bp, 9 predicted proteins | sample ETN01SmetaG_2_FD_185791 | JGI IMG/M metagenome (GOLD analysis project Ga0207993, IMG submission 185791) | Marine microbial and viral communities from oxygen minimum zone, Eastern Pacific Ocean - ETNP2014F12-01SV265 (SPAdes) (version 2) | ecosystem: Environmental > Aquatic > Marine > Oceanic ...
CATTAGAGCTTACCTATCACCCAAGATGGCACCAGCGCAAGAGGCGACCATTGTCTCAGGAAGATGGAAGATAATGCTTACCTCATTACTGCCTCCATTTGTCTTAATTTCATCTGTGTTGGGTTCCATCCTGTTAGGTATAGCAACACCAACTGAGGCTGCTGGCGTTGGAGCTTTTGGAGCTGTCCTTCTGGCCGTCAGTAAAAGTAGCTTAACTAGAAAGAACTTAACAGAAGCGGTAGAAACAACTACCGAAATAACTGCAATGGTTTTTATGATCCTTTTAGGGTCATCAATATTTTCATTAGTATTCAGGGGCTTTGGAGGAGACGATCTTATAACTAGCATCTTTGCAGAATTACCCGGAGGAGCTTTTGGTGCTGTTTTGGTTGTAATGATTATTATCTTTTTATTGGGATTTATTTTGGACTTCATACAAATAACTTTAGTAGTTGTGCCAATTGTTGGGCCCGCTTTATTGATGCTTGGAGTTGATCCTATCTGGCTTGGAATTATGATCGCAATAAATCTTCAGACGTCTTTCTTGACGCCTCCCTTTGGTTTTGCACTCTTCTACCTTAGAGGTGTCGCACCGGACAGTCTTGCCACAAAAGACATATATAGAGGGGTAATCCCATTCATACTTATCCAATTGGGAGTTCTGATTGCTTTGGCGATATTTCCTGAACTTGTTACCGCCTTGCCGGAGGCAGTATACGGTAGTTAAGTTGAGATTAGGTGCGCTATCCTGTCGGCTCTGTAAGAAGATCTGACCATAGGACCCGCAGCTACCTCAAGAAAACCAAATTCAACTGCTAGATTTTTGTAATAATCAAATTCTTCTGGAGAATACCATTTTTCTACAGGTAAATGATTTACTGTAGGCCTCATATATTGACCTAAAGTTAAAACATCAACCCCAGCTTTTTTAATATCCTCGTAGGACTCTAAAATCTCCTTTTCAGTCTCTCCAAGACCAAACATCAAGCTAGTCTTAGTGATAATAGAAGGAGAATATTTTTTTGCGTAAGCTAATACTTGAAGGGTTTGGTCATAACCTGCCCTAGGATCTCTGACTCTTTTGGTCAATCGTTTGACTGTCTCTAGGTTTTGAGCAAAAACCTCTAATTGAGAATCCAAGAGAGTTTCAATCGATTTTTCATTTCCTAGAAAATCGGGAACAAGTGCTTCAATAACTACCTCAGGAGCATTCTCTTTGATGGCTTTGACAGTGTCTGAAAAGTGTTCTGCACCTCCGTCATCGAGATCATCTCTGTTCACTGATGTTAGAACCGCATATTTTAAATTCATATGAGCTATTGAATTAGCAACCTTAAGAGGCTCGTCTTTATCGAGAAGTCCTTTAGGGTTGCCAGTATCTACAGCACAAAATTTACAGGCCCGAGTACAAACTGAACCCAGTAACATAAAAGTTGCTGTTCCGTGACTCCAACATTCTTGAATATTTGGACACATTGCCTCTTCGCAAACGGTATGAAGCTTTTTATTGGCAACAATTTCTTTAAGCTCTCTATACTTCGAAGAATTTTGTGACTTCACTCTGAGCCAAGTGGGCTTTCTCTCTATTGGAATAAGTTTGTTTGAATTAGGCTTAATGCCATTCTTAATAGCGATTACGCCATTTTCTTTTATGGTTTTTGTAGGTATCAAGTTATCCATTAGGCAGCCCTAGCTCCTTGACTCTTAATAAGCTGTATGAAATCTCTTTTGACATCATCAATTGGAATTTCTGCAAATTCGTTTATTTGAGTTACCTCCAAGGATTCGATTCCACAAGTTACTATTCCATCAAAGGGCTTCGTATCCATATCGACGTTTAAGCTAATGCCATGGTAACAAAATCCTCGTTTAATTTTTAAGCCAATAGAGGCTATCTTCTTGTCTTGAACATAGATACCTGGTGCTCCGGGTCTTCTGCACGCATTAATTTCATATTGCTCAAGAAGGTCGATGATCAGCGATTCCAATTCGCAAATTAACTTTTTCGGCCCCCAGTTAAGTCTCTTTAAATTGAGTAAAAAGTAGATCATCAGCTGCCCAGGTCCATGGTAAGTTACCTGTCCACCTCTATCAGTCCTGACTACGGGAATATCAGCTGTTGAAATGATATTTTCTTCTATTGCAGCATGCCCTAAGGTGTAAACGGGATGATGTTCCGTAAACCATATCTCATCCTTTTCTTGACCAGACTTTTGGTCAGTAGCTACCTGCATCTGTCTCCATACATCTTGGAATTCTGTTAAGCCAAGATCTTTATCTTTTAAATTATTCAATCCAACTCTCTTGTGTCGATATAGGCCTTTTCCGAAATCCTATGATAGTTGATAACTTGTTCTTTAAATTCGTTATAAGATTTATAAACTTTCTGAGCCATCGGATCATCTTCAATAAAATCTTCCATGACTTCATTTGTTATTTTTTTAAGTTCAATAAGCACACTATCCGGAAGCTTTCTAAGGTCAACATTATGTTTCTCAATTAATTCTGTAAGTGCTTTATTATTTCTGGCCGTATACTCATCAAGCATCTCTTGATTAGCCGACTTTGCTGCATATTTAATGATTGCTTTCAAGTCATCAGGTAAGGTTTCGTAAGCTTCTTTATTTATGATAATTTCCAGAGTAGAGCCAGGTTCATGCCATCCTGGATAATAGTAGTAATCAGAAACCTGATGAAATCCAAAGGTAAGATCATTATATGGCCCTACCCATTCAGCAGCATCAACTACTCCCTGTTGCAAGGAAAGAAAAATCTCATTACCTGGAAGAGTAACTGTTTCAGCACCCGCTCTTGTGAATACTTCTCCTGCCAATCCAGGTATTCTCATTTTAAGGCCCTTGAGGTCATCCAAAGAATTGATTTCTTTCTTAAACCAACCTGCCATTTGTACACCAGAATTGCCACCTGCTAGAGGAATTAGGTTAAAGGGAGCATAAGCCTCTTCCCAAAGCTCCATTCCACCTCCGTAATGCAGCCATCCATTCATTTCCTGGGCAGTTAGTCCGAAAGGAACAGCGGTAAAAAATTGAGAAGATTTTACTTTACCTGTCCAATAGTAAGAGGCTCCATGACCTAACTGAACATTACCTTGTGAAACTGCATCAAAAACCCCCAGTGCTGGAACAAACTCTCCCGCACCATAAACCTTAATTTGCATTCTCCCACACGTCATCTCATCCACATACTTAGAAAAATTCTCGGGACCCATTCCAAGGCCTGGAAAGTTTTTAGGCCAAGTAGTTACCATTGTCCACTTATAGGTCTTGCTACCGGTTGAAAAACATCCACTATCTTCCACATTTGTTTGTTCTGTGCCTGAGCAAGAAATCAAAATAAGTGTTATTCCAATAACTAATAATTTTTTCATTTTTAATACCTTTCTTTATATGTGTTGTAGTTTAGCGTAAGAAACCATCAGCCATTTAGTTTTACTAGAATCAAAATTAACCTCTACTCTTGCATTTGCTCCCTCACCTTCGTAATTAAGAATTACTCCTTCTCCAAATGCCTCATGTAAGACTCTTTGACCTAACTTAAACTCTGTATCGGGAACTTCACCAGATATTCTTTTTGATCTGGTCTTTGAAGCTCTCGGAACATTTCCACCAGTTCTTACTTCAACTGTAAGATTTTCAGGTATTTCTCTTAAAAACCTAGATGCAGGATTAAAGCTTTCTGTACCATATAGATTTCTCATCTCAGCATGAGTTATGAATAATTTCTCCATTGATCTAGTCATGCCCACGTAGCACAACCTTCTTTCTTCTTGTAATTGGTTTGGGTCTTCTATAGATAATTTATGCGGAAAAAGCCCTTCCTCAAATCCGGTTATAAAAACTAAAGGAAACTCCAGTCCTTTTGCTGAATGTAAGGTCATTAATTGGATAGCAGACTCATGTTCAGAAGCTTGAGTTTCTCCAGCATCAAGGGCTGCATGATCAATAAACATCTTCAATGGACCCTCTTCTAGATCATCAAAGGAGTCTGGCTCAAAATCTCTTGCTGCTCCTACTAACTCAGAAAGGTTCTCGACTCGTGTCCGCCCTTTTTCTCCAGCTTCTTTTTTGTGATATTCGATCAAGCCACTTTTCTCTACTGTGATGTCTACAATTTCCTTCAACTGCAGATCTTTAGTCTCATCCTCAAGATTGTCAAAACTAGTCATGAAACCTTGAATAGCTTGGGAGGCTCTAGGCGTTAAACCGTCTATATCTATAAGTTCTTCGCATGCCTTCCATAGCGAAATGCTCTTTTCGGAGGCCTTTGATCTTATAAGATCAATCGTTTTAGCACCTATTCCTCTAGGAGGAATGTTAATAACTCTTTCAAAGGCTGCATCATCTTCTCTTCCATAGAGAAGTCGAAGATAGCTCATAGCATTTTTTATTTCTGCTCTTTCATAAAATCTTAACCCGCCGTAAATTTTGTAAGGCAATGACTCTCTTAGAATTGCCTCCTCTAGTACCCTTGACTGAGCATTAGATCTGTAAAGGATTGCTACTTCATCTAGACTTCTGCCTTGATTTACCCAATTCTGTATACTACCGACGACATATCTTGCTTCATCATCTTCGTTATAAGCTGAATAAACTGAAATAGGCTCTCCTTCCTTTTGATCCGTCCAGAGCTCTTTACCCATTCTGCCTTGGTTGTTTTTTATAACCTCATTAGCGGCACCAAGAATTACTGAAGTAGATCTATAGTTCTGCTCAAGCCTTATGATTTCAGTGTTTGTATAGTCATTGGTAAATCGATTTATATTTTCGCTCTTGGCTCCCCTCCATCCATAAATAGACTGATCATCATCTCCAACAGACATAAAATGCGCACCGCCATCCGCTAGAAGTCTTAAAAATTGATATTGCACCTCGTTGGTATCTTGAAATTCATCAACTAATATATGACTAAATCTTCTCTGATAATGCCTCAGAACCTCTTCATTACTTTTGAGCAATAAATAAACTCTCAATAAGAGCTCACCAAAATCGACCAAACTTTCTCGTTCACAAAGTTCCTCGTAAGCTTTGTAAACTTCGGTCATTTTTTCTGCGAAATAGTCATCTGAAACTTCTACGTCTTTTGATCTTCTGCACTCATCTTTTTGTTTGTTTATAAACCACTGAATCTGTCTTGGCGGCCATTTAGTATCATCCAAGCCCATAGATTTTACGACTCTCTTGATAACTCGATATTGATCTTCAGAATCCAAAATCGCAAACTCTTTTCTTAAGCCGGCTTCTTCCCAATGTGTTCTTAGTAAACGATGTGAAATTCCATGAAATGTACCACACCAAAAATTACCCATCTCATCTTGAACAATGTCTTCAATTCTTCCTCGCATTTCTCTAGAGGCTTTGTTAGTGAAAGTTACAGTTAAGATTGAGTGAGGGTTTATATTTTCAGCCTTTATTAGCCAGGCCACTCTGTGCGCGATGACCCTAGTTTTACCAGATCCTGCGCCGGCAAGAACAAGTAAGTTCTTCGATTCAGAAGTTACCGCATTTCTCTGGGGTTCGTTAAGACTTTCGAAAATTTCAGATACATCCACGTATCTATTTTACCAAGAATTGAACTAACATCTTGGGTAATTCGATCTTAATTTTATAAAAAACTCTTATTAATTTCTTTATAGAGCCTATTAATATCATGTGCTTTAGGTATCATTGGAGTATGGAAAATGCAGAAAAATTTTTTGAAACATATTGTGATTTCGTCACGAAAGTAACCAGTGATCCAAGCCTCAAAATAGATGACTTAAAAAAATCTTTGGATAATATTCAGGAAAACTCACCAATTGATACTCCACGCCTTTTAACGGCTGCACTTGGATTAGGCAGCGAAACTGGAGAATTTGTCGAGATAGTAAAGAAAATGATACTTCAAGGTAAGCCTGCCGATGAAGACAATATCTTTCATATGAAAAGAGAACTGGGAGATGTTATGTGGTACTGGGTTACTGCCTGTATGGCATTAGACCTAGACCCTGTAGAGGTTATTTCAGAGAATCAAAAGAAACTGGAAGCTAGATATGGCGAACAGTTCACCATAGATCAAAGCGAAGTTAGGGCTAAAGGAGATCTTTAACTAATAGATTCTAGATACAGCGGACTTTTCTTCTTCAGCTGAATCGGATCGTCTTAGGTCCATTTGCTTCCAAACATCATCAAGGGCATCCAAGAAATGATCTATATCGCTTGCTTCATGACGAGGAGTGATAGTTACTCTGAATCTTTCGTCACCCTTAGGAACTGTTGGATAAAAAATGGGCTGAATGTATATTCCATGCTTTTCTAAAAGCAAGTTTGCAGCTTCTTTGCACAGTCTAGGATCATAAAGATGGATTGGTATGATGTGACTATCATTTTCCAGGAAAGGGATTTCTAGGTCTCTTAAACCTGCCCTTATACGATCGGAATTATTTCTTATGTTGTCTCTAAGGTCTTCAGATGACATTGCAATCTTGATGCTTGTAATTGAAGCAGCAGCTATCGAGGGATTCATTGAGGAAGTAAAAATAAATCCAGGTGCAAAGCTTCTGATGTAATCGATTATGTCAGCATTTGCGGCAACGTAACCGCCCATCTGTCCGAAAGATTTCGACAATGTTCCATTGATAATATCGATATCATCTTCTAGACCTTTCTCTGCCGTTATTCCTCTTCCTTCAGGCCCATAAAGGCCAACGGAATGCACTTCATCTAAATATGTTAAGGCATTATATTTCTTTGCAATCTCTATGATCTTTTGCAGAGGTGAGCGAAGCCCTTCCATGGAATAAAGAGATTCAAAGACTATAAGTTTAGGCGTATTTGCATTTGCAGTATTTAAAAGTTCTTCTAAATGCTCTGTATCATTGTGTCTAAATATATGTGTTTCAACATCTGCGTTTTTTATACCTTGAATCAATGAAGCGTGGTTTAACTCGTCGGAAAAAACTTCTATTCCTTCCATGTTTTTGCACAAGGTCCATAAAGTAGACTGATTTGCTGTATAAGCTGAAGGAAAAAGAAGAGCGGATTCTTTTCTATGTAAGTCAGCAAGTAATTGCTCTAGATCAACGTGATAAGTAGAAGTACCTGATATGTTGCGTGTCCCACCCGAACCAGTTCCAAGCTGGTTAATTACCTCAACTGAAGTCTTGGTTACTTCTGGGTGTTGACTTAGGTTTAAGTAGTCATTACTGCACCAGACTTCGACTTCTCTTTCTTTACCTTCAAACCTTTCTGTGGCTTTCGGAAAGCTAGATTTGTTTCTATTTATGGCTCTAAACTTTCTATACAGACCTTGAGATTTCAATGAAATCAGCTCATCGGAGAAGAATTTTTTATAGTTCATGAATTAATTACTGATAAAAGTTAAAATAATTAAAGGTTGAAGCGGCGAGTATTGTAAATCAATACATGTTTATGTGTCTTCTTAAGAATTATTCTCATTTAGTTTTAAATTGAAAACCTTAAAAATAGTCTCAAGGAAAAGCCCTCTTGCAAGGATACAGGCTCATCTTGTGTCTGAGAGAATCTCCCAATCTTTTCCGGAGATTGAAATTGAACATATATATAAAAAAACCCTTGGAGATGAAGACTTAAATACCCCGCTTAATAAAATGCCTGATATAGGCGTGTTCACCAATGACATAAGGAATGATCTCATCAATGGAGTTGCTGATATCGCCGTGCATTCATGGAAAGATCTGCCAGTTGAAATGGAACAAGGCACGGCAATACTTGGAACAATTGATCGAGCAGATATGCGAGACATGATCTTTTTAAAGAAGGATAGTATTGGCAAAAAAAATCTGACCATTTTGAGTTCTTCTCCTAGAAGAGAGAAAAACCTTTCAAGCTTTTTACCATCAGCACTTCCTTTTCAAACCAAAATTAATTTCAATGATGTAAGGGGCAATATTCACACTAGGCTTACTAAGCTACTAGAAGGCAGTGAAGACGGACTTGTTGTTGCCAAGGCAGCTATTGATAGATTCATGCAAGATAAGAGCGGCAAATTCGAAGATGAAAGAAACTCTCTGCTTGATATGCAAAAAAACCTTAAATGGATGGTACTGCCCTTATCGCAAAATCCATGTGCTGCTGCCCAAGGTGCACTAGCTATCGAAGCTAGACAAGAAGATGAAATGGTAAAAGAAATTGTTTCTACTATTTCAAATAAGGAAATTTTTGATTCAGTAGAGATAGAAAGGACTTTATTGAAATCTTATGGTGGTGGATGTCATCAAAAGATAGGTGTCAGTCATGAAATCCTTGAAACTAATGAGTTATTGACTGTGAAGGGTGAGACTGAAGATGGAGAAGAGTTGTCCAAAAGGTCACTTCAAAATAATGATATTAACTATTTTGATTCTATAAATAACTCTAATTATTTTCCGAGTAATAAAGAAGAGCAAAAGTTCTTTGAAAGAGAACCGATTGTCGATTCTAAGGAGGCCTTGAAGAGTGCCAAAAATAAGGGTATCTACATCAGTAGATCAAATGCCATCGAGGATTCAGGCCTCATAGATGAGTCGAATATCATCTGGACAAGTGGTATAGATACTTGGAAGTCGCTAGCAAAAAAAGGGTATTGGATTAATGGAACCTCAGATAGTCTTGGTGAAAATAACTCTCCTGAAGAAAGTTTGTTTGAAAACATCAGCTGGCTGAAAGTGACACACAAGGACAATGACGATGAGGGGAAACAAATTTTAGCAACTTACGAATTAAAAGCCCTAGATATATCTGAAAGACTTTTGGAGTGTGATTACTTCTATTGGATGAGTACAAGTTCATTTGAAATCGCCACAAGTAAATATCCTGAGCTTAAAAATAGAAAACATGCTTGCGGACTAGGAAAGACTTTCAAATCCATACAAAAGACTGTTCCGGAAGTTGTACCCTTTCTAGACTTCGATAGCTGGCTCGAAGCCGTAAACAATAAGATAAGATAAAATACCTGATTCGCCTAAGGTATAATGCAGAATTCTTAATTCAATTAGTATGAACGTATCAAGAAAATTCCCTCAATCAAGATTAAGACGAACTAGGTTTACTTCGTCCATAAGGAGTTTAGTGGCAGAGAATAGCTTGTCTGTAGATGACTTAATACAACCTATATTTGTAAAGGAAGATTTAGATGGATTAGAAAATATAGATTCTTTGCCGGGGATTAGCAGGTACGGACTTAATGCTTTAGATGAAGAAATAGAAAAGATACAAAACAATAAAATAAAGGCAGTTGCTATATTTCCCGTCATCAATCCTGATAAAAAAGACGAAACAGGAAGCGACTCATTAAATGAAGACAATTTAGTATGCACTGCCATCAAGCAAATCAAGAAAAACTCTGAACTGGCCGTGATAGCAGATGTTGCCCTAGATCCTTACACTTCTCATGGGCATGATGGTGTGCTTGATGAGAATGGATATGTTGAAAACGATAAGAGTCTTTCACTGCTCGTAGAACAAGCCCTCACTCTTGCCAAAGCTGGAGCAGACATGGTTGCTCCTTCAGATATGATGGATGGAAGGATATCCGGTATCAGAGATTCTCTAGAGTCTAATAACTTTGCTAACACGATTATTCTTTCTTATGCAGCAAAATATAGTTCAAAATTTTATGGTCCATTCAGAGATGCCGTAGGATCTTCCGCAAATCTTGGTGTGGGCAGTAAAGATACCTATCAAATGTCGGTTGCAAATATCGATGAAGCATTGCACGAAGTGAAAATGGATATAGAAGAAGGTGCAGATATAGTGATGGTTAAACCAGGAATGCCTTATCTGGATGTCATCAAGGCAGTTAAAGATACTTTTAAAGTTCCAACGTTTGCTTATCAAGTAAGTGGTGAATATGCCATGCTTAAAGCTGCTATAGAAAATGATTGGTTATCAGATGAAGTAATACTGGAATCCTTGTTAAGCTTTAAAAGAGCTGGGGCAGATTGTGTTCTAACCTATGCTGCCAATGAAATAGCAATAAAGTTAAATCAATAGAGCCTTGCCTAATAAAAAATTCATCAATGCTATAGAGAGAAAGCCGCAAGCCTGCCCTCCTATATGGCTTATGCGTCAAGCAGGGAGATATCACGACCACTACCAAAACTTAAAAAAAGATCACACTTTCGAAGAGCTCTGTAAAAAACCAAAACTTGCCGCTGAAACTGCTATGGGGCCAATTAACGAATTTGATTTTGACGTTGCAATTCTATTCAGCGATATATTATTTCCCCTTGAAGCACTTGGCATGGACTTGTCCTATAATCCTGGGCCTCAATTTGGCCTTCACTTAAATGAGGATAATGCTGAAAGCTTAATCATTAACCAAAATCCTATAAACTTTATGGAATTTCAGGGTGAAGCGATAGAGAGAACTATCGAGAGACTGCCCGATGAAAAATCATTAATAGGCTTTGTTGGCGGACCTTGGACTTTGATAGCTTATGCATGCAATATCAGTAAAGATTCTAGTGATATTCATTTGAATAATTTTCAAATAGGACTTTTAGATAACGTGATTCTTCCACTTCTAAAAGAGAATGTGGAATTGCAATTGAATGCTGGAGCCGAAGTCGTAATGATCTTTGATTCCACTGCACATCAACTCGCAGAAGAAGACTTAAATATCTACCTAGGCAAGACCTTCAATATGTTAGTCAAAGAATTTCCCAATAAGGTTGGCTACTATGCAAAAGATGGGGTTAACTACGAAACTATAATTGCGAAGCAAGATAACCCTCAAATAAACCTAGCAGGAATGGGTATAGACTCAAATGTCGATCTAAGAGATTATTTTAAAAAAACTTCAAATGGCTTCGTACAAGGTAATTTTAGTGAGCATTTCTTAACCCTCCCCCATGAAGAATTCTTACCAAAATTGGATAATTTCATAGAACAAATGTCAGTGCTATCACCAGAAGAAAGATCGGGTTGGGTTTGTGGACTAGGCCATGGAGTTCTGAAAACAACGCCTCAGGAAAACGTCAAAGAATTTGTACAAAGAATTAGAGCATCCTTTTAAAGAATGGATATTGAAGAAAAAAAATCCTTAACTTCGTCTTGGTTTAGAGAACTAAGAGATATGTTCTGTGAAGAATTTGCAGATATAGATGGTGGGAGTTTCGAAAGAAAAAACTGGGATCATAAATTTGAAGGAGGCGGAGAGATGAGCCTCATGAAAGGTGAAGTCTTTGAAAAAGTTGGTGTAAACATTTCTACGGTATCTGGAAAATTTGATAATGATTTTAAATCTGAAGTTAAGGGTACAGAGGAAGCGCCTAACTACTGGGCAAGTGGCATTAGTCTTGTGGCACACATGCAATCACCCAAAGTACCGGCATTTCACTTTAATACGAGATATATAGTTACTGGAGATTCCTGGTTCGGAGGAGGAGGAGATTTAACTCCAACAATTAAAAAAGAAGACGAAATTAAGTTTTTTCACAAATGCATGAAGGAGGCCTGTGATTCGGCTGATCCAGATTATTACGAGAGATATAAAAAGGCTTGTGATGAATATTTCTATCTACCGCACAGGTCAGAAGCCAGAGGTGAAGGTGGGATATTTATTGATCATTTAAAAACAGACGATTGGAATAAAGATTTTAGCTTTATAAAAGAAGTAGGTTTATCCACCTTAAAAGCAATCACAACAATTATCAGAAACCTTAAGGATGAGGAATGGACGGAACAGGAAAAAGAGCAGCAACTTATCAAAAGAGGTCGTTATGTTGAGTTTAATTTGCTTTGGGATAGAGGAACTGCGTTTGGCATAAAAACTGGGGGCAATTCGGACGCTATATTGATGTCTATGCCGCCTACTGCCAAATGGGATTAGATGAATACCTACTTAATTTTTAAAACCATTCATATAATCTCGGTAATTACCTGGATGGCTGCCCTATTCTATCTTCCAAGACTATTTGTATATCACTCCACCAAGGAAATAGGCTCAGACGCTTCTGAGACCTTTAAAGTGATGGAGTCTAAGTTACTAAAAATCATTGCGAATCCATCTCTCATTCTGGTTTGGATCTCAGGCCTAGCCCTTCTGAGCTACAAAGGTTTAGAAATTTGGCTGGTTCTAAAAATGTTTCTTGTCATGGGCATGACTCTTTTTCACTTTTATCTTAATTTTCTCAGGGTAAGTTTTGAGGCCGATTCCAACACAAAATCGGAAAAGTTTTTTAGAGTTATAAATGAAATACCGACGATACTGTTACTGATAATAGTAATACTGGTT
>Ga0207993_1000816_pt1 | contig 12226 bp, 16 predicted proteins | sample ETN01SmetaG_2_FD_185791 | JGI IMG/M metagenome (GOLD analysis project Ga0207993, IMG submission 185791) | Marine microbial and viral communities from oxygen minimum zone, Eastern Pacific Ocean - ETNP2014F12-01SV265 (SPAdes) (version 2) | ecosystem: Environmental > Aquatic > Marine > Oceanic ...
AACTAAATCGTCTATACTTTTATAGTACCGCTTCAGATCTTTCATAAACCGTTTATTATTTTCGAGAACTTCGGCATCTGTTTTATTCTTATAAATGTACGCTAAATTTGATTTAGAGTACCGTGTTCGTTTCTGGTTCTCGTTAGGTTTTCTAGGAACGAGTTTTTTATTCTTTTTCGAAACGCTTTGTACAGGTTCAATGCGTTTCGTGAAACTAATGGCTTGCATGACCGTATCGGCAAGATCATCTTTCTTTTTAGATGCATTGAATATAGGAATCCAGTGTGCATTAACGGTATTGTTCCATATGAATTGCTGACACCGTTCAATGGATGCTTTCTTACGTTTCGTATACATGACTTTACCGGGGCCTGCAAAATCGGGTATTTTGAACCGTGCATCGTAAATGATCGTTTCGGCTTTTGGGTTACGTATTATAAAATAGGCGTGGAGAAAGTGTTCAACTATTTTCATTTTCCTATTCTTATCGGGTTGTTTTTCAATGAGAACCGTATCTGCTTGTAAAACCCATGGTTTATCATCTAAATGGTCTCTTAAAGAAACAAATAAGCCGTCTTTATGTTCAGGAGGTACACCAGAAACATCCCACTGAACAATAAGATTAGACGTTTCGTCGAGCATACACATGGCTAAGTTTCGTATACCGACGTCTATACTTAAAATCATAATATAAAGGAAAATTATTTCTTTAAATTAAAAATATTAATATATTATAAAATGATTAACCAGGAAAAAATCGTATATTTACTTATTGCAATTGTGATCGCATTTTTCATATTGAAAAGTATGGAAAAATATAGAGAATATAATACAGGCGAAATAAAAATAGACCCAAACGCGTCTGTTTTTGATATAGTTGAGAAAATAGAAGAGGCTAAGAAAAAGACCGAATAATTATTTTCTAGACGAATAATAAAACAATGCCTAGAGAATATTTTTTAGGTGTCGCAGCAGGTTTTGCCGCGGGTGCGTTGGGTTTTGGAAAAAAATCAAAATCAACTACTAGATCCGAAACAACCGTATTAAACGAAAATATATTTAATTTTTTGAATTCGGATGAAAATACCGTGTCGTCTCAGGTTATGAATGTTCAGGACATGTCTATATCTGGCGTTACCGCGTATTGCGATCTTGACATTTCACAAAATATTAATGCTGATATTAGAATCATGCAGGAATTCAATGCAGAGAATACAGCAGATTTGGTATCTGAAATTGGAGGTGCAATAGAACAACAGATAAAAAAGACTACCGAAGAAAAGAGTGGTTTTTTGTCTATACCAAAAAACAAAGAGAAAACCGATGAAACGATTACAAATTTAACAAATAAAATTGAAAAGAATATTACGTTTGAAACAATTAATAAACTTTCATCTACTGTTATTAATGATCAAACATTACACACATCAAATGTCGTGATAGATCCAGTTGGTATGGGTGTATATATAGCTATGGGTATTGCACCACCAGTAGAATTGGCGCAAATATCGGCCGGTACAGAATGTGCTATTGATCAGAATATTCAAATCAAATATGTTGCAGAACAACTTGCTAATAAAGTTACTCAAATAATAAACGAGGATTCTAGTGCTGTGGATTTGGCTACTAAACTTGAAACTTTTGAAAAAACGGAAGATGTGGGCGTAGGAGGTATGTTTGAAGGTATTGGTAAAGGTTTTAATAATATATTTACAGGTGGTGATCCAGGGACGGGTAAAATCGTATCAATCGCAAGTAGTTGTTCATCATGTATATTACTTCTTGCAGCGGGTGCTGCATTTATGATGTCTCCAAAAGGAAAGGCAATGGGCTTGTCGTAGTGCTAGTGCACATTAAATTAAATTAAATTAAATTAAATTAAATTAAATTTATAAATGTAATTAAAAGTATATTTATAAATTTAACTATAACATGATACAATACGTATACGGTTATCCCGTATATACATTTTCAATAGAAGACCCTTCTAAAGCTATAAATGAGGTTCAAAAATGTATTGATGGAACAAAAGAAATTAATCGTTCCAATGAATGGAACGCTGAGTGTTTCACAACATCTGCAGATGGACGTGGGTGTAATACAAAAGAAGGAAACGATGAATTTAAATACATATTTCAAGAAATATATAAACACTCTAAAATATTTTTAAATGAATTAAACCTGGATATAAACCTTACAGTTTCTGTATGTGGAAACTCTTCGTGTACAAATAACTGTAACGATACATGGATTAACATATACGAAAAGGGACATTATCAGGGACCACATTGGCATGTTGTCGGTGATGAAGACGAAGAACCTGAATATAAGGGACATCCACAAAACCTGTTTAGTTTTACATACTTTATGAAATACGATGAAGAAAAGGATGCTAAATTCAAATTTACAGACCGTTCATCGGGATCATCGCCATTTGAAGAAGAATGGGAAAAGGACGAACCATGTTTTACTCGTAGTTTTGTACCAGATGTTAAACAAGGGGACGTAATTATTTTTCCTTTTTTTATGATACATGAAGTTTCAAAACAAGAGTGTGATGGTCCTCGAATAACACTTGCGGGTAATTTATATAGGGTTACATAAGTATAATGTTTCCCTTTTCATCGCGTCTTGTTTCTGTAAATATAGGTTCGATCTTAAATGGTATTTCTTTATCAAGACTATACTGTTCAAAAACTAAACTTAATCGATCTGTTTTTTCATCGCTATATATTTCGTCTACACCATGTGACATATCACCACGAAATTGAACAAGTTTACCTATAACGGGGTCTATTTTCTTATAAATATGGTTATTATTGAACTTTTTAATAAATAACTGACCACCTGTAAACGTATTAGGTAAATTTAAATATAGTACCGTGCTACATAAAGGCATATAATAACGCCCGAATATATCAGTTTCTTCGTGTGTACCATCATAATGTTCACCTATTGTTATACCTGATGAAACTGGTAATACTAGAATATTACATATGTACACGTTTGTACCATCTTTTTTAACACGTTTGAATATATCGTATATTTCGTGTAAGTTATTTTCATGGAACATCTTTTCAGTTTCAGGAGAATCACTAAATCGTATACAAAAACCACCTAACCCGAATGCTGGGTGATTCACCATTTTTTCTGTAATGTTTTTACATTCGGATATATTTATATACTCATTCACTTCTTTTAATAAAGGAAAATCATTAGGGTGAATCCTTTTATATTTAAAGTATTCTATATTTTTGTATACTATAATTAATACTAAAAAGAGTACTAATACATACATACATACTTTATTCAAAGAAAAATGTTAATAGATATCTCACACCACTCTTCACGGGTAAAATACCGTGCATTTGTTCACCGCCTTCATATTCGATTAAATCACCTTGTTCAAAATCGTGTATAATAGGTAAGTTTTTATACGTATTTATAAAAGTCTCTCTAGTTAACGTTGTTATACTTTTATTGATTAATTTTGATTGTGGTTTATCAAATATGTAAAGTTCACCACCTGTAAAATCGTTCGTATCGGAAAGTAGAAAATTAAAGGACATTCGACTATCGTCGTAGTGTATTGGTATATGAATTCGTTCACCCTGTTTATACCGTTTCAAAAATATAAAATCAGGATGTTTAACACGTGTAAGTCTTTTCCTGATATGTTTATTATAAATACGTATTGCTTTTTCGTATAAATCTCTAGAAACAACCTGGTCGCAATCGTAAATATCGACCTGGTATTCGGGTTCATCATCTACGCCATCCAATTTAGTTTCCAGGGTATACTTTTTAGACATATCTATAAGTTCTTCACACTCACTTTTCGATAATCTTTTTTTATATAGAAAATATGCATTATTTACCTTTACCGATTTTATATGGTATATTACCACAAGTACGATAATTGTTATTATAAACCACATGATTTATAAAATAAAAATATTTTTATATACTAATAAATACCATGCCACAATTCCAATCTTCAGCATGGTGGTCACCCGACGACGGAAGAAACCGTGATGCGGGTAGTTGTAATAATAATGACCATGAAATTTCCAGACACCGAAAAGGGAGTTCGGGGAATCGTCGACATTGGTGTGTATCAGCTAATGGACATTGTGATGGAAATCCGAACAGCTCAAATTATCAAGGGGGTGATTGCAGAGGTGGTGATCATATAAGATACAATTCATCGCGTCAAGGACACAACCCGTGTAAAAGCGCTAACGCTATCAAATATATTGGTGTTCACCAAGGAGGCGTCGAAAGTGGGCAAAAAGCGACCGATTTTCAAAACTCGGATATTGGACTCAAATGTGATTTCCACGCCATCAACGACGGTATATTACGAGGGTGGCATGGTGGAACCAACAGTCACTTGAAAAATCATGCGGGTGTCAAAGGTCACCGTGGCGATGGTCAAGGTCAACATAAATTTAGATCGATATGGGAACAAGCTCTTTTTGGTATAAAAACATCTGCAGGTACAGAAAATGCGGGGTATTGTCTCAACACAGCAAATTTAATGAAAGATGTTGGTGGTGGCACGTGTTACCAAAAAATAAAAGATGAAATTACCGCGACAAAGGCCGAAGCCGAAGCTCGTAAATGGTGTGAATCTAACCGATCTAATCCTAAATGTAAGTGTATTAATGTTGTTGAAGCGGGTGGTTCAAACTTTATTGAACACTGTAAAGGTAAATATAATGTTGTTGCAGGAAAACCTAAGGCGCGGTTTGTATGGTTCGGGTTTGATAATAAACAGGACTATTTAAATATTGCACAAATTGAAGTGTTTACGGGTGAGAAGGACTCCAAGGGGAACATGATAAATATCTTGAGGAAGAAGTCAGAAGACGGAGAGTCAACCATTCCAAACCCAGCTGTTTCTTTTACGACAAGTTCGGAACACTCTTCCGGTCAGTATGGTACAGATAAATTAAATGATGGTAATTATGTATCTTTGTATCATAGTAGTGGACCAAAGACAGGAAAAAAAACCAACACACAAAATCAAAAAGATTGGTTTCAAGTTGATTTAGGGAAATTAACAACAATAGATTCGATTAAAGTATGGAATAGACCCGAATGTGGTGGTTGTAATTCTAGATGGTCTGGAGCATTTATTAAATTGTTAGACCCTTTTGGAAACGAAATAGCAAGAACCGAGAGAATAGTGGGTGATCATATGGAAGGTGGTAAAAGAGTTAAAACGTTTGATACGTTTGTTACAAAAGACGATGGATGGGCAGGATGTGACGAAATAGTTAAGGCTTATAAAAAGTTTGAGGATGCTGGCTTAACATCTGCGTCGGGTATGTTTGGTAATGCGGATTGTATAGTACCCGGTATATGTGATGGTGATAAAATAGTACCAACAAGCGGAAAACCAGGGTCGTGCGCTAATAAACTTGCTATATGCGATCAAAAAGTGGCCACCGATAATATAAAAGCACAAAATTTACTTATTGAACAAGGGTGTGAAATAAATTTTGAAGCAGCTCCCCCACCGTCGGAAACCGGTAATAAATCTGGGTCTGATGGGACCAGTGGGACAGGTGGGACCGGTGGGACTAGTGGTAGGGGTGGTTCGTCTTCAACACCATTAACAAGTTCATCTAGCGCCAATGATGACGATGACGATGACGATGACGATGACGAAGACGGAGAAGAAAAAGCATTTTACGAAAAATCTACATTTCAATTCGGTGGGGGTGCGGTTTCATCAATATCTAGTTCATTCTCATCGGCTTGTCTGATATTATTAGCCTTCGCGTCTGGTTAATTACGCTTAAAGAAAAAAAGTAAATTTAATTTATGAATGTGGTGCTGGTGGTGTTGTCACCCCTTTGAAGGTACGACCTTAAATATGCCTCATAAATACGACGAAAGACGGAACAAGTTTTATACTTCGGGTAATTTTTGTTCATGGAGTTGTATGAAAACATACGCAATCGATAAATATGGATGTAACCGCGGTGGTCTTATATGTGGTAATATGGTTATGATGCGTCGAAAACTTTTCGATAATATAGGAACTATACAACGTGCACCACACCGTCAAAGACTTATACAATTTGGCGGTGATTTAACCATAGACCAATTTAGAGAAAATAATGTGGTAGACGTAGAAAAACCTAAAGAAATAGAAATAGAACCCTTACCGGAACGTGTTATACCTATAGTTTCAAATACAAAGAAATTGAGTGATATAACAAGCGCATCCGGTAAAAACGAAACACTACGTTTGAAAAGAGAAAAGCCACTCAAACGTAACCAAAATAACCTTGAAACTGCTTTAGGATTAATCATTAAGACCAAACCCTAAGTGTTTACGTTGTTTGTTTGTGGGTCGTGATTTTGGAAGACATGGTGTTTTCCGAGAGTGAATCCATTTCTCACCATCGTGCGCGATCCATTTTATATCGTTTTTTTCTATAATTTTTCGACACATAACACACGGTAGTGATATACCGTCGCCATAACTCGTCTCGCGACATATCACTAAAGTTCCATGTTTTCGACTCACCCACGATGAAAATTGGTGTGGACGATATCCCTTTTTAAAAAACGTATGTTTTAATTTTTTTATAAGACGTCTTTCTGCACACGATATACAGTCACTTTCAACTTCACTTTCACTTCCTAATTTGGTCGTATAAGTAGTCACGGTAGTATATGACATTTGATTATACGAGCGAATTATTTTTAATATCGTTACAGTTAGTACACGTAGGACCGGAAAAAACGAAAGAACAGTGATCACATTCATTCAAAATAGTGACATTGCGTTTAACGAGTTTGTTTTGCGAATATAAAATAAGATCCCGTATGGTATACACACCATACATAATCATGGTTTCTAAATTTGGGAACTTCATTACTATTTATATGATGAGAAACTTTATATTATTTACTTGAAACACCCAAATAATTTTTTACACCCCGCGCTTGTTTTTAACATGAGTGCAAAACTATCGATCATACCAGGTACCATCGCCTTGAGAAGTGTTTCGAATTCGGAATCCGTTTCTCCTTCGTCGATTTGTTCGATGATCGAGAATATTAAATCGATGACGAGTTCCTTTTTATCTGGACCCGAAACAGTCTTGAGATTTTGGGCTTGGAGCATGAGAGTGGAAACTAAAACACATACATTTTCCTTAGTAATGCGTTTTCCACGGTATCGTTCAACGATTCTTTTCATTTCCAGAGCAACATTTTTTGATTGTTTAGATTTGGAATCGTAGTTTGCGACAATTTTTTCGGGGGACTGAGAAGACATTTTATATATCTATAAGAATTAATTTCTTTAATAACTATAACATGGATACCGACGATAAAATTGCATTTATTGCTGTAATTATTGGTATGGGTCAAATGGGTATACTCACTAATAAGTTATTAAATACTGAAGATATTTCGTATTATAGTACAGAGTATGTTGTAATGGGTATATTTGCAAGTACACTCTGGACTATTTACCAGTATAGAAAAGGTTCAAATTTTTCAGTTATATATTCATCCGCGGGTTTGTTCCTCGGTTTATATATTTTACAAAGACTATTAAAGGAAAAAAACGCTAAAAAAGAAAAATAAAATGAAATCTATTACTTTAAAAACTCCTATTGTACGACCAAATCAAAGACGTCGTGTTAATACTATTACACGTGCACAAAAAGATAACACTGGAATTAATTGGAAATACGTCGAAGCGGTTAATGGACGTGCTGCAATGTACGGAACGATTCTCGGTGGAGCTAATTGGGGACTTACAGGTTTAAATGTTATCGAACAAACTCAATTTTTACCACTTAAGTTATTGGGTCTCGGTTCTTCTTTGATAGCTATAGGTACAATGACAGATGCCGTTGGTAAGTTATCAGAGGAGGATTTCGAAACATTCGCGCTAATTAATACGGGGCGTGTTGCTATGGTTTGTTTTACAGGGTTGGTTGTAGCTGCTATTGCCGGTGTCTAACACTGGAAATTCCGTGTTATTTATTAAGTACCCTATAAATTCAAACATTTTCATTTTTTCTTCGATCGTAAATGTTCCTGCCCCACGCAACACGTGGGCCAAGAGCATAATCATCAAATACATAGATTCGTGTATTTTCATATTAAGTATTCTTCTTGAAGACTTCTCCTAGTTTAGGATATTTTTTAAAAGAAAAAAAAGCTCCAGTAAGTAGTAAAATTGACCAACAAATAACTGACACAATTGCAAATTTTTTATCACTACTTTTAACGGTATCTTTGCATTCTGGTTGGCGTATAATATCCGTGGCGATGGCAGATGCAGTAAGACCCATTATGGCGTATACGATTGTAAAAACACCACCTTCATTCTTTACGAATTTTACAAGTAGAAGTACAAGTGGAATTGTTATGGCAATGGTCATGGTATGACTCAGAAACATTTTGAGGTTTTTGTACTTTTCAGAATTTTGTATACCTTCACATTTGTTATACTTATCAATACCAAGGGCGGTAATAGCAATATAGAATATACCAAGTAAAATGGTTAAACCTACTTGAGGGTAACCAAATTCCGTCTCAATAGCACCCGATTTAAGGTTATTAACAACATTTACAAGTTTGGGATCTCTGACAAGAGTTGTCTCAGACATTTATACTGTACTGAGAAAATATTTCATCATGTCAAGTGTATTATTTAAAGAAAGTAACATAGTATATATTAATGAAGTTACCACAAACTATATTTATTAAACATTGCCCGAATTTATCACCTGAACGTAAAACTTTTTTAATTAAACATCTTGAAGAACGTGTTCCTATAAAAGACATTCGTTGGGTAGAAGATTATAATCATACAGATTTATTTGTACGATGGATTAATAAAAGGTTATCGCTTCCATATGGTTTAAAATTAACAAGTAACATGGTAAAATCTATAATGTCATGGAAAATGATGATAGATGAAAATATAGAAAGTGCTATTTTTATGGATGATGATGTTGTTTTTCATAAAGATTGGGTAAGTATATTTGAAAGTATACAAATAGATGAAAAAATTGGATTTATAAATTTAGGGTTATGTTTATTTTATGATATAAAACCTAAAACTGGTCAACTTTATCAAATTCCAAATAATGCTGGATGTGAATCAATGTGGTGTAATTTAAAATTTATTAAGACTATGATGGAAAATCTAAATATAACTCATGCAGCTGATATTGTTTTTCATGCTGTTGTTCATCATTACATAAATCAACCCCTGTTATGTTTACCTATATGTCATCAAACTTCGGGTATAGAAAATGATGTTACATTGGATCATGATACTAGAAAAACGAAACATTGGAAAAAATTTATGGAAGATTATAAAGAAATGCCTAAGATTGATTTTAATTCTATTTTTAAAGAGTTTGAAAGTTTTAAACATAGAAAACATGATATAGAAAAGAAATTTTTTGAATTGTATGGTAAAAAGGTTGATTTAAACCATTATGATTATATAACAAAAAGTGGAGAACATAATTCAGATTTACTTACATTTAATTAAATATAAATTGTATATTAGACGAACCATATACCCCGGCTGTATAACCAAATGTTGACATGTCGGATAAGTCTTTATTCCCACCTGTTATGTATAAATTTTTACACTGTGATAATAGAAACCAATCGAGATAACAGTTAAGTCTTGATGTTTTATCATCTTTATTATTTAGAAATATACAGTCGTATGTAAGGGCTATATCTGTATCTAAAGTTATTATCCTATCTTGAAATTTATCCTTAAACATTTCTTTTATTTCTTTACTGTCACTTGCTAAATAAAAGCGTTCATCACTATTATTTACAATTTCAATAAATTTATTTACTGCGTCATCCGTTGCAAAATAAGCTTTTTTTATATTTTTATTTTCATCAAAACCGTGACACCCTATATTTTCAGAATCTTTTGAATATGCACCTCTTCTAATATGAATACCATAATTACAATTATGAGTATGTTTTTTAATAAGATTTTCGAGTTCGAGTGTAGGTTTTAGTATATTTCTACACAAAGAATGCACATTTTTATATGTAAACGGATTTATAATAACTCTAGGTTTATACTGCGCCTCATTTGCGTCTTCTGTTACTGTAATTTCATTAAATGTAACACCTCTATCAACGTCTAATAAATTTTTATAAACGCGTGGATTTTTATTATTATATACAAGATCTGACAAGAATATCACTACATTTCCCCATCCCATTGAATCTGGTAAATAAAGTGTTGACATTTATAAATAATACCAATTATTCTTTAATTATTTAAAAAATTTATTAAATCTTGTCTTGTTTTTTTCTGTTTCCACCCTAAAGATTTAAGTTTTTCTGATGATATATAATATCGACTATCATTAAATGGTCTATCATCGACATATATTATATATTTATCATAATCATCAGAACCATTTATGGTTTTAATCATAAGTTTTGTGACATCCATAACTGATATTTCATCATCTGAAGCTATATTGTAAATTTCACCGGGTACACCTTTTTTCCATACGGTATCAACTGCGTTTACAACATCGTTTACATGCATGAAAGCGCGTTGTATTTCAGAACTTTTAGTTCCATGTATGGTACACTTTTTTCCTTCGCGTAAAAGTTTTTTAAATTTAGGTATAAGTTTTTCTGGGTACTGGTTTGGACCATATACGTTATTACATCGTATTGTTTTGATATTCATTTTATATGAATCTATATATGATTGAACTATCATTTCAGCAGCCGCTTTAGATGCTGAGTATGGATTTGTTGGTTTTAAAACACCTGTATCTTCTGAAAATGGTATTTCTGTAACGGATTCTCCATATACTTCATCCGTACTAAAATGTATAAATTCTACACTTGGTTTAAGTTCACGTAATTTATCGAGTAAAACATGTGTACCAAATGCATTATTTAGGGTAAATTTTTTAGGATCGGTGAACGAGTTATCTACGTGACTCATGGCCGCAAAATGAAAAACGACATCAAAATCATATTGTTTGATTAAGTATCCGACAAGGTCTTCGTCGCATATATCACCCTTTACAAATGTAGAAACACCTAGATGTACATTATGTATATTTGAACAGTAATCGAGTTTATCTAAGTTTATAAATTTAATTTCGGGGTACTTTTCCTTCATTAAATTTAAAAAATTAGAGGCTATGAACCCACAACCACCTGTAACTAACGCTGTCGTCATTATTATTTATCTTTAGCAAAATTTTTAAGCAAATTACACACGCGGTCGACATCTTCTATAGTCATTCCGTGGTGTGCACCTAGTAAGAAACCGTCGCGCATAATTGTATCTGCGTTCTCAAATCCCTGTTTGAACTCCCTGAATGCGGGATGTCGAGTAATATTACCTGCAAAAGTAACACGGGTTTGAACATCATTTTCTTCGAGGTATTTTACAACACCAAGTCTATCGTCACATTGGAGAGGTATAGCGAGCCAATTTGGTTTTTTAGAATCATCTGGAAGTGTGTAATATGAACAATCTTTTAAGTTTTCTGTGTACCTTTCTATCATATTTCTCCTGATCTGTAAAAATCCTTCGAGTTTATCGAGTTGTACGAGGCCGAATGCAGCATTCATTTCACACGCTTTTAAATGATATCCAGCAACGCCATATAGAAATTTCCAATCGTATGGAATGCCGTCGACAGAATGATTGAATCTTTCTGATGGTTCTTCTATATTGTCGCCAATTCTCCCCCAATCTCGGAACATGAGTGCACGTTTATAATGTTCTTCGTTATTGAACATAACCATACCACCAACTCCACCTGCAGTAATAACATGACTCGCATAAAAACTTGTAGTGCTTATGTGCGTGCATTCATTCCGTGTAATTGTATCTGCAGAATCCTCTATGAGAGGTATTCCTGGGCAAACTGATCTAATACCTTCCCAATCTGGTACATTACCAATAAGATTTGGTATAATAACACATTTTGTTCGGTGTGTTACCGCGGATACTACCTGCCATGGAGCGGGTACATATGTTGTTAATTCAACATCGCAAAATTTAGGTACTAAACCAAGTTGTAAAATAGGAGCAACTGTGGTTGCAAATCCACACGCGGGTGTAACGACCTCTGAACCTTTTGGAAGATCGAGTGCGGCGAGTGCGAGTAAAATAGCACTACTTCCTGAGTTTACAAAAAGACCCATTTTTTTACCGAAAAGA
>Ga0207993_1000817_pt1 | contig 12207 bp, 10 predicted proteins | sample ETN01SmetaG_2_FD_185791 | JGI IMG/M metagenome (GOLD analysis project Ga0207993, IMG submission 185791) | Marine microbial and viral communities from oxygen minimum zone, Eastern Pacific Ocean - ETNP2014F12-01SV265 (SPAdes) (version 2) | ecosystem: Environmental > Aquatic > Marine > Oceanic ...
TTTTTAAGCCATAGTTTTTTAGTGGTAATATCCAAGACTTTCTTATTAAGGTATGTAAGTCAATAAATCTGGAGGAAAGTGAATCAATTTCTTCAAAACTAAAATTTAGTTCTTTAGCAATATTAATTATTGATATTTTTTCAGTTTCTCCGTAATGCAAAACTGGCCATTCCTTGTGTGAAAAAAGTATTTCAATAATTTGCCTGTAAGATTCTCCTTTATTGTTTTTAAGATTTAAGATTGGTTCATAAATAAGATCTTCTTTTTTTATAGACAAATTATTTACTTTTAAAAATCCATATAAAAAATCATGCTTTTCATCTGGATTTGACTCAATATCAAATATATAAAATCCCGAACATAATTTTTCTAATAGATCTTCCGTATTATTTTTATTAGAAATGAAATATGGTTCTCCAGAGATATATGCTTGTGCTTGCTTTACAAATATGGATGCTTTTTCATACTTCTGATCTTTGAATTTAGACAATTTCTCTCCAAGTTGTTTTTCGCTGTACGAAGCTAATGTTTGGGTATTAGTTATTCCATTTTCTTTGAGTAACGAGGCCGTTTTGGACCCTATTCCATCTATATCTGTTAGATATCCATTTTCTTTTGCTTCTTTGTCACAAAATTTTTGCCAGGAACAAATAGTACATTTTTTTCTATCTTGAGTTATTTCTGGTATAGATCCCTCCAAGCATTCATTCAAATTTAATAAAACATTTAAAACTTTTTTTCTTAATTTTTTATTTAAATAAATTTCTTCAACTTTAACTTTTTTATAAAAAGTTGAAATTACTAATCCTTTCTCAATTTTAGATTCTTGAAAAGATTCCAAAAGCATAGAACAAAAAACTAAGTCGAATAAATGTTCTTTAGTTGTTTTGTGGCCTAACTTATAAACAGCAGGTAAATATTTATATTGTCCCCATTTACTTTTACCTTTAGTCTTTAAAAGTAATTGTGGAAGTATCTCTGCGTTTATATTTTGGAAAAGATTTCCTTTGATTTTTAATCCAATTACCCCTTGATAACCATTTTCACAGGCTTTTAATCCTGTATATATTTCACCATTACAAAATTCAGAGAAAATTTGAAACTGATTAATTTTATCTATAGCTTTATGGGGAGACCAAACTTCATAAGATTTTTTACCCTTAAAATCGAGCCATGCTTTTCTTTTGCATCTTGTAAAACTTTTTAAATGAAGAGAATTCAAATTATTTTTTAAGGGCGGTTTTAAAATTTACTCATATAAATTAGTATAGATAATTAAAAGAAATCAAGGAAATTTGAAATTTGACAGCTGACAAATTAGATAAGATAAAATTTGGAACTGATGGTTGGAGAGGAATTATTGGTTTTGACTTTAACCTGTCCAATCTTTCAAGAGTTGTTGTCGCTGCATGTCAGGAGTTGCATTATCAATACTATAAAGAAGTTAATTCAAAGAAAATTATTATTGGATATGATCGTAGATTTATGGCTTGTGAATTCGCCAAGCAAATAGTGCCTTTTGTAAGAGGATGTGGTTTCGAACCGATCTTATCTGATAGCTTTGTTACAACACCCTCTTGTAGTTTCTATGCCAAAGAAGTCGGTTGTCTTGGAGCGTTAGTAATTACAGCAAGTCATAATCCATATAATTGGCTAGGTCTGAAAATAAAGAGCTTTAATGGATGTTCTGTTGACGAATCTTTTACAAGTGAAGTTGAAAAAAGATTAATGCTTGGAAATTCAATTGAAAAAATAGATGGTATTAATCAATTGGTAGATATTAAGAAATTTCATTTAGATAGAATTAAATCCCTTTTTGATATTGACTATATTTCCAAGAGATTAAAAAAAATGAAATTGAGAATTTTTGTAGATTCTATGCATGGTTCAGCTGCAAATTGTATGGCTGAGATTTTTGCTTCTAATGATTTAGAAGTTATTTCAGAAATCAGGAAAGATGCTGATCCTTTTTTTGGAGGAAAACCTCCTGAACCTCTTTTGAATTATGCAGATGATCTAAAACAAACACTAATGAAAAATTCAACAAATGAAGTGAAAACTTTAGGAATTATATTTGATGGTGATGGTGATAGAATTGCGGCAATTGATGAAAAAGGAAGATACTCTAGTACTCAAGATTTACTCCCATACTTTATTAGCTATTTGGGCGAAATTAAAAATAATTCTTATCCAGTTTTAAAGACTGTTAGTGGTTCAGATATTATTAAAAATATATCAGAGAGTCAAAATAGAGATGTTTTTGAACTTCCAGTTGGCTTTAAATATATTGCTGAAAAAATGATTAAAGAAAAAATATTTATTGGAGGAGAGGAATCTGGGGGAGTTGGTTTTGGTGACTTTATGCCTGAAAGAGATGCTCTATATGCAGCGATGGTTTTATTAAATGGAATTGCTGAAAAATCTCAATATTTATATGAAACCTTAGATGAAATTCAAGAAGATTTTGGGCCAAGTTTTTATAAAAGAATTGATATTAAATTTCCAAATCAGTCAGAAAAAAATAACGTAAAAGAATTTATCATAGATAATATTCCTGAGAATATTAATAATCACAAGTTAAAAAGTATCTCAAAAATCGATGGAATAAAGTTGAGAATTGATAAAAATTTTTGGCTTCTTTTTAGGTTTTCAGGAACGGAACCTCTTTTAAGGTTATATTGTGAAGCACCAAAAGAATCTTATCTAATTGAGGTATTAGAGTGGGGTCAAGAATTTATAAATTTGGCAGGAAAATAAGGATGAAAAATTTATATTTAGCGAGTAAGAATAAAGGTAAAATTGAAGAATATAAGAAATTGCTTGCTGGAGTTAATTGTAAATTGTTACTCCAGCCAGAATCATTAGAAGTTGAAGAGGATGGACTGACATTTAGAGATAATGCAATTAAAAAAGCGAGTGAAGTTTCGAGAAAAACGAATAATTTTTCAATAGCAGATGATTCAGGAATTTGTATTGAAGCACTAGGTGGTAAGCCTGGCATTTACTCATCTAGATATGCAGAAAATGATCAGAAGAGAATTGAACGAGTTTTAAGAGAACTTGATGGAGTTCAAAATAGAAGTGCTTTCTTTATTGCTAATATTTGTGTTTGTTCCCCAAATGGTGAAGTGATTATTGAATCTGAGGCCAAATGTCATGGCAATATTATTTTAAACCCCAGAGGAAAAAGTGGTTTTGGGTATGACCCAATTTTTGAGGAGAGTTCTACCAGATTAACTTTCGCAGAAATGAATAATGATATTAAAGACTCTTGTAGTCATAGAGGTAAAGCATTAAAAAAAATTATTCCAGATTTAATTGAAATTTTTTCTTAAATTCAATTAACCCAAGATCCATGAAGGCCATGAGGAATTGAAATGGGTAATTCATAAACAGCTAATTCTTTTAAGTCTTTTGCGTCTAATATCACTAAATCGCTTCCTCTTCTTTCTCCGTTCCATAGAAGTATAAATAAAAATCCCTCATCTTCTTTTGAAGAGTTTTCTGATGGAACCATAATTGGTTCACTAACAAATCCACTTGGACCTGCTGACCAAGAAATCTCTTCCTTAGAAGTTAAATTTATTTTTTTTATTGCTTGAAGTGGAGCGTTCCCCAGCTTTTGAGATGTGCTTGCCATCCAACTAAAAGTTGCTTTTAATCCTAAGTTTTTAGGATTAACAACAGCAAATTCACAACATTGTTCACTGAAAGTTTCAAGTTCACAAGTTTTTGTCTTTAGATCGATAATTGATCTTTTCAGTTTTCCTTCTGGATATTTATCAAAGTCAATATCCCTAAAATTCTCGTCTGGACCAACTGATGGGAAATCATCATAAAAAATACTATCTAATACGATTTTGGAATCTTTTTCAAATGCATTTACATGATGAAAAACGAATCCTTCTGGAGCATCTATTGTTAACGGTGGCTGACCTCTAAATAATCCACTTTCTCTGGGGATGATAAAAAACTTTGCCTTTTTATTTGGGTTTGACTTTAGACATTGTGCTGCTCCTCTTTGACCCATTACAAATGGAAGAGGATTGAAATCAATAGCATTCTGTAAAAATATTGCCCAATTAGTTGTAATTGCGAAATCATGAAGGAATGCAAAGCCATTAAAGGTATCTTTTCTGTCAAAAATGAGCTCTCCAGAATTTGTACCAGCATTATCAAATTCCATTAATCTAATGGTACTTTTTGGCCCGGTTTGTACTCCAAAAGTGACTAAAAGTTCTGAAGATGCATTTGAGTTTAGGTCTGTTTTGGGATGAGCACTGAATGCTTCGTTAGGCTTGAGTACCCCTTTTAATGTTGTTAAACCAATAGTGTCAAGACTATCAGGATCCATTGCATGTGGACCTGCTGCTTCCCATAATGCGAGAATTTCATCTCCTAATTTAATGACATGTGTATTAGCGATATTCTTGAATTTTAGATCTAATGCATTATTTAAAATTCCTCCATTTTTTTGTGTTCCAAAAACACCTCTATAAATAAATTTATCTATTTTTTCTTCTTCCAAATAGCCTTTAGTTTTAACAAATCTATTTGTTAAGAATGGCTGACCATTTTCGAATTTTATGGATGTTATCATCCCATCACCATCAAATGGATGATGAACCCATTGTCCACCTCTCTCTAATATTCCTGGTCCATTTCTTAATAATGTTCCATTTAAATTTTTAATATTATTACCTTTGCTAATTTTTAGAGGCTCTTTAGTTAGCTCCTTTTCTACATTTTGATAAGCACTTGACCAATCTTCTTTTTTAAAAATATTAAATTTATCAATTTTTTTATCTTGTAAATTAGTCACAACAAAATAATCACTTTGTCTATCTTCGCCAAAAATCAACTGAATTGTGGCTGATTCGAAAAAATTCCTATTTTATTGTTTTTCTAACATTCCTTTACTGCTTGGAATTGAATCAGATCTTCTTGGATCTATCTCGGTAGCCATTCTCATTGCTCTTGAAAAAGCTTTAAAGCACGCCTCAACTATGTGATGTGAATTACTTCCTCGTATTTGATTAATATGCAGAGTAATACCGCTGTTATTTACAAAGGCAATAAAAAACTCTCTTACTAGTTCAGTATCATAATTTCCTATTCTAGGGGCTTTTAATTGAAGATCATAAGATAGATGCGGTCTACCAGAGCAGTCTAAAGTGACTTGAACTAATGCTTCATCTAATGGGGCAAAGAAATGTCCAAATCTGCTTATTCCTTTTCTTTCTCCCAAGGCTTTTGAAAATGCTTTGCCTAATGCGATTCCTACATCTTCATTTGTATGATGATCATCAATATGGGTATCTCCAATTGCTTTTATTTTTAAATCGAACAAACCATGACTGGATATTTGATGAAGCATATGATCTAAGAATGGTATCCCGGTATCAATCTCAGAAATTCCATTTCCATCTAAGTTTATAAATACAGAAATATCTGTTTCATTCGTTTTTCTTTTTATTTCAGATTGCCTTAGAGATGACATTTTTATGCAAAAAACTTAGTTTACATTCCATTAATGCAGTAACCCGCATCAACATAAATTGTTTGGCCTGAAATGCCGCTAGAGAGATCACTTAATAAAAAAGCAGCTGTATTACCTACTTCTGTTTGAGTGACTGTTCTGCGTAAAGGAGCCTTTTCTTCAACATTGTGAATCATATCTAAAATGCCACCTATAGCAGAACTCGCAAGTGTTCTTATAGGCCCAGCACTTATTGCGTTAACTCTGACTTGTTTTTCGGGACCAAGTTCTGCAGAAAGATATCTTACTGAAGCTTCTAAAGCTGCTTTAGCAACTCCCATCACGTTATAGTTAGGAATCGCCCTTTCTGAACCTAAATAAGTTAATGAGACAACTCCAGCACCATCACTAAAAAGTGGTTTTGCTGCTTTACATAAAGGTGCTAACGAATACGCACTTATATTAAGAGCCCTATCAAAACCCTCTGAAGTGGTAGCACTATAATCTCCAATCAATTCATCGCGTCCTGCAAATGCTAGGCAGTGAACTAATCCGTCAATTTGCCCCCAATTGTCTTTTATATTTTTAAAGATTTCTTCAATTTGAGCTGGATTTTGAACATCAAGAGGCAAAAATAACGATGGGTTTAAAGGTTCAGTTAGTTCTCTAACTTTAGACTCGAATCTTCCCTTATCATCAGGCAAATATGTGATTCCAAGTTCTGCGCCAGCTTTTGAAAGTTGTTGAGCGATACCCCATGCTATTGAACGATTGTTGGCAATTCCCGTAACAAGAATTTTTTTGCCAGTTAGATTTAGAAGCATTTTGTTTATTATTTCTATTATTCTCCTATATAAAAGTACCTATCTTTACGGATTACTGCAAAATATACAATAATTTTCAAATATCAAAGAATTTTTAACTTGAACATGGTAAGAACAAATTCTATGGTTTTGGAATTAGGTTTTCAATTACCGAATTTCGAAATGTTAAATGCTAATTCTTCAAAAAATGAATATTTTAATTCTCATAATCTAGATAATCGGCATTTACTTTTAATGTTTATTTGTGCCCATTGCCCATTTGTTAAATATATTGAGAATCAAATTTTCACCTTAAGTAAAGAAATTGAAAATACAGTTCAAACAGTTGCAATTTCTAGTAATGATATTGTCACTCATCCTTCAGATTCTCCTAAAAATTTGAGATTACAAGCACAATCACAGGGATGGAGTTTTCCTTATCTATATGATGAAAATCAAAATTTTGCTAAGGAATTAAAAGCGGCTTGCACCCCAGATTTTTATCTTTTTTCAAATGAAGGAGATGGTGATTTTTTATTGTATTATCATGGCCAATTAGACGATAGTAGACCAGGTAATAATATCCCTCTATCTGGAAAAGATTTGCGCTCTGCTGTAAAAGATTTGAATCAAGATAATTCTTATCCTTCAAATCAGATGCCTTCTTTAGGTTGCAATATAAAATGGACTCCTGGTAAAGAACCAAGTTGGTTTAAATGAATTAAAAATTTTTTTTACCCATAGAAATATGGTTTAGGGTTAATATATTTACTATGCAGATACCTCCATTTACTTTAGATAGGCAGTTCCAAGAAATTGGCTCTGAAATTGAGAGTGAGGTTTCTAAAGTTTTAAAAGGGGGCCAGTATATTGGAGGACAAGAAATTGCCAAATTTGAGGAGAGTTTTTCAAATCTGATTGGTGTTGAAAATACTATTGGATGTAATAGTGGAACTGATGCTTTAGTATTAGCTTTGCGCGCATTAGATATTGGTGTGGGTGATGAAGTTATTACCTCATCTTTTAGCTTTTTTGCAACTGCAGAGGCTATTAGTGCAGTTGGTGCTAATCCTGTTTTGGTAGATATAGATCCAGAAACTTATCTCATTAATACTGAACTAATAGAACAAGAAATAAATTCTAATACCAAGGCAATTATGCCAGTTCATCTATTTGGTAATGCAGTGAATATGACCTTAATAAAATCTTTGGCCAAGAAATATGACTTAAAAGTAATCGAAGATTGTGCTCAGGCAACATGCACAATGTGGGAAAATTCCAAAGTTGGTAGTATCGGTGATATAGGCTGTTTTAGCTTTTTCCCTACTAAAAATTTAGGAGCTGCTGGAGATGGTGGAGCAGTAACAACTTCAGATCAGAAGATTGCAAAAAAAATTAGAGAACTGGCTGTTCATGGCAGCCCAATAAGATATCATCATACCCAAATTGGATATAACAGCAGACTTGATACCATTCAAGCTGCCATATTAAACATTAAAATTAAATATATTTCTAAGTGGATTAATAATCGCCAAAAAATTGCTAATAATTACCTTGATTTATTAGAAAAAAATCCATTTATTAGTTTTCCAAAAATTAGCTCTGATTCAATTTCCCATTCTTGGAATCAATTTGTCATCAAATTAAGAAACGATAAATATTTTTTAAATGAAGATTTTTCAAATTTATTTGATACTGATTGCAAAAAATACTATTCCTTAAGGAATTTGGTAAAACAACAACTTTTTGAAAAAGGTATTAATTCAATTATTTATTATCCAATTCCAATACACGCACAAATAGCTTACAAAAATAAAAATTTTTCTAGAACAAAACTCATTAATACAGAGAGAATTTGTACAGAAGTTCTTAGTCTTCCAATGTTTCCTGAAATTTCTTATGAAGAGCAAGTTTATGTAGCAGAAAATTTAAATAAAGTTTTAAAGAATTGTATAGAGGAAATTCAAATTTCAGCATAAAGTGATTTAAATAATCTTTGTTGTATGTTGTGATTGACAATAGGGCTTGAATAATTATTTTTTTCTAAATTAGATATCTCCCCATTTAATAATTCTGAATTTGACACTTTAGATAATTCAGGAATCCAATATTTTATATATTCGCAAATAGGATCAAATTTTTTTGCTTGGGTATATGGATTAAAAATTCTAAGTGGTTTTGGATCCATACCGCTACTGGCGCTCCACTGCCATCCCCCATTATTTGCAGCTAAGTCTCCATCAACCAAAGTCTCCATAAATTTTTTCTCGCCCATTTGCCAATTGCATATAAGATCTTTTACCAGAAATGAAGCGACTATCATCCTACATCTGTTATGCATCCAGCCAGTACTATTTAGTTGACGCATTGCAGCATCAACTATAGGTACTCCGGTCTCTCCGTTGCTCCAATGCTGAAACCATTCATTATTGTTTTGCCATGGAAAGTGATCCCATTTTTTTCTATATGGACCTTTCTCTAGCTCTGGGAAATGGAATAAGCAATGTTGATAAAATTCACGCCAAACAAGTTCTTTTTGCCAAGTTTCAATTGATAGATAATTTCCTTGATTTTCCAAATCTGAATTTAAATTTAATGTGGCGTTCCAAACTTTTCTAATGCTGATGGTGCCGAATCTGAGAGATGCACTTAGAAAAGATGTCCCATTATGGGAAGGAAAATCTCGTGCAGAATTATAAGAATATATTTTTTTTTCGTTAATGAAGTTTTCTAATAATGTTTCTGCAGCATTCTCTCCAGGTCTACATGGACAAATATTCGAACCAGGAAATTTGATATTTTTGATAAATTTCTCTAGAACCGAATCAGATGAATTTATTGTCTTATCTTTGAGTTTATTATCTATATCTTTAAACTGGAAACCAACTTTATCTTGTTCATATGAACCTAATAAATTCATTTTTGATTTAAGGTTTTTATAAAAAGGTCCATAAACTGAATAAGGATTATTATTCCCTGAAAATATTTTTAAAGGTTCTACTAATAAGTGATCCCAAGTTTCAATAACTTGAATATTTTGTTCTTTTAAATTTTTTTTTATTTGTAAATCGCGATTAATCTCATAAGGTTCAATTGATCTATTCCAAAAAACAAATTTAGCATCTATTTTCTTTGCTAATTGAGGAATTATTAATACCGGATCTCCTTCTTCCATAACTAATCTACTACCCATTTTTTTCCAATTATTTCCTAATTCTTGAAGTGAATTTCCTAGAAACCAAGCTCTTGAACTTGCATTGAAATCGTGTGAGTAATTTTTATCAAATATATAAGTTGAAGTAATAGCATTTGATAATGAAAATGCTTTGATTAAAGCTTGATTATCAAATATTCTTAAATCCTTTCTATGCCAAAAAAGTATTCTAGGTTTATTCATAATTTATCTAAAAATTGTTTAGCTCTAAACCAAGCCGTCACGGTTTTTGCGTCAAGAATTTCATCCCCACTAGAAATAAGATTATCTAGTTCGTCTGGATCTAAAATTAATACTTCTATATCTTCATCTAAATCTCCTTTAACCTCGGAATTGAGTTTGTTTAAATCACGGGCTAAAAATAAATAAATTTCTTCATCTGCATAACCAGGAGCAGGGACAAGAGTTCCTAGTTCATCCCATTTGTTTGCACTGAATCCAGTCTCTTCTTGTATTTCTCTTTGAATTGAATTAATAGGTGTTTCACCTATTTCTAATGTACCTGCTGGAAATTCTAATAAATATCTTGAAACAGCAAATCTATATTGCCGAAGAATGATAACTTTATTGTCTTTTGTAATAGGTACGGCTAATGCTGCCCCAGGATGCTTAATGTATCCATATTCACCTTCATGTCCATTTGGAAGCTCAATTCTATTTATTTCGAAACTAAATTTTTTTGACTTTAACTCAGATATTTTTTCTTTAAAAATTGATCTTCTTATAAGGTTTTTTTTGCCCATAATTTTTAAATAAAAATAGCCTAACAGTTATCTTTTGGTTTTGTAAATCATTTATATAGACCATTTTGGTGCATCAAACTTTGTGATTTTTTGGCTTCTACTTAAGATTTCAGATAGTGGCGTAATAACAAAATTCCGATTCATGAATCTAGGGTGAGGTAATGTTAATTCCTCGTCAACCGTATGAAAATCTTCCCACCAAAGAATATCTAAATCGAGACATCTTGATAGCCATTTCTTGCCCTTTGGCGTCTCTTCTCGTCCGAAAAATCTCTCTAACTTTTTTAGCTCTTTTAAAAGTAATTTCGCCTTTTTATTTGATGGTTTTGGAAAAGAATTACTTTTTATAAGCAATAAAGTATTTAAATAATTTGGCTGCTCATTTTCAACACCATGGGGTAATGTCTCATAAATTGAAGACCAAAAAAAGTTTGCATGAAATTTGCTTTTCTCTTCTTTCTTTTTGTTAGAACTATCTCCCCACTCATTTATTATTTCCTCTATTTTTGGTTTGCAAATTAATAGTGACTCAAGAGGGCTTCCGAATTTACTATCAATATTTGCTCCGAGGGATATACATAGTCCATTTTTGATATTAAGATTTGATAATTCCACTACAAAAAACAAAGTTATTGGATAAATTCTATATCAGGCATTTTTAAAGTGATTTTGAACCCCGAGTTAAAAGAAAAAGGAGAAATAAAAGATTTAATGAACTCAAAGGATTCTTTTAGAGCTTTTCCTTTGGCGGCAATTACGGGTCATAGCTTATTGAAATTATCTTTGCTTTTGGCAGCAGTTGATCCTAGTTTAGGAGGAGTGATTATCGCTGGCGGAAGAGGTACTGGTAAGTCAGTATTAGCAAGGGGTTTGCATACTTTACTCCCTCCTGTAGAAGTATTGGATAATGAATCAATATTGGAAACACTATCTAAGAGAAATAGTAATACTTCATTAAGACCTATTGGTAGGAACCTAGATCCAGATAAACCAGAGGAATGGGATATTAGTACTAATAAATTGTTAGAGGAGGTAATTGGAAGTGATTATTTGAATCAAATTGATGAAATTCCAAAAAAAGTAAAAGAGGCACCATTTGTTCAAGTTCCCATTGGTATAACTGAAGATAGACTTGTTGGATCAATTGATGTCGCTGCCTCATTAAGTACGGGAGAACAAGTGTTTCAGCCTGGAATTTTAGCAGAAGCTCATAGAGGTGTTCTGTATGTAGACGATATAAATTTGTTGGATGATGGAATTGTAAATTTAATTCTTGAAGCTATAGGAAGAGAGCAAAATAATATTGAAAGAGATGGTTTGAGCCTCTCTCATCCTTGTAAGTCCCTTTTAATAGCAACTTATAATCCTGAAGAAGGTGCTTTAAGAGATCATGTTTTAGATCGTTTTGCTATTGTGCTTTCCGCAGATCAATCTATTGATAATGCTCAAAGAGTTGAGATTACAAAATCTGTTTTATCACACGCAGAAAATAATATTAAATTTTCAGAAAAATGGTCGGAAGAATCTGATAATTTATCTACTCAATTAATTTTGGCAAGGCAATGGTTAAAGGATGTCAAGATAACAAAAGAGCAAATAACCTATTTAGTGAATGAAGCTCTTAGGGGAGGAGTAGAAGGGCATAGGTCAGAATTATTTGCAGTAAAAGTAGCAAAGGCTAATGCAGCTCTTCGAGGCGATGAGAATGTAAATTCTGAAGACCTAAAAGTCGCAGTAAGGTTAGTTATTCTTCCACGAGCAATGCAAATACCTCCAGAAGATGATGATATTCAACCACCCCCTCCAGAGGACCAGAGTCCCCCGCCTCCACCTCAATCAAATAATGATGAATCTGAACCTGAGGCAAATGAAAATGACGAAAATCAAGAGCAAGAAGAAGATAATTCTGATGGAGAAGAAGAATCTACTCCTGAAATACCTGAAGAATTTATATTAGATCCTGAGGCA